>Ga0116229_10013907_pt1 | contig 11284 bp, 7 predicted proteins | sample S1TSphgellanicum_3_FD_87313 | JGI IMG/M metagenome (GOLD analysis project Ga0116229, IMG submission 87313) | Host-associated microbial communities from peat moss isolated from Minnesota, USA - S1T2_Fc - Sphagnum magellanicum MG | ecosystem: Host-associated > Plants > Peat moss > Unclassified... | reverse complement strand
TAAAAGAGTGTGCTCAAGCTTAGTTTGGTGTCTTTCCAACATTTGGACTAATAATAATACATTTTTGCATTTTGAGGAAAGGAGGATTCAAAGTTGTTCAATAGGGTTGATTTGGTGTATTGTTTACACATTACAATTTGAAGTTTGTTAGTCAAAAAATGGTGTGAGAGCGGTCCTACAAAAAAACTGGGCACAAACTTAGGGGAAAAGCAATTCTACTAGGAAGATGGACATCATGCCACCCTGGTGACTGAATTTGAGATGGTGAGCATTGTCCATGCGCAAGCCAATCAAGAGCTTTATCATCAAGCTAGTCGTTGCTTGCATTCTATGGGGCAAAAAGAAAAGATTTCATTCGAAATCTATGTGAATTCTACGACGTGACTCATTTATTTATTTTGGGGGCATACTAGGCTTCGGAGACTTGTCACAAGTTGTTTCTTGTACTCGAGCATGAATACGAAGTCAGGGAAAAATAATAATTTGTGCACTCCTCCTTTTTAAAGTCATTTAAAACATTTTCCCGACAACTTCTTCAACTCTTCTTCAACTTGAATGTAGTCTACAACAACGTGCAAGCAACTACAATGTCAAGATGATGATGATGGCCTTGTGGGTTCCAAGTTCTTGCTTTGAATCTTGTGTGCTAGCTTCTTGCATTGATGTTTGGTTGAAGTTCTTGCCAGGCCAAGGTTTTCCAATTTGACATCATTGTCAATCCAATGAGTTTTAGGTAAAAATAGGCTTAAGTTAATGCACGATTTCTTCAACAACTTCATGACCACCCAAGGTGTTGAAACTTTGCGTGTTCACTAAATAAAAACATTCTAGACGTGAAATGGGCCCTTTTGTGTGAGTCAAATACATAAGATTGTAGTAGAGTCAATAATTTTTTTTGGGTGAAGTTTTTCCCAAATTTCAAATGAAAAATATGATGTCAACCCATGAATGTTTTATGAAATTAATGGCCCAAATTTCAAGTTTTCCTAATCACCAGATTTTTACAATAGGTTTTAGTAGGTAGTGTAGAATATAAAAGGATCCTCTTCTTCTTTTTTTGGTAAAAAAAATGATATCTGGGACTTATGGCCCAGATTTGGTTAAATTTTCTTCTAAATGACCACCAATTTGGTTAGATCACAAAATTGAATTTCTCTTAAATTTTAAAAACACTGATGTAGAATTAGTTTCACTTTGGAAAAAAAAATTGGGAATTTTGGGGAAATTTTGTTTTTGTTGCGTAAATTTAACTAAAATTTCTAGGTTTAGAAAAAAATTGCCAATTTTTGATATCACACAATTGTAGGAAAATAACAGCGCTTGGAAGAGGAGTATTGAATCTAGGGATAATGGGGGCCTCAAGGTGGCTTATTAATTCAGGAGAAAATTGAGTTTTAAATTGTTCCAAATGTGCCCATTCCCTTAATGTTTGAGCACATAAGAAGAAGTAACTAACTTGGTGCACTTGGAATAAGAGAAGCAGCATTTTATTTTGGGGCAAATTTTTGGACTTGGCAACCAGAAAAAAAGGCAATGTGCAAATCCTACAAAGGATTTTTTTTTCACCATAATTTTCCAGGAAAAGAAAAATGAAATCACCATATTTAGACAATATTAAGTTGCAGCGTGTTGCCAAAACACAATAAGAATTTTCCAATATCCCCTCGGACCTGTAGCCAAATTTGGCTAAGTCCTCTTGTGGATGATTGCCAACCTCCTCTCTCACAAAATTGAAAAGCCAAGCCCTGAAGAGAAGTACACAATTATCCAAACAAACCAAATCCCACCACAAACATCCCTATATATATGTGGGTGTGTATGTTTGTATGTGCGATATATCGAGTTTTTTTGTGAAATCAGCTTCCAATAAAATAGCAAATTTAGTCAAATTTACACTAGAAAAATACAGTTTTCCAAACTTTCCCAATTCTTTGTGAAGATAACCACAAAACTTGAAATTTAGAAGCAGAAAAAACTACCTGAAGATTTATGGAAAATAAGTTTAAAAAAAAGAAATTTGGAAGCTTGAGTGACCTCAAATAATAATGGTTTATATATATATAGATAACACCACAAAATATACTTATATAAAAACATCTTATTATTATTTATGATAAATATGATTAATTTATTTCTATTTTTATTAATTAGCAAGGGTGAAAGAGAGAATGATAAATTGGCCAAATATTCCCAAAATTTTGGAAAACTAGTCGACTTTACATTTTTAAAAATACAGGTAAAAATTTCCCAATTTTCTCAATTCTTTTGTTGAGAAAACAACAACGAAAAAAAAAAATTAATTGCGAAAAGAAAAAATTCCCAATTTTTTTGGTCGAAAAAACAACGACAAAATTTGTCGGAAAACCAAAAACACTGGGGAGGGAGGGAGGGAGGGGGGGACCGTGGGGTGACGTTCAGGTGAGTTCAAAGCTTTCAAGGAATTTCTGTTTGCAGCGAAAGTGGCGATGATTCGTTGGCAGATGCGGAAAAGGTGGCGATAATCCCTAGGATCGTGTAGTCAAATCTGGCTATAGACCAGAAATCTTTAATCATTCTTGGATATATTTGGCTACACAATAAAATACCACATGTATGAGATATAACTCCGGCGATTTGTTTTTTTGATAAAAACTTTGCCCTCACTTCTGGCGACTGAAAAACCTCCAAAACCAGTTTTTCCGGATTTTGTTTTTTAAAAACTTTTTGGCGATTATGGCCAGTAAAAGCAAAAAAAGGGCTGGTTCAAAGGGTAAATAGAGGTAAATATTGAAGGAAGCGTGATTGTTAAAACTGAGAATAAATGCAATTTGCAAGAAGCTGGCCAGGGAAGGTGGTAAAAGTAATTTTCTTGAGCACTAAAAACAAAACTGCCCCCTCCCCTTCCCCGCCCCCACCACCCAGTTGCGCTTCGTGGGGGAGGAGGGGTTTTTTTTGGCTATGGCGTTTTTCTGTGTTATGTTTTTTCTCAGCTCTTGCTTTCGCCCGTGCTTTCGTCGCTTCTCTTTGCGTGTTGCTGCGTTTTCCTCGCTCGCTCGTCCTCTCGCTGCTTTGTCTGTTTGATTTTTTTTGTGTTACACTACTACTGCGTTTGTCATCGCTGAAAAATAGTACTCGTGTCTTGCGCTTGTTTCCGTCGCTGCCGGAGTTGATTTTGCTGCGCTCTTTTGTTACGTTGTGGAGAGCCTTAGAGCTCGAAAGGCTGTACTTTCGCTGCCGATGAAAGGTAGACGACTTTCGTGAAGAAATGCTCTAGTGGACAGTGTTGTGTCGGGCACGGAGTCCTTCATGCCGAAGGGAAGGAGGGAGCGAGGGAGTCAGCCAGGGAGAGGAGAACTAGCGTGTTGACGAACTCGTGATTGAGGACTTCCGGCGAGAATAAGCCTGTTAGCCGCTGCAATGGTTCGTACATCATGAGCTTCTCCTGGTGATCCTCTTAGATCGGAACGACAACAGTGCGTCGATCAGCAGGGATAATATTCTTGACTTGTTCATCAAGCAAGCAAGCAAGCAGCCGCTAGCTTTTGGTCCGAGACTTGGTCGATCAATCTCTGAGCAGCCTGGTAGAAATGACTTTGCCTCATGAATGTATCCGGAACGTCCTGGCGCCGTTGTGCAAACACCATAGTTAGCGATCTTGCCGGCAGTAGCAGCAGCTTTGAACAGTAGTTAGATTTCTTCCCCCAGTGTAGTAGCTCTGCAGTCTCTGACTAGTTTGTTTCTCTGTCTGTCTGTGCCTCCTCGAGCTCTCTTTCGCGAGTCCATAGAGCTGGAGGACTCGAAGACGTTTCAGGGAATTTGGTTTTTGTTGCAACGCAGTTGTAGCTCTGACCAGATGCAGCAGTGATATCTCTGACCTCTCTCTCTCGATCTCTCTCTTCGCGCATTCAAGTAATATCATTACTCTTGCCTCACAACCTCGGGAGATATCATGCTGTGCGTCGCCCCAACTGAGTTTTGTCCTTGAGTAAAGCCGGGGTTTGCTTGCTCCGGAAGCAAGTGTTCAAATCCGTCACGGATTGCTTGTCGTTCACGCTTCTGGCCCGCAACGGATGAAGAAGCACATGAAGGGAAAGCACAAGGCTTCATGAATGCACGCACAAGGGATTCAGCATGCATGACAACTTCCTTTCTTTCTACTAATTCGAGTACAGATATGTTTTGATCCCATGCATGCTGGAACAACAAGCATTTCCTACTGTTCGGCCTCTGCGGCGTGCACAAGGTTTTGTTTGTTCCGCCTCACATCACCTGAGAAACACACGTCAAAAGCTGCATACTTGAAACTCCTGGAAACGGAATGCTCATCTTGTCTCAGACTGCTGCAACTTCTCTCGATCAAGACCCAATAAGGATGATGCCTGCAATCTGCTGGATGTATACGGATTCTTCTGGAGACGCTAGCTAGCTCTCGACATGAGACAGCAGAGACTTCCGATCAGAAGATGATGCTGCTGCTAGGCTTGAAGCGCGAACTTCAGTGACATGAGTTGATGAGGAGGAGATCGTGTTCGATATTGCAGTTTCAGGAACAAGATTGCTGAAGATTGAAGCTTTCGTTCGACGGGCAGGTTGATCCAGACTTGAAACAACATACATGTAGACAGCAAGCTTTCAGCAGAAGCTAGCATCCGGCCTGAAACGTCGTCTCGCTTCAACCCATTGCTGTTTCACGGGTTTGAACATCCATTTGTCGCAGCGTTAAGTACACTCTTCGTCTCCGAGACCCGGAGAGATCCGAACTGTAGAGCATTCGACTCGACTTTCTGAACGGAGCCGGCTCGATCTAAATTTAGAACTCCAAGTTTCATGATCGAGGCAGCACCAGCACCAGCACCAGCACCAGCACTAGTTTATCTGTTGCTGCACTTCTCCATGTAAATGTATGTTGAGGAGCCACTGCCTGCACGTGGGTTCTTGACAAAGCTCGACCTTCCTTTGTGTCCACCGGCAGGTTAGTTTGCAAAGCTCGTCCTGAGTGACTCCTGACGCCCTTGATCCGGCAATTCTCAAGGGGCTGTAAGGAGCGGGACCGCGAGCGTGAGAAACACTGACAATGGCGGTGCCAGGCAGCTTGGGGTCGATGCACTCACGTCATACAAGCATTATTGGATCACGGCGGCCAGACAAGTCTCCGGCTCAAAGCTGGTGATACGATCGGTGGCTAGAGCTCTTACTTCTGCTCTAGAAGTCTGCTGCTTTGCTGCCTGCAGCGAGAATGCAGCCGAAAGAAGAGCGCAGACTTAATGGTAGCGACGACGAAAAGCTGGTGTTGGGCCAGTATGAAAACCAGCTGCGAAAGAGGCCACGTGCAGCAGCTTCGTTGAGCGACGAAGATCATGATGAGTATGGAGTTGAACAATCATCGGAGAGCCACAACACAGCCACAGCAGGCGCAAGAAGCAGCTCCCCAGCTGCCACCACAGCGAATCGCGGCTCCCACACTACTAGTGCGGCAGGAGGAGGAGGAGCTAGCTGCAGACCTACTGCAGGCGGAGGAACAGTGCGGCAGTACTTGCGCTCCAAAATGCCTCGCTTACGCTGGACGGCTGACCTTCACCATTGCTTTGTTCATGCCGTGGAGCGTCTTGGTGGTCAAGAAAGTGAGCTCCCACATAGTCTACAGCCTTAGCTACAGCAGCATCTCTCACGAGTTCTAGATCTCCTGCACCGTCTTAAGCATGTTTTTGCAGTCTCGGTCGATCCTTGATGATATTCCTGATCGTTCTCGGTCCTAAGTTGTCTGCGTCGATCTGTCTTTCACGTTTCACACTTAAGGATATTATCTCTCGATCTTTTCGTGTTTCCTGGTGAATATTGAATCCTAGCTAGCTAGCTGCTTGGTAGAGTCTAGCAGTTGCCCGCAGCTAGCTCCCTATGGTGCCATAATTTGTCGAGAGAGAAAAGTCCGTACCTCAACCCAAGTCCATCAACTAGAGCTCTGAATTGGGTCGAATGGTTCTGCCTCTATATTCCTGATCCTGAATCATGATCCAATGGTTGCACTAAAGAAATGTTGTGTACGCACAAGAAGTAGTTCAGAAACTATTGAGATCTCATATTCATGCCCTGCAGCAGATCAGGACAGTGCAATTGACCTCTTGCACGTTCGTTTGGCTGCCACTGCAGGAGCAACACCCAAGTTGGTGCTACAGCTCATGGAAGTCAAGGGTCTCACCATTGCTCATGTCAAGAGTCACCTCCAGGTGAATCTCATCATCTGTTGTACATGGACCTCTGCACTGCACTGCACTGCTCATCATGCATTGCTGCAGGTGCAACAGATCATCGCTCACCCGCGATCTGCACATGCATCATGTACATATGGTTTCTTTCTGCACATTCAATGTTTGTTGGGTCTTCTTCAGCACAACCCTATTGCAGATCAATTCCCAATTCTGACATACAGTAAGGAATCAAAGAATGTTTTTTACGTCCAGTTTCAGAGGCCAGCTGATGCGAAGTTGGCATGGCCTTCTTGTGACGTTTCTCGCAGATGTACAGGAGTATGAAGAACGACGAAAACGTCGCACAAAGTACTGGTATGCCCAGCTTCATCTGGAATAAATTACACTAGAGTTCCACAAGTTTGTCTGAGAGAAGCTTGTACAGATATATCCCAAATTAGGCGATCTCGAACCAGATTTGCCATGTCCAGAGCTTGTTTTGAAATGCAGTTCCAGCTGAATCTCCTGCCTGTAGGCTCATGAAAGAAGTTGGACGGACCATGACACATGAATTCACTGATGTGTGGACCTTTCACTACAAGAGAAAATGGTTTTTCTGAGTTGCTTGACAAAACTTGTGATAATTGTACAGGAGGTCGATTGCCTGCTGCAACGCATGATGATGATCTTGAAGGTCGATTCGAGTTCCCAGACACTTCTTTGGACGGAACCCATGATCATGTGCAAGTTCTGCATCAGACTGCGAGAGTACGGTTCCCAGTTGGGGATCATGCAGCTTCCGCAAACAGCTGCCTTCCTGCTCCAGGAGTCTTTCAATCTGAGACAGATCATTTTGGTGGCAGCGTGCAGTACCGTTTTTTGCACAACTTTCTGCAGCGCCATCATCCTCCTGCGGCTGCTGCTGGGTTAGTGCAGAAATCTGGTTTCCACGAGCTCGACGAGCAGTTGTCAATGTCCAGCTTGAGGTAATGATGATCAATGTTCTCACATGATGCAATTGAAAAAAAAAAAAGGTTGAAGTTACAATGCAAAATGAGAATCAGATAATCTGAGCTGCTGCTGCAATCCACTTGCTGAGAGAGGATCTTCCGCGGCTCAAGAACAACTTGTACTGCTGTCTCTCTCATGTGCAGGCACGATGGACATGGAGAGTCATGGGTACCCCGATCACCAGCCGCAGTGGCGAGGACAGGGATCCAAAAGGCCACAGGTACCGGATTTCGAAACTGGTCAACTCATCACAGCGGCGAAGAAAAACGCGATAAAACAATGCAGCAGCTGGAGTGGGCTAGATCAGTTGGGGATCATCAGGCTACAGTAACTAATAAGGCAGGCGCTGCAGTGACTGCAGGAATCACGTTACCTGCAGGTCACTCTATAGATCATCTCCGAACAAAACTAGACGAGTGGTCTAGAAGAGGTTCATCGCCTGCAGCACAGCTTCTGCCGGCGGAGTCATGGGATCAGACACGACAACCGCGGCTGCACCAGCAGCAGCTGGTCATGACCGAATCAGGTAGCTGGGCAATATTTCCACACGCAACCCCAACTGCAGAAACCCATGAAACCTATTCAATTGTTGCATGGACTAGGAGGATAGAGACTGAACATCCTCCTGTAGCAATAACTCGGACATGCATCAGGGATGATTCTCAAGATCTTATGCTGGTGTGCAAGATATATACTGGAACAGCTATTGCTTTCTGATTGTCATGATCGCTTGACGGATGATTCTGCATGTGGTCGGTGCAGGAGGACGTACGCATTCTCTGCTGCTGCCACAACACGAGAGCATCATGCTGCAGCAGCTTCCGGCTCTTCGCCACCCACCAGAGGGATCAGAATCGTTGAAGAAGCTGCAGCTGATGCATGAGAGCGAGTGGGAGAGATGGGGATCGGAGCCTGAAGTGGTAGGAATGGATCAAGAATGGGGGCCCAAGATTACGTCGCTCGCTCATCACTGTGGTGGCGCTCCAGCTCATGCAACGGCGAGTACAGCATCATCGATGGCGTCTCCTCTGACTCATTTCAGACAGCTGCTAGATAACAGTTGCTGCGGATCTTCCAACGTGCAGGAAGAAGAAGATCCGCGAGGCTGGGGTCGTGGTGAACCTGCAGCAGCAGGAGGAGGAGCTGAAGCTGAAGGTGTTATCATTAGTGGCTCGCACATGTCGGAGGTCCAACGAAAGCTTGCTCTTGCTCACTCTCAGGTGGGTGGGTAGAAATCACAACAGCTCCTTCAAGACTCTACAGCTGCATCCATTTCCTTTGTTCCTCTAGACATTTTGTTGAAGCATCTGATTCTTTGCAAGCTCCTGAATCTTACTTCCAACCTTGTTGGGTCCCTGGCTTGCAACTGATTGACTGCAGAAAGTCACCATGGAAAAGCAAACTTCAGGAGAATGTCATGGAGAGAATCCACTGCCAATTCGACCTTGCGCATTGCTTCTGCAACCGACCTCCAAGATATCATCGACGTTGGAGCCTGGAGGAAGATTTTTGAAACAAGCTGGAGCTCGTGGACAGTCTTGTACAGGTGATGATGATGAGCAGCGAGGAGGAGACATGAACCTGCAGCTGCAACTGGACAGTACTACTACCTGCTGCAGTCTCTCTCTTTCTCCATACAGCAGCTCCCGTACCAAGAGCTACTCACCGCCATATTCGTGGATGACCAGATCCTCCCTCAGCTTTATACCGCCAGGAATGAACGACGACATTTCAGATGGGCTGTCATTGCAGCAGCAGCAGCAGCAGCAACAGAGCGAGAGTACTATTCTAGACATCCCTCCAAAGGGGATCACACTAGACCTCACTATGTCCATCGGTGGACCATGAGATCTCTAATCCAGGAAAACCCTTCTAACCCAGCTCCATGCAGTTCTCGAGCATCTCAGGGTTACACACCCAACAACTCCTTCCTGCAGTACCAAGAGTAGAAGGAATTACTACTTTCTTTCAAGCGCGCTTGAACATCATGAAATCCTCAAGACAAAAAGGACCGACCCAAGTTCATGGATCATGCATGATCTGTGGCAGCATAATTTCATGACACTAGTTCTGAAATAACTTTTTTTATTTTTGGTAGATTGACACTGTACATCATGTTAGGTTGAAGAATTTCTGCACAGCCTGAGCCAACAACGTTTGTACAGATAGCAGCAAACTGTAGATCAACTGCAAGCATGGAGTTCCTCCTCCCAGATCATGCTAAATTATTCGGAGCTCTTGTAGGAAGAAACATGCTTACAGCTGTAGTCCTTCAAGGACAGATCATACTGAGCCTGGGGTTCTGAAACTGTAAAGATTCAACAAGGAAGTACAAGTGCTCTAGAGATCATTTGACAAGTTACAAAAGGAACAACTCCAATTGATAGTCTGTTGGGAGCTGATCTGCAACACATGTATGGCTAGCAGCTGCAGATCATGACTGAACACTCCAACCTTCTTCTTATTCCATGGAAGTGAGATCATTTAGCCTATCAATGCCCAACTCAGTTAGTCATTGAACACTCAAGTGTCTTGAACATTCCATTGTGACCTAGAGGAAGGTTTCTGAAGAAATTACCATGTGAATCCTCTTTCTTTCCTGTGTCTCTCAGGGGAACTTGGAAGCAGATGATCATGGTTCTCAGAATCATGCACAACAGACATTGGAAAGACATTGTTCAACACAATTTTATTTTTACACTCTTTTGTATGAAATTAATCTGATCATGAATTCCCCAGCTTCCATCTTTGCTGAAGCTCACTGTAATCTGTGCACAAGCTTACATTCCTTCTTTCTGTAAATTCTCTGTGTATTCATTCCTAGACAGTAGTACTCTGGAAGATACGAAGATGTTAAGAGTATTGTGAAATCTTGTCAGTTTTCTGGAACATTTATCATGCAGGTTCATCTGCAACTTTTTTTGTTCTGGGTGTTTTTTTGCAGCCAGCTGGCCAGACCTGTTTTCAAATTTAGTTGCAGTATTTACTTTTGTTTTGTGTCTCTGGGTTTGATCTCAATTACCCATTTCTCAATTTGCAACAGAAATTTATAGTCAAGTCTAACTAACTGTAAGAGGTGGTCAATTCATCAGTTATAGGCACTAACATTTTGCACAGTTTAAGCTTTAAGCACAAGTTTGAAGACCTAGAAGAATGCATCCATGGAAAGTGTAAAATTGCTTGTATGAATCTATCCAAGAGCTTGTCAACAGGAAAAGTGTGCTAGGATTCATGATGCAACCATGATGATGATCATGCACGAGGCACCAGGCTCTAATTTCTGCTGCTGCTCAGTTTTTAATCAGTCCTTACTTCAACTGAAGCTTTTGAAAGGAATAAACCCAGTGTGTGGACATGGAGATCTTGTATCTAGAGCTGATACTTGCTAGACTTGGGCTGCTGTTTCTGCTGCTGCTGCTGCAGCCTTGAAAGTAAAGATGCAAGAGTTGGGTAATTTCCAAAACTGAGGTGCTTAAGCAATTTCCCTTACATATGTATCTTTAATCCAACAATTCAATGAACAAAAGACTTTCGTGCTTGCTTACTTCTAGGTCTTATATGACAAATTCCAAGCAGCTTATCTAAGGAATTAGTTGTACTCTATACTTTTTTTGTATATCATTTAGAAAAAATTGGCAATCATGTCTTTCCAGGAAATGAGCTTCCGAAGTGATTTCATAGTAAATTTTTTACACTTAGAGAAACTTAAGTATTTAGAAAATTTTCAACTTGGCTTTGAGTCTTTTTCTTTTAAGTTCCAAAATAATTACTAGGAGAAAAAGTACTTAGTTAAATCACAAAATAATATTTTTTAAGGCACATGATGACTCATGAGAAGTGGTTTGAGTTGACCAAAAGTATGGGTCTCTTAGTTTAGTACCCTAAAATATTGGTGCTTTTGTACCCTTTTCATCAAGTTTTGCAACTGAATTTGGCACATCTAGTGTAAGTACATTATACAATTTGTGTTTGTTGTAGTACTTAGCACACAACAAACAAACTATGAGACCTTGATTACAGATCAGCTTGTGTAAGTAGTCAGTACTCTCTGGGTGAAATTTAGGAAATCAGAGGGCTAAGGACTGCACAATTTGAGCATCTTGCTCCAT
>Ga0116229_10013902_pt1 | contig 11287 bp, 9 predicted proteins | sample S1TSphgellanicum_3_FD_87313 | JGI IMG/M metagenome (GOLD analysis project Ga0116229, IMG submission 87313) | Host-associated microbial communities from peat moss isolated from Minnesota, USA - S1T2_Fc - Sphagnum magellanicum MG | ecosystem: Host-associated > Plants > Peat moss > Unclassified... | reverse complement strand
TATCATTGAATTGAAATGGTTTTGATAAATCAAAACAAGATGGTAATGGTACATCAATAAATTCAAAATCATTTAATGAATTTACAAATAAAAAAAAAAAAAATGGGCAAAAAACTGAGGCCTTAAAAACCCCAAAAAAAAAAAAAAAAAAAAAAAAAAAAAGCCTTAAACTAGACTGGTTTCCAATTTCCAAAGCTAATAAACTAAAAGTACTCCCCTAGTAAACAAACAGTTTCGGCATAAATTGAATTATTTCTTATTTTTCCAAATTCATTTTTTAAATATTTATTATTTGTGCCAAAGTTTTAATAATTCGATTGTTGGGTTTGAACTTCAGAGGTACTACTACCTACTCTTTTTGTAAACATAAGTACTCTTTTGCATAATGTAAATTGCATAACATAAATCGACTGCATGAATACCTAGAGTGTGCGAACTTAAATTGACTGCAGGATAACCTAGAGAGTGTGCGAAAGTGAATTGCATATCTAATAGACATTTAGAAGGACCCATTGCCAATCCAACATCCTTGCTTGGTATGTCATTCATATGTAGTCGAGATTTAATGTCCTCTGTATCTCAAATCATATTTGTTGACCTCTCCCTGTTTCTAATTGGCTAGATGGTTTGATTGCTCCACGGGGGTTGCTGTCAGTAGTCTCTGACCTGCTTGCTTGCAGTCCCAGTTTCAGTTTTATGGGTGGGTTTGGAAAAAAAAGTTGGTAACTAAAACTTGGATGTGAGAAATATTTCTCAAGGATCACATACTGAGCGTTGGTGGAGATGCTCTGGACTGTTGTTCCAAGGCTCGTTCGTCGTCTAGGGCCCTGAAAGCTGTGCATTTTTCCAGCTTCCCAGCAGTCTTCCAGTGGATTCAGAGGAGTTAAACTCATGAACCTCTCATCCAAGAGCCTACTGCAAATTTTCAGAAGAGCAATGGCCACACACTACCCCCACATGGTTAAAATATTTGTGTATGGGTACATTATATAAATACCATACCTATGATTGATGTTTGGCACAAACTTAATTCACAAAAGGTTTAGCCAAAAAAAGAGAAAATTTTATTGATATTTGTCGAAATGTTTGAAAATTGAAAACCGTTGGGTTATTATTAGAAATGCACAACACAAGATATATTTTTTGCTTACTTATTCCTCAATTGTTGAAATTGTGAAAAAATCAATTTGAAACTGCCAAACCTCTTTTTTTTTTAAATAAATAAATATTTGAAAAAAAGTCATCGAACATCAATCGTAGTTACAGTACTTTGAGACACCACTTGTACTGTTCAAAATTGTTGCAATAAATAAATTACTTTTTATCATCTTTTGTGGTGAAGGCTTTTAGCGTGTTAAGGTTACCCTTGAAAGGTTTAGCCAGACCAATCATCATATATATATATATAAGTACGGTTCACAAACTCTTATCAAGATCCAAATATTTCTGCATCCCTCATTCTTTACGACACTTAAAAGATTGATGAACTAAGCTCTCCATTGACCATATGCACTCCGCTCGTGCTCAAGGCAACAATGCATGTCAGAAAGAAAAGAGTGCGGCATTGTGCTTGAGTTGTGCTTGAGTTCATTTGATCAGTGTTGTTGGTCAAGTTCACAGCAAGATGTTGGGCTGCAAGCGACATTCAGTGTTTTCTTTTCTGGCTTTCTCTTTTCCTGTTTTTTAATTGTCAATTTTGTGATGTAGCAAAAGTGGTTGTCATCCAGATGAAGATTTAGCCAAAATTGGCTATAAACAAGTGAACAAGAAATGAAAGTTGAAAAAGTTAGGCTTGGCTATACCGCTTGGAACCAGACCCACTTAGGAATTTTCAAAATCTTCAAAGAACTGATGATTTTGATGAAATATATGGCAACGAACTGGCAGTTTTAATGAAGGTTATGTGATCGCTTCTTAGATATTTAAGAATTGTTGTTATATCTGAGAATCTGTTCTCAGATTTTTGGGAACCTTTGCTATATATATCATAAACCAGTTGTTTGGTTTACTGAGAACCACAATTACATCTCTTTAGGAACTGCCCACCCTGAGAGCCTCCAGTTATCAAAGTGCGATTTCTAATAACCGCCCAACACTGGAAAGCACTAAGAACCTTGTGTGAGCTCAGCAGCAGCAGCGTTTCTTTTATTGGCAAAATTTCCCCAAACTTCAACCTGAAAAATTTGATTTCAACCTATACACAGGTTTTTTTATCATGGAGAAAATGGCGCCCAAATTTGCCACATTTTGAAGAAAGAAAATTCCAAATTGCCCAATTTTTAAAGGTAAGTTCCATTAGGAAGTCAAGAATACAGAAAGAATTTGTGTTTTCTTTACTTTCATATCTAGTATGTAGCCAAATTAGGCTAAAGTATTTTTTGGATGATTGCCACTTTGACAACATCACAAAACCCTTAAAAGAAACCCTGCTCAGCAGATGCCAAAGTTCTGGCCATACCCAAGACAGGGTAGACTGTAATTCTGTACCTCTTACACATCCTCACAGAAGCAGGAGAGCAATGATAAAAGCTTGGTGGACTTCCCTCTGTTATAACAGAGATAACAAGCAAAACAGAAATATCAGTATTGTAAGTACCTACTATTATATACCAGAACCTGAAGCATTCTGGTGCATTCATCAGTACCTATAATTGCATCTGTGTAGTTGAATAATTAAGAAAGGAACCCAATCATTCACTTTACGCTCTTTCACCACTGCATCTGTCCACACAGCAAGAGACAAACAAACAGCCTCATAATTTTCTTCCATATGCTCAAACCCATCACTGCAGAGTAGTGGAGTGCAGTGCAGTGCAGGGCTTCAAATTTTGAAGCCTTTATTTTCTTTCAATTGGGTTCTCATCTTTCCAACTCATAGCCCAAAAACACATTGTCTTCCAAAACCCTGAAGGGCTATAATCTTATAAATATAATAAGTAACAACCTGAAGAGCAATAATCTAATAAATACCAGTAGCAACCTCCAAGGATCTCCTTAGTTTACTTGGAGGTACTCATACATACTGTAAAATCTCACTGGGCATTTTGGAAAATCAAACAATTGCAGGCGTGGGCATTTCCATAATACCCCATGTCATTTCTCAAGTGATATCCAGCCTTCACATACCTGTACAGTATAAAGGGAGAAAATTAAAAGATAAAAACATGCTAAGTAATGCAATTGGAGTGAGAGAGTTCTGGAAGTAAGAGCTCCTGAGCTTCACCTTTGGTGGGCACTTACTCTGCTGGAACTCCCCCCCACTCTGATGGCATTACTCTACACCTAGTTGTTTTGGCATCTTGGGCTCAACAGACTCTCAACCTTCAATCTTCATCAACTTATTGGTTGATGAATTGTAATGATTCTGATATGGTGGAGGCTTGGAAGTTGGGAGGGTCTTTAGTGACCATTATCATTGGCACAAGGTTGAAGGATGGTAATATTATCTCATGCAATTATGTGTAGGGTCACACACTAGAGTTGGGGCATTCCCAAAATCAAGGGCCTGAGGCTAAGGGCATGTGTTTTTAAGGACATGAAAGCCCCCACTCCAGCCTCAAAGGCCCATTATTTCAGGAATGCCCTGGCCCGAGGGTGTGACCGGTGTAAAACAAAATACTTTTTTTACTTTTTCATTTTTTTCCATGATAAGTGGTGGGTACCTTTGGGTATCATGGTAAAAATTAAAAAATTACACATGCATTTTGACATGCAAAACACTCGCCTTTGTTAGCATTTTGAAAAGTGAAACACTCACCTCTTCAGGCATTGTGCATTTTTATTATTTCTGCTTCGCTCGTGCATTCCAGTGGATAAGGCACCCACCACTAACACTGCCACAAATTGCAGAGTGTTTTACAGCATGTCGTACTATGCACTTCTACAAAGATGACATCATTAGGACAAAGTTTTTAAGTCAATAGAAGCTCATTGAAAACATTTATAGAAGTTCCATAAGTTTGGAAACCTTCTTAGTTTGTTTTCATGCATGTACCAAATTGTTGGTCCTCAAAGACCATAGTGAGATTATGATTTAGAGCTTCTTCAAAATTATGGGATGGTCTCAAAACCAAGGATTTGAACTCTCACAACATATGCTTTCTAAGTTTGTTGGATGTGGGAATGTCTAATATATCTTCCATTTTGGATATTGAATGTGGAGTTTCCCTTTTTTTTCTTTGCAGATAGTTGATCCCCCATCATCCATCATCATCCTGATCTCATCGGGGTCCAAGAACTCTTTGTTTCTAAGACTTTACTTTCAGAAAGAAAGGTGGTCATGTTAGCTAGAAGCTGACCTTACCTGACATCCTGTGTGTATTAAATATGACATTAGCGAGGAGCAGGGCAAGTGCTGCATGCCAGCCTTTGACACGCCAAAGGGCAAGTACTTTAAGAAATTTCCAGCAAAAAGGAACACTTTCATGTGAAATTTTAGAAAACCCACTTGGTAGGTTAGGTAGTTGAAGCAAATGTGACATGATTGCTGTGGTCTGTGATTGGTGATTGGTGTGATCTGACACATGTATATTTCACTTGTATCCTCATCTTCTCCTATTTGGCTATGTATATATAATATATAGGTTTATCCTTATCAAAGAGTGAGTAACAAGGAGCTACTAGCAACCCTTCCTTTTGGTTGGTAAAGAATCTGGTTAATGTATGCCAATATTATCTTGGACATTTTGTAGTGCTCTTGGCCATGAGGGAGAATGTTAGACATCTTGAATTTTAGATGTGATTGTTTCAAGCAACATGAAGTAGGCTAGTGGTAATAACTAATAATTAGTAGGTGGTGGGTTTGAAAGAAATTGTGTGATTCTACTAAAATCATGGAGAACACAAAATGAGAAGCCTCATGAAGGTGGATGTGTAGGGGTAATACAACCTCTTGCAACTATGAGGTGCTTGCTTGGGTTGTTGTCATTTATTTGCATTTTTTTCCTTTTCGACTTTGTGTTCCATCCATTCCTTGCACCAACTTTCTTATATTAATAGAACTTCTTTACATTGTGGTACCATTTGCCAACCTAAATATTGTTAAAGATGTTGAAAGGTATTTTCTTTATCTTCTCCACAAAAAAAATTTAGGATCCTCTCAATCCTTTGTGATCATCTTTCAATGTTATTTGCATAATGAATTGTCTTGTCTCACTTGCCAAATTCTCATAGTTGTATAAATGTTCTACATAGTTTTTTCATTAACCTTACATTTTGATTAGGCTAAATGTAGGTTTAAATGAAATATCCAACTTTGCTTGGATGAAAAGTTTTGCAAAGCTTATTTATCCTTGCCCTTGTTTATGAAATTCACGTAGCATATAAAATTTCTAACCTACTGATTTATTTTAGAAATATTTTTTTAATTCAATTTTTTGGATTTTTTTCTTACATGTTTGATAGAGTAAGAGGTATGATAGTTGGCACAACTACTGAATTTTCAATAGGAATCTATTGAATACATGATAGCATCTAAAACTATTTACATAATACATGATAGCAATTGCAATAAGAATTGTTGTACATGAGGAGGATAATGGACACAATTAACTTGAATCAATAAGCCAACATCAACAATTTATGGTAATAGAATCACAACATGAGGCATTATGTCTAGTGCAGACATTTCCGAATCTACCAATATCATAGTGAACAAGTACTTGATAGTTGCGTAACAATAATTTTAACATTTATGTTTTTTGCACTTTGCATTTCAAGGATTTGAAGACAAGATTCAAAGTACATGGAGGGTAATGTTAAGGGCAAAATTAGGGCAATTACTAAATAGGATTTGAATTATATTTTGGAGGGAAGATTTGATTTATTTTTTCATAATGAGTTTTTGACACATGGTGTGAAAATATTGTACATGGTAAAGAGGTAGAGTTGTAAGAGAGAAAAAAAAAGTTCAAAGATGGAACATGGATTATTTTTTTTATTTTTTTTAAAAAAAAATTTGGACATGGATTTTATATTTTGAAACATGAATCACATTGATATAATCTATGATGTTTGATGAAGAAATGTTTGTACAAAATACATAATAGTTGTTATAGTTATGAATTGTTCTAAAACTTTTGTATTTCTTTATGTATAATTCATAATATAAGCTTTGGAACACAAATTCCAAGCTTTGTTTCACACATGTTGCTCAAGTGGTAAGTATTCTTTCATTATAAAACATTTTTAGAAAATAATACTTAACATTCAAACAACATGTGTAAAAGAAAACAAAAGATTTAGTGAGTTAACTCATGACCAATGCTAGAGGTAAAAAAAAATCATAAAATCTTACAAGCAATCCTAAAAACTTGCCTTTTTTTTTTGCATATTTACCGAGTCTTGGGATCAATGCCTTTCATGATTTCCAGCTTGGGGTAAACCAACCCATAAAATGGTGGAAACTCATCTTTGGAAATTGGAACTAGACTTGGATGGAAATAGGTTATTTCACACAAGTCGTTTGTTTCCCTTTGTAATGAGCTTCTTAAAGATTAACTTTATTGTTATTTCCACTTACCCTTTTGAATCTTGGTTATAGTCATCACTTCCAAATTTCATAGAATGTTTTAAATAACACACTCAATTGTCACTATGGCAACACTACTCACACCCTAGCCCAACCCTGTCATTCCACATTGTTTGAGGAATTTCAATATCCTTTTGTCAATTATGAATATGTACTGATTGGTGAACTACAGTCAATATTTGTCCATAAACACATTTGACCAACTTGCGTTGACAATTGGATTGCCTTCTAAAACATGTATAGAAACATGTTGAAATTCACCAAAAATTCATAGTTCAAATGATTTTGACATGCCAATTAAACAAAGGCAACATTTTTAAAACATGGCTAAGAACTTTAAAAACATGGCCAAGAATGTCTATCTAAAACATGGGTAGTAACCTCCAAAACCTAGGGTGTAGAAACTTCCAAAACTTGGGCAAATTTTTTTTAAACATGGTCAACACCCCTTGAAACATGGTTAACACCTTCCAAAAAGAGTTTCATATCCATGGCATTCAAATCTCACTCATGAGGATCAATCCATGACTATTTTTTTGGTTGAAACTTATGTAGAAACACACTCACTCCAAACTTGTACAACTTTCTCATTCATCCCTTCCAAAACATGCACTTAAACTTTTTTGTCATGTGTTGCAATTGAAACTTTAACAATCTTTGCATGCCACCATTTTTTATTTCCTTTTCATTTGATTCATTGAAAACATGTTGGGATTTGTTCAATTCATGTTTCAACCCCCAAAAACAAGCCTAGATTAATCTAAAACATGTTTCAATTTGTTTAAACCCATAGGGGCCTCTATAAAGGCTCGATTGGAAATTTCAAATTATTGAAAAATGTAGTCATCTAAAACCTCTTCACTGGCAATCTAATGCACCTCATTCACACCTACATGTTTCCAACTAAAATAACATCTACATTTTATTACAATGTTTCCTTTTATTGTGGAAATGGTCCTCTGTCTTGCAACTCCAAATGATCCTTACCATCCAAATCACATTGGGTTTCATTTTCTTCTTCATCTTGATCATCCATGGTTTTATCTTAACCCTACTTGGTTGCCTCATTCACAATTTTTAAACCTTGCATCGCTTCCCATACAAACACTTCAAATATGGCCCCTAATATGGTCATTTGACCTTTTTGGTATACCCTCACTTCCCAATGCTACTACTCATCCTTGAAATGTGATGGGTCTTCCAAATACATTAGTTGATCTAGCCATTTTAAAGCCAATTGAGTTGGGAACATCAACATCCATTGATGTTCTATCATTCGATCAAAAATAGCTACCATGTTAGAAGCTTAGGCAGTACTGCAATTTGACCATGGGTTGAAACATAATTATGAATAATGCATTATTTGAAATATAACATGGTGCAAAAAATGGCCATTTTAACTATCCAAACTATCATTATCATTGTGTAGTTTATAGGTTGATAAGTTGATTACGTATAGAAACCCTATGCTTATTGAGACATTATGATAACCAGATATATATATGGATGGCCATTTTTCAAATATGTATTAATGTAGAAACCTACTTTGATTTTAAAACATTATGAAAATGACATCTAGACCATTAATTGAAATTCTATATTTGAAACATGATACAAAACATGGTTTGAATTTATTTTTTAAAAGCAAAAAATGCATCATTACCTTCTACTTTTCTCACATGAACTACTCAAACATAAAATAGGAAACCAACCCCCATAAATGTACCTAAAAATCATGTAAAACATCAAAATTTTGAAAATTCAACTCAAAGGAGTTGTAAAGGACTTCAAGTTAGTCTTTTTGATAATATAAAATAGGGAATTCTTGTGACAAATTATTTGTTAAAAAACTGAAGTCCAAATTTTGTGATTTTTTTTCACATAAATAATCACATAAGAAGATTATTTGTATTAAATAAAAGGTGTTTTTCATGAAAAAAAATCCATTCCAATAAACCAAAAAAATATTTTATAATATTGAAATATTAAGGTTTACATTTGGTTGTGATAGGGGAGGAGGGAAGAATAGTTGTTTTGTGTTGTTTGTGATGTTTTTGGAAATTGGATTTGCATTATGGCAATGAAACAATAATAGATGTCAAAGTTATGCATTAATGAATAAAGTGACAATCAAACATTGATTGTTAGGCGTACACGTGGTTAGCTTGGAGTGTTTATTCATGATATTAATGTTAATCTAAAAAATTGAACTTGTGAACAATTAATTTTTTGAATTATCATTTTGTTTTGGAGCATTTCCTTGGACTTCATTTAAAATTTTGCATGGTTTCTCAACTTTCACACAACTTTTCACAACTTTTGACATAAGATATAAGATATGTAGAGGAGGCATCAAAGTTAAATGAAAGATAACCTCCTCTAATTGGTTTCCTTCCATTGGTTTCTTTTTAGTTAATGTTATCATAATAAACAATGATTTGAAAGACATAAAAACATCTTCAATGCAATACCCATAGGCATTTTCACATTAAATATGAACTCCAAGAGTTCAATAACCGGTCATTTTTTGCTCATGGTCTTCAAATAGATTAGTTGCCCCTTGAGCCAGAGCATTAATAGGCCTTTATAGAAGTTGATTCTAAGCTAGAATGAGAAAGTTATGACCCCCCAAAGTTTAGGGGGGTCTTGTTGTTTGAAAAAACTTGGATACAACATATAAGGCATTTATTGTCATGCATTTTAGGCCTTATGAACAAACACTTAAAGAAATGTTGTTGGCACCTATTCCTCAATCAATTGCAATTGCACATGTTTGCACTTTAGTAGTTTCTATAGTTGTATTTTCTTTGATTTCTACTATTGATGTTGCACAAGTACCAAACATGCATCATGGAGCTCCCAAGGTCACCCCAGTGGCCCCGACAACAATTAGGTTCCCTTCTTCAAGTCCATCTACAAATGGGCCAACTTTAGTTTTTGCAACTACTTTTATTATAATCCCAACTACCACGGTTGTTGCTTCTTCTTCACCAATAATTCCACCAGCACTTATCCCTTCTTCATTTTGATCAATAAACATTGTGTTATAGTTCTTTTGTGTAGAACATTAGGGAAGTGTACAACATTTTTGGATGGATCGATCACTTCTCAATTGCATTATTGATTTTTGCAAACTTTTGTTATATCAAGGAAAAACTTGAAGATCAAGGATCATCACCACATTCAAGGTAGTAATGGGCAACATAAAGCCTAAGCAACAACAAAGGGAGAAAAAAGGTCTTATGTTCTTAAGAGCCTAAAAACTAATTCAATATCCAAACAATTAAAGCATCGCATTGTGCCATCATGTTGGAGTGCCATCACACTAAAACTCCCAAAACCATCACATTTTTTTAATGTTTTTGTTCATTTTTTTCTATTTGCCTTTTCATTTGTTTCCCTAGAGGTGAATGCAAGCAAGTCAAAAATCTGTTGTTACCATTGCAAATGTTTGTTACTCTTTGTTGTATTGGGGTAGCAAGATGAGGCAATTGCACTACTGCTAGTATGGGCTTTCATGAAAGTAGCTACGACGTCCTACTCTTAGAAAACCTATTACAACCTTCTGCTTGATCATGTTTCTTGCAAGTTTGTCCCCATGCAAACTAGTTATAGTATTCATGGTTGTGCTCCTATATTGCCGCCCTAATCAAATTAACCTCTGAGTTTCTTTTTCTTTTTAGTAGCACACTAAGGCTTTTAGGTTTTTTCTCACTATTATTGCTTCCCAAATCCTAGTGTTGTGTAATATGCTCTCATGATTTCTTATAGTTATAGTAGTTCTCTATTAGTTTTTTATGTTGCCCACCACACTAACATGTTGTAGACCCAAGCTAGATTCATCTAGAATAACTACTATTGTTTTAATAAATTTATCTACTGCATTTAACAAAAAAAATCCGTTGTTGTTAGGTGCTTCATTCACAAGTTGCATGATTAAAAATGTATTTATTTATTTTTATTGGTCATGTTTCCATATTGTCAAACCTCTTGCTTTTTTTTCTTGTTTTGTTTACACATTTTAATAAACAATTTTTCCTCTTTAGTAGCAATTATTAGTTCCTTTGTGACCAAACGATAGGTCACTTCACTGGTGTGAACACAACATGTTTTTGAGGTTTGCTTTTTGTTTTATTAGCCATCATTTTTACAGCTGGAATCTCTCCATTACTGCTGCAGACAATGCATGGGGAGGCTTTTCTCTTGGTCGGGGTGTTATGGAGTGCAGGAAAGAGGTGGCGCGAATGATGATGAGGAATGGAACTGTATTGATGAGGGGAAAGGAAAAAGGTGGTAGACAGACAAAGAAGGGGATAGATAGGGGTGGATGCCTGTTTTGAAAGGGACTTGGCTGGTTGTTGAAATTTTTCCGTTGCGCCAGCAACTTGGCCAAGTAGTTTTGTAAAAGCACTTATGAAAGGTGGGTGCCGAGGGATGATGATGACTTGAGGGATCTAAGCCTTAGAATGGGGGTGCATATTGAGGAGAGTGAGTATTAGGGATGAGGGGCTTGGGTTGTAGTGCCTTGCATCTGTGTTGTCGGTTGTGGTCTGAGTGAGTACCAGAGACCCAAGGGGGAATCCTGAAGGTGGGTAGAATGAGTGTATTGAGTGAGAATGAAGAAAGGATTTGAGACCAACATTGCTATTGATCATTTTGCATGAGAATCAGTCTCTTTGAGTGGCACTAGCAAGCTTGGTATCGACTGTTCAGAGTCAGGTGTTTCAGAATGCATTTTGGACTCGAGGGTAATCAGGT
>Ga0116229_10013901_pt1 | contig 11287 bp, 5 predicted proteins | sample S1TSphgellanicum_3_FD_87313 | JGI IMG/M metagenome (GOLD analysis project Ga0116229, IMG submission 87313) | Host-associated microbial communities from peat moss isolated from Minnesota, USA - S1T2_Fc - Sphagnum magellanicum MG | ecosystem: Host-associated > Plants > Peat moss > Unclassified... | reverse complement strand
TGCAATGCTTCGATGCCGGCTTCATCGAACTGGCGCGCTCGGTCTACCTGCGCAACGACGAGCGCGCCGCGATCAAGCAACGCATCAACCGCAAACTGAACTCGGTGATCGTCGAAGAAAAGTCCTACCAGCCCTATCGCTGACGCCGCGTCCTGCTGGCGCCGCATCCTGCTGGCGCCGCATCCTGCTGGCGCCGCATCCTGCTGACACCGCATCCAGCTGACGCCGTACTCCGCACCTGCCCCTGCCCCTGCCCCTGCCCCGGCAACCAGTGCTCGATTTACCATAAAAAGCCTCCTCCTCCAGGACGAGACATTACTCATGGATGCGCAGCCCGGCGTGGATAGAATGTCCCAGGCGCTGGCCAGCACAAGACGGGTCGCTGACCAATGGCGCGCAGGGAGATCCGACCTTGTCCGCGACAATCGAGGCAATGTTGGCTGGCAATGCGGCGCGCTTCGGGACGCGGCCCGCGCTGCTTGGCGCGGGCGACCTGCAGCTTTCGCATCAGCAATTACACGCGCAGGTCGCGCAGACGGTGCAGGCGCTCGGCGCTCTCGGCATCGGCCGCGGCGATCGCGTCGGCATGGCGTTGTCCAGCGGGCCCGATGCAGCCGTCGCTTTTCTCGCTGCCGCAAGTTGCGCCACCGCAGCTCCACTCAACCCCGCATATAGCGCCGGCGAATTTGGCTCGCAGCTGCGCGGCTTGCCGGCGAAGGCCGTGATGCTGCTACGCGACGATGACAGCGCAGCGCGCACGGCGGCACGCTCGTTGGGAATCACCGTGATGGAACTCGATCCGCTGCAACATCGGCGCGGCAGCAGCGGGGCGTCCGCCGGTGCCGAATCGGCGCTGCGTGCTGCGGGTCATGCGGCATCCGACGACGTGGCGCTGGTGCTGCACACGTCGGGCACGACCTCGCGCGCGAAGAAAGTGCCGCTCAGCCATGCCAACCTGTGCGCGTCGGCTCGCAACATCGCCGCCACGCTGCAACTGCAGCCGGACGACATCAGCCTCAACGCGATGCCGCTGTTTCACATCCATGGGCTCGCCTGCCTGCTCGCGGCGCTCGCAGCCGGCGGTAGCTGCGTGTGTCCCGGTGCCTTCGACGCCGGGAGCTTTCCGGGCTGGTTGCAACGGTGGCGGCCGACCTGGTTCTCCACCGTACCGACGGTGCTGCAGGCGCTCGTGGACCTTGCCGGCCAGCGCGCCGTTGCCTGCCCGTCGCTGCGATTCATCCGCTCCTCATCGGCACCGTTGCCGCCCCGGCTGCTCGCAGGCGTCGAACAGGCGTTCGGCGTACCGGTGATCGAGTCGTATGGCATGACGGAAGCGGCCCACCAGATGGCGAGCAACCCGCTGCCACCAGGGGCGCGCAAGCCGGGCTCGGTCGGCATAGCCGCGGGCACCCAGCTGGTGATCCTGGACCAGGCTTGCGCCGCGGTGGGGCGCGGAGTGAGCGGCGAAGTCGCCGTCATGGGCGACAATGTGATGCGCGGCTACGAGGACAGTCCGGACGTCGACGCATTCTGCGGCGGCTGGTTCAGGACCGGCGACCAGGGCTATGTGGACCAGGACGGTTATCTTTTCATCACGGGCCGACTCAAGGAACTCATCAATCGCGGCGGGGAGAAAATCGCGCCACGGGAGATCGACGAAGCATTGCTGGCGCATCCTGCGGTGCGCCAGGCGGCAGCCTTCGCCGTGCCGCATCCCTCGCTCGGCGAAGACATTGCCGCAGCGGTCGTGCCGCACGACGTCGCCGACGTTGCCGACGTTGCCGGCGCCCAGCCCTGCAGTGAGGCGGGGCTGCGCGCGTTCCTGTTCGATCGGCTGTCTGCGTACAAGGTGCCGAGCCGGATCATCCTGGTGGATAGCTTGCCGGTGGGCCCGAGCGGCAAGATCCAGCGCATCGGCATGGCCGACCGCCTGGCCGCGCGCCTGCACGTTACTTACGATGCTCCAGCGTCGGGCAGCGAACAGCTGGTCGCCGCAACGATGGAAGAACTGCTCGGCGTAGCGCGCGTCGGTCGCCATGACAATTTCTTCGCGCTGGGCGGCGACTCATTGCGCGCCGCCCAACTGCTGATGCGCCTGGAGCACACGCTTGCCCTTGAACTGCCGGCGGCATTGCTGTTCCGGCTGCCGACGCCGGCGCTGATGGCAGAACGACTGGAGGAACTGCTGGCCGATCGCGAAATCGAGCTGCTGACTGCCGCGCTGTCTGCCCTGCCGGCGCAGCAGCGAGCGACGCTGCTCGACCAGGCGCAGCTACCCGGCGCCTGACCGGCGGCAGGGCATGCGGTGAGTATCGACGACGACACCCTGCGGCTGCGCCTTTCGCGCCTGACCACGGCGCAGCGCGCGCTACTGGTACGGCGACTGGAGGGCAACTCAACGCGGGAGCGGCCGGTCGCGGCGGCGCGCGCGCCGATGCCGAAGCAGGCCCCGCTGGGCCTGGCGCAGGATGCGCAAGGCCGGCAGGTCGCCATCTATCCGGCATCCAACGCCCAGCAGCGCATCTGGTTCATGCAGCAGCGCGCGGGGATTTCCCCGGTGTATTGCACGCCCACGGCTTTCGAGCTGCGCGGCCCACTGGATGCCGCCCGGCTGCAGGCGGCGCTGCAACGCGTGATCGGGCGCCATGACAGTCTTCGTACTACGTTCGTGATGCAGCAGGACGAGCTGGTACAGCGCATCGCCTCGCACAGCAGCTTCCAACTCGAACGGCTGTCCGCCACCGATCGCACGGCTGCGACCGAACGCTACATCGAGCAGGCGGTGTCGACGTCGTTCGACCTGGCGGCTGCTCCGCCATTTCGAGTGCTGCTGATTGCCGTCGAGCGCGAACTGCATGTGCTGCTGATCCACATGCATCACATCATCGCCGACGGCTGGTCGGTATCGAACCTGTGCAGCGAACTGTCCGCGTTCTACGCAGCGCTGGGCGCCGGAATCGAAGCGGCCGTGCCACAGCTGCCCGTGCAGGTGCCGGATTATTCCACCTGGCAACGCGGCTGGCTGGCGAATGGTGCACTCGAGCGCCAGGCAAACTACTGGCAGCAGCGGCTCGCCGACGCACCCGAGCCGCTCGATTGGCCGGCTGACCGGCCACGCCCGGCAGCGGAGTCGTATCTGGGCGACCAATGCTCGTTGCCGATCGACCGCGAACTGCTCGCCGCCCTCAAGGCGCGGGCCCAGCAAAGCCAGTGCACGCTCTTCATGCTGCTGCTCGCCGCCTTTAACGTCCTGCTGCAGCGCTATACAGGACGCACGGACCTGCTGGTCGGCGTGCCGATCGCGAATCGCCAGCGCCCGGAACTGCAGGGCATCATCGGCATGCTGGCCAATACGCTGGTGCTGCGTACCACGGTGTCGGGCGAGGCGAGCTTCGAGCAGCTGCTCGAGCGCGTGAAGCAAACCGCGCTCGAGGCCTACGAGCACCAGGACATGCCGTTCGAGCTGCTGGTGCAGCAGTTGCGCGTACGGCGCGACGCCAGCAGCAACCCGCTGTTCCAGGTCACGTTCGCGCTACAGGACTACCCCGCGACCGAACTTCGACTCGCCGGGTTGGAGGTCGTTCGGCATCCGGTGAGTACCCGCACCTCGAAATTCGACCTGAGCCTTGCGGTCAGGCCAGTCGGCGAGGAAATGACGGCGACGCTGGAATTCAGCACGGAACTGTTCACGGCGCAGCGGGCGAGCGAGATGCTGGGGCATTGGCACGCGCTGCTTGCTGCGATCGCGGCCAATCCGGCGCAACGCCTGTCTGCGCTCGCGCCGTTGGCGAGGGGGATACAGACGCCGACAGCCGACGTCGTACCTGCAGCCTGGAACCGCACGCAGCGCGACTATCCGCGCGACCAATGCATTCACCAGCTGTTCGAGCAGCAGGCGCGGGCAACCCCGGACGCGACCGCGGTGATCCTTGGCGACATCGCGTTGAGCTATGGCGAACTCGACGCGCGCTCGAGCCAATTCGCGCGGCGGTTGCGAGCGCTGGGCGTGGGGGCTCGCGACCTGGTGGCGCTGCGTATCGATCGCTCGATCGAGATGATCATCGCGCTGCTGGCGATTCTCAAGGCGGGCGGCACCTATTGGGCGCTGGAAGAAAATCCGCCGCCGGCGCGCTTGCAGCTGATGCTTGCCGACGCGCAGCCGCGCCTGCTGCTGTTTCGAACCAGGTCCGACCGCCTGGCGTTTGCGCTGGCCGCTGGCACGCCCGCGCATGCACCGGCCATGGGATCGCTCGATGAGCTGATCGACTTTTCGTCGCAGCATGGGTCGACGCGGCAATCAACGCCGGAGGAAATGTCCGCCGTCGTCCAGGCCACCGACCCGGCTTACGTGTGCTTCACCTCCGGGTCCACCGGCGCGCCCAAAGGCGTGGTGGTACCGCATCGAGGGGTGGTGCGGCTGGTGAAGGGCTGCGACTACGCCCGGCTCGACGCGAGCGAAACGCTATTGCATCTGTCACCCCTGGCATTCGATGCGTCTACATTCGAATTGTGGGGCGCGCTGCTTAACGGTGCGCGCCTGGCGCTGCTGCCGCCAGGTGCACCCACGCCGTCGGCTATCGGCGCCGCCATAGCCACTCATGGTGTGACTACGCTGCTGCTTACGACCGGCCTGTTTCATCTCATGGTGGATGAGCGCCTGGAAGATCTCAGGCCACTGCGACAGCTGCTGACCGGCGGCGAGGTACTTTCCCCGAAGCACGTTCGCCAGGCTCGTGCCGCCCTGCCCGATTGCCGCATTGTCAACGCCTACGGGCCAACGGAGAACTCCGTCATCACCTGCTGCTATGAGGTGACCAACCAGGACGATTTCGCGCTCGGCGTGCCGATCGGTCGTCCGATTGCCAATACCCAGGTCTATATCCTGGACGAGACCCGCCAGCCGGTGCCGGTCGGCGTGGCGGGTGAGTTATTCGCGGGCGGCGACGGGCTGGCGTGCGGCTATCTGCGGCAGCCGGAACTGACAGCCGGCAGATTCATCGCGCATCCGTTCGAAGGCGATCCGGACGCCAGGCTCTACCGCAGCGGCGATCGTGCCCGTTGGCGCAGCGACGGTAATGTCGAATTCCTGGGTCGTCTGGATACACAGGTGAAAATCCGCGGCTTTCGGATCGAGCTGGGCGAAATCGAAGCCGCGCTGCGTGTCCAGGCCGGGGTGGTCGACGCAGTGGCGAGCGTACGCGAGACCGCTAGCGGCGATAAGCAGTTGCTCGCCTACCTGACGGGCACAGCCACACCACGCCCCGACGCCGCAGCGCTGCGCGCGCGCCTGGCGCAGCTCCTGCCGGACTATATGCTGCCGCAATGGTACCTGTGGCTTGACCGGTTGCCGCTGACCGCGAGCGGCAAGGTCGATCGGCAGGCGCTGCCCGCGCCCGACGCGGATAGCGTTGGCGGCTTCGCCGCGGGGGCCGCGGCAGCCGCGGCCAACGCGCGGCCCGTGAACCTGCTGGAATTGGAGTTGCATCGCATCTGGCAACGGCTGCTGGACCGCCAGCACATCGGTCGGCAGGATAATTTCTTCGAGCTCGGCGGCAACTCACTGCTGGCAGCGCGACTGGCCGCGCAGATCGACCGGCTGCTGGGTTGCAGCCTGCCGATCGCGACGTTGTTCCAGTCACCGACGATCGAGTCGCTGGCATGCCGCTTGAGCTCCGAGGCCTGGATGCCGCCCTGGAGTTCGCTGGTACCGCTGCAGACGCAGGGAACCAGCCCACCGTTGTTCTTCGTGCACGGCCAATGGGGCGACGTGTTTCGCATGGTGGATTTGGTCCCGCTGCTGGGACCGGATCAACCCTGCTATGGCGTCCAGGCCGTCGGCCTGGATGGCAGGCGCGAGCGGCACACCAGGGTCGAGGACATGGCAGAGCATTACAGCCGTGAAATCGTCTCGTTCCAGCCGCACGGTCCGATCTACCTGGCCGGCTACTCGCTCGGCGGCGTGCTGGCCTTTGCAGTCGCGCAGCAGTTGCATCGCCTGGGCCGCCGCGTCGCACTGCTGGCGGTGATCGATAGCCAACCGGTCGGGCCGGTGCCGTGGTTTTTCCGCGCCCAGGCGCTGCTCAGGCTGATTCGCACCCGCTGCCGGTCGGAGCTTCGGCGGCTGTGGAAATTGCCGCTGCGCACGCGATTCGACCAGTTCCGCCGCCGGCTGCCACGCCTGTGGGCCTTGCCATTTGAAAAGTACCGCTCCCGGGCGCCGCTCGTCACCGCCGCGCCGCCGCTGGGCACCGCGTCCCCGCAGTTGCCCGGCTCCGTCGAGTACTACGAGGCTGTCGCGCTGGCGTATCGCCTGCGCCCATACCCCGGATCGATCGACCTATTTCTTAGCGCGAGCGACGACGCGCAAGGCTATCGCCCGTATTGGCGACACCTGGCACGCGGTGGCGCCTGCTTCCACAGTGTACCCGGAGAGCATCATCACTTGTTCTCCGGGGAAAACCTGCCCGGACTGGCGAACGCGCTGTTGCGCGTGCTGCAGCATCGGCAGGCACTGGAGGCGACGCCGCCGCCTGGCGATCAAAGCCACGCGCCTAGCGCTGCAGCGTGTACTCAGCCCCGCAGTAGGGGCACTTGGCAAAGCCGGTGGCTTCGATCGGCAGGTACACCCGCGGATGCGAGTTCCACAGGCTCATATCCGGCATCGGACACGCCAGCGGCACATCGTTGAGCGTCACGGTGTACTGGTTCTGGGCGTTCGGTTCCCTGAGCACGGTGCGCTTCGTCTTTGCGTCCATGCATCCATTATAGCGAGCGCCGCGTCACGCCGCGGGCGCCGGCTCACGCGCCCATCACCTGGTCCCAGATTTCCACGATCGCCGCGCGCTGCGATTGAAATTCGCTCGCCGCGACGATCGCGTCCCTGCCCTCGAGCGCGCGGTGATGCAGGCGGGTGCGATAATCGCGATAGGCACTGCCCAGGAGGTCTATGCGCTGCTGCGGCACCAGGTCCGCCGACGCCACCGATTCCAGCTGCCGGATGGTGTCGGAGTACATGGCCACCGGCGGGTATTGCCCGGCCCAGGTCAGCGCCCAGTACTGCGCCAGGAATTCGATGTCGGCGATGCCGCCCGGATCCTGCTTCAGGTCGAATTCCCCCGGCCCGGCGCGCGACAGCTCGCGGCGCATGCGGTTACGCATGTGGCGCACATCCTCGCGCAGGGTCGCGCGCCGAACATTACCCGCCAGCACCTCCAGCCGCAGCGCCTCGAAGCGCTGGCGCAGCTCGCTGGCGCCGGCGACGCTGCGCGCGTGCAGCAGCGCCTGGTGTTCCCAGGTCCAGGCCTCGCGCCGCTGGTACTCGGCGAACGCCGCGATACTGGTGATCAGCATGCCGGCCTTGCCGCTCGGACGCAGTCGCATATCGACCTCGTACAGCCGGCCAGCCGCCGAGTGCATCGTCAGCAGGTGCACCAGGCGCTGAGCGAAACGCACGAAGAACACCTGGTTGTCGAGCGTGCGCGCACCACAGGTTTCCTGCTGCTCGCCGCCCGAATCGTGCAGGAACACCAGGTCGAGATCCGAGCTGTAGCCCAGTTCCATGCCGCCGAGCTTGCCGTAGCCGAGCACGCACAGCCGCACCGGCCGGCGTATGCCATGGTCGGTGCACATCGGCGTGCCGAGCTGCGGAGTCAACTGCTGCCAGGCGAGCACCAGCACCTGCTCGATGATCAGTTCGGCGACGTCGGTCAGGCGGTCGCTGACGCGCATTACCGGCAGCCGCGCCAGCAGGTCGGCCACGCCCAGTCGAAACATCGCAGCGCGCTGGAATTGCCGCAGCCGCTCCACCAGCCGCTCACCCTCCTCCGGGTCGGCGCCCGCCATGCGCTGTGACAGCTCCGCGGCCAGCGCCGCGCGGTCGGGCGGATCGTCGAACACGCGCTCGTCGATCAGCTCATCCAGCAGCAGCGGGTGCGTGGCAATCTGCTCGGTCAGGAAATCCCCATGCGCGGCCAGCTCCACCAGCCGCACGCGTGCACGCGCGTTATGCAGCAGCAGTGCCAGGTAGGCCGAGCGCGCGCCGATCGCCTCCAGCACGCGCAGCAGCCGCCGCAACGCCGCCAGCGGCTCGGGCGCGGACGCCGCCTCCGTCACCAGCACCGGCAGCAGCGCGCTCATGCGCCGGCTGCCGCTGGCATCCAGCCGCTGCACGAACGCCAGCGCGCGAAAGTCGATCAGCAGTTGCGCGGCGCTGGCACTGTCGGGGTAGCCCGCGCGCTCCAGCCGCGCGACCAGCCCCGGACGGTCGGTCTCGTCGAGCGGTGCGACCGCCGCGTCCATGGTCGAGTCCGGCTGTCCGGAACCGGCACCGAACACGATGGCGCGGAAACTTGCCGCCACGTGGCGCCGGTGCAGGTCGATCTCATCGCGCAGCTGCGCCCAGGAGCCGGTGTGCATCGACGCTGCCAGCAGTGCGCGCACCAGCGGATCGCGCGGCAGCTGGTGCACTTGCTGGTCGGCGCGCATCTGCAACCTGTTCTCCAGCCGGCGCAGGAACACATAGGCCGCATCCAGCCGCGCCACCGCGTCTACCGGCAGCAGCTTGGCGCCCACCAGCAGCACCAGCGCCTGTCGCAGCGAACAGGTCTGCAGCCGCCGGTCCTGGCCGCCGCGCACCAGCTGGAACGACTGCACGATGAATTCGATCTCGCGGATGCCGCCGTCTCCGAGCTTGATGTGGTCGGCGAGCTCGCGCCGCTGCACCTCGCGTTCGATCAGCGCTTTCATCTCGCGCAGCGAATCGAACACGCCGAAATCGAGGTAGCGCCGGTAGACGAACGGCTGGATCGCGTCGCGAAACAGCGCCGCGTAGCTGGCCTGGTTGACGATCGCGCGCGCCTTGACCCAGGCGTAGCGCTCCCAGTCGCGACCGTGCAGCTGCAGGTAGTCCTCCAGCGCCGCCGCATTCGACACCAGCGGCCCGCTGTCGCCATACGGGCGCAGCCGCAGATCGACGCGGAACACGAAACCGTCGGCGGTTGGCTGCTCGAGCAGCCGTATCAGCGCCTGGCCAAGCCGCGTGAAGTACTCCTGGTTGCTGATCGGCTGCGCGCCGTCGGTCTGGCCGTCCTGCGGATACAGCAGCACCAGGTCGATATCGGAGGAGAAGTTCAGCTCCCCGCCGCCGAGCTTGCCCATCGCGACGATGATCAGCTGCTGCGGCACCTGCGCGGGCGACAGCGGCCGTCCATAGCGCGCCGTCAGCGCGCGCAGCGCGAACTCATGCGCCAACCCCAGCGCCAGCTCCGCGGCACGCGACAGGTCCGCCAGCGTCTCGGCCAGCGCGGCCCAACCGGCAAGGTCACGCCAGGCGATGCGGGCGAACTCGGCCCGCCGCCAGCGCCGCATCGCCGCCATGAACTGCGCCTCCGCGTCGCTCTGCCCGGCCGGCGGCAGCGCCGGCAGCGCGATCGGTGCGCCCGCAAAGCGCTCGGCAGCGCGGCCCGCCAGCAGCGCGATCAGCTCATCGTCGCGGCACAGCGCATCCAGCACGAATTCGCTCGCCGCCAGTACCGCCGGCGCTGCGGCGACGATGTCAGCGGGCAGCGCCGCCAGTGCGGCCGCAACCGCCGGCGCGCGTTCCGCCAGCACCGACAGCGCCCGCACCCGTGCCGCCTCGATCTCCTCCATGCGGCATAATGGGCCATGAGCTACGTCGACAACAGCCTGATTCCGGATGAGCAGGTGGCGTTCCGCACCCGGCTGCACCTGGTCATCTTCCTGCCGCCGATCCTGCTGCTCGGCCTGTCGCTATTGCTGTTTGCCTATGGCATCGCGCTCGGCGGCGAGGTGGTTCTGGCGGTGGCGATCCTGTGGGGACTGGTCAAGTACGTCGACTACGCCAGCTCGGAGTTCGCGGTCACCAACAAGCGCGTGATCATCAAGGTCGGCATCCTGCGCCGGCGCACGGTGGAGATGCTCAACACCAAGGTCGAGGCGATTGCCGTCAACCAGGGAATCATCGGCCGCATCCTCGGGTACGGCAACATCGTCGTCACCGGCACCGGCGGCACCAACGAGCCGTTCAACGGCATCAGCTCGCCGCTCGAGTTCCGGCGCGCGGTGCAGGCACACAGCTCACCCTGAGCGGGTCAGCGTCCGTCACAGTGGCGCGTCGATGCGGCGCACCGCAACCCGTACCCGGAGCTTGTGCGAGCCGCCGCCCAGGATCACGCCACGCAGCGGCGAGACATCGCCGAAGTCGCGTCCCCAGGCCAGCGCCACGTGGTCCTGGTTGACGCGCACGTTGTTGGTCGGATCGAAACCGAGCCAGCCGAATGGCGGTGCGAATACCGCCACCCAGGCGTGCGAGGCGTCCGAGCCACGCAGCCGCGGCGCCAGTCCCTCGCGTGCGCCGGCGTGCCTGCCGGTGGTAGCGGCGCCCTCGCCACTGCCGTCGCTGCTGCCCTCACCGTTGCCGTCGCCGCTGCCCTCGACGCCAGCGGCACCGGCGCCCTCGTCGTCATCGTCATCGTCGTCGTCGTCGTCTCCGTCGGCGCCGGCCACATCGCTGGCAGGCGGCGGTGCACCGTAGGTACGCAGGTAGCCGCTCACGTAGCGCGCCGCCAGGCCAGCGCTGCGCAGACTGGCGATCATCAGGTGAGCAAAGTCCTGGCACACCCCGGTGCGCTTGTTGAGCACTTCCAGCAATGGGGTGGCAATCTCGGTGCTGCCGGGGGCGTACTTGAACTCGCGCCACAGCTTGCTCATCAGCGCCTCGGAGACCGTCGCAACGCTGGCGCCCGGAACCAGGCACTCCCTGGCGAACTCGCCGAACACGCCCTTGATGTGCACGTACGGCGACTCGCCGCGGAAACGCATTGCCTCGAGCCACTGCGGCTCGCGCGGGCGCGCGTGGTAGCACAGGCCATCGCGCACGCGCTCCCAGGGCTCGCCAAGGCTAAAGTCGATCGGCGGCTGCGCGTCCACGCGCACGTCCATATCCGCCACCACCTCGAGTCGGTTATGCGGCCGGTCGAGTTCCACGCGCGTGACCGAATTGCCGAAGGCGTCGATGTATTCAGCCAGCACCGCCGGCTGCGGCGTGATGCTTATGCGGTGCAGCAGGCAGTGCTGGCGCTCGGAGTTGCGCGGCGTCAGGTGCAGCTGCTGGTGGGCATGCACCACATCGCGCCGATAGCGGTATAGCGTCTCGTGGCGCACCGTGTAATGCACCGCAGTCACGGGTAATGCACCGCAGTCACGGGTAATGCACCGCAGTCACGGGTAATGCACCGCAGTCACGGGTAATGCACCGCCGTCACGAGGC
>Ga0116229_10013899_pt1 | contig 11288 bp, 5 predicted proteins | sample S1TSphgellanicum_3_FD_87313 | JGI IMG/M metagenome (GOLD analysis project Ga0116229, IMG submission 87313) | Host-associated microbial communities from peat moss isolated from Minnesota, USA - S1T2_Fc - Sphagnum magellanicum MG | ecosystem: Host-associated > Plants > Peat moss > Unclassified... | reverse complement strand
GAAAACGAAAACGAAAACGAAGAGTCGTTTTGTTCTTTAATGGCTACACAAACACCATCATCTCATTTCATGTAATGATGTTTCACTTTCCACTTTAAAGTTAATGTCTTAATGATTTGTCCCTTTTTCTGGTTTTTTAACACTTGTCAACATCTATTTGAATTCATATTGACAACAATATGGGCTATAGTTAATGCCTAATGACCTAACATCTTTATAAATATGGCACTAGGTTGTTCTAATGACACCTCAAAATTTGATGACCTAGTGTTGACATTACAAATTCCTTTTATCTTGTGGTGAATCAGTAAATCGACAGAGTTTTATTCTGATGCTAAACATATCTAACTTATAGTCCAATGGTTGTGAAACTATATAATTATGGTCTTTGAGTAGTATCATAGCTTGTTGACTCATTATATTCATTTAGGTTTCTTCTGATGTGACTATCTAATCAAGATCTATGATTTTGATGTTTTCTCATCTTCTAAATCTTCATCAGATTTCCTTTTTTTATGGTCAAAAGTTATAAACTCTAAGGATTTCTGATTCTTTAAACTCTAACTCCCTTTTAATGTCTAATTCACATATATGTATGGTTTCAACTCGTTAATATTGACCAATAGGTTTGGTTCAAAATTGTTAATAAAAACAAGAAAAATAGTGTTATTGGGTAAGTAATAACATACCCTGAATGGGCCAAACCATTTTTAAAAAAAATTGCCTAGGTGTGTTTATTTTTTCCTTGGGAAACCACAAAACATAATCTCCAAATTAGAACTTCTTCTATGTGTGTTCTTGTTGACTCCAAAGAAATATGTTCCACTAGTTTACTCTAACATTGTCTCCAATTTGCTCTCCTATAATTTCTCCAGTTTTATAATTTTAGCAGTTAGTACTTTGGTGGGTTTTGCATCTTTGTGGTCTCCACTAATATCTGGTAGAACATTTTGTTAGCATTAGAAGATGCAAACCATAGACTACTTAGTAAGGTGTACATCACGTTACCACCTTGTAAGTTGTTCTATATGAAAATAAAATTATGGACATATGTTCGTCCCAGTTTGTTTTCTTTTAATTGATTAACATGGTAAGTAATCTACTAATCACTTTGTTAGTAGACTCTGCTTGTCCATTTCCCTATGGGTAATAAGTAGTAGAACTAACATGTTTTAACAGAAACTATTTTGTCAGATCTTTGATTATATTATTGATGAAATGTATTCTTTGATTTGTAACTATGTCAAAGGACATCCAAATCTGGTTAGAATATATTCATACATAAATCTAGCTATAACTATTGTAGTATTGGTTCTAAATGCCTTTGTCTCTACCCACTTGGTTGCATAATTTATAACTACCAAAGTATATATATTTCATGTTAGTCTTCATGTTGGTTTAATTGGACTTATAAAATCTAGACCCCACTTCATAAAAAGTTCCTCTAGAAGTGTTGTTATCAATTTCACTAGACTTTTTGTTTTTAGTTTCCAGCTCCACAACTTGTTATAACCAAATGTGGTTATATTTTCTTATGGATGATTGCCATTTTAGCAACATCACAAAAGTAATAATAAATTTTGTACCTATTCATATTTGGGAAAATAAAAATATTTACAATTTTTTTAAAAATGGACATATTTATACAATGGAAATAACATTCTTAAAGAACTAATGAATGCATTCTTAAATTCACATTGAATTCATAGATATTGTGGGTCAATTTAAACAAAAAGAGACTTGTAAATTTATTAATGACATGTTATTTTAAGTTTTTTGAAAACCTTTTTACATTTAATATTTATTTGAACATGTTATTGAATAAACTTTAAGATCATGTTTTCATTTGTAGCATTTGAATATATTTTGGGAAAAAAAAACATTAAAGTTTGAATATAAACTTCTTAAACAATTCCATGCCAAACATAATAAATTTAAACTTTTTCTTCTTTGTTAATAAAATCTTGAAATGGTTTGGTGGTTAAGGCCCTGGTGTGCTTCCATGAGGTCTTAGGTTCAAAACTTGATGAATGTGTGCATCAATATATTTGTATAAATGCAATGTATGAACATGTACATCATGGCAAGTGATGTCAAAAGCTTTTTTTGACAAAATTGAAAAACGTTTTATGAAAAAAATTCAACGCACATTATTTTTGTTATGACGTTTTGTGAAAAATTACAATTTATGATTCCATGATCCAAAAAACAAAATGATTTTTTTTGAAAACAATTGTATGATGGTGTGATAATTTATTCCTTGTCATATTAACTTGGGACCATATATCCATGTCATAATTTTAAAATTAAAAATTATTTAGTGCAACATGTGACTATCCAAAATGATCAAAAAATATTTCACTAAAAATGCCCTAATCAGCTAGTCCTTTTTTACCAAAACTATACAAGTTGTATATTAATTAATCTTGTCCCATTTCATTAAAAACCTAGTGAATGTGGGTAGTGGAAAAGGACAAGATTTCTTCTTGTGAGGTTACATCCATTAGCTTAAAAATGCTTTCTAGAATGGTATTTTTGGATTATGATGAAGATCATACGAGTGATGGCGAAGGAGATGAAAATGAAAATGAAGGTGAGAAAGGAGATGACAAGGAAAGAATGACACTATTAGAAGCTCAAAGTCAAATAGATTAGAAAGTTCCCAAAACAAATCCCAATCTTCATTATGATTGTTCATTTAGAATGGTCTTAGATTGTGACATGTGACATAGTCAAAAGTTGCTACATGGCATACTAATTGAATTTTGAGAAAATTAAAAATTAAAAATTTATTTAGGTAGTTGGGTAAGTCAATATACGTAGACATAGGTAGGTAGGTAGGACATACCTACATACTTTTACATACCTACCTATTTACATACATTACATATTTATTTACCTACCTAGATAGGTAGGTAGGAAAGTAGGACTAACTACTTATATACATAAGTAGGCAAGTAGGTAGGAGGGTAGAAGAGTAGGTGAATTAAAGAATAACAATGTAATTTTATTTTTTTTATTTTTATTTTTTTCTTAGGGTTGAACTTTTTTGAGCTCATCACAAATTAACACATGTAGTTTAATGTGGGCACATAAGAAAGACACCTTCTTTATATGGTTTGTGAGATGAGATTCAATGACAAAACCTATGGGTTAAATTTGTTAATTGCACATTACTAGTAAATTGGGTTAGGCAATTAAAAAAATGTTTCCTCACATTCTTTGTGTTTATTTTTAATTTTTTAAAATATATAAATTCATAATATTAATCATATGGAGTCCCAAATTTAACTATTTGGATTATCTAGTAACGAATTATCTGAACTAATTATCTGAAATAATTATTTGAATTAATTATTCTAATTTGGATAATTAGCTTGTTAGTAAATTTAGATATTTAATTTAGATAAATAATTATTTAAATTAAGTTATTGATTAATTATTTGAATTTAAACAAATAGTCGTTTATTATCTGAATTTTATTATCTATTAATTATCTAACAACTAACAACTTAATTATCTGAGTTAAAAATTATTTATTCAAATTAATACTTAATTATTTAGTCTAATTAATTAATTCATAAAACTTAAATAAATTGTGTATTCATCTATATTTGATATTGAATAAATTGTTCAAAAATAATTCATTATTAAACATTAAATTTTAAATATGAATTTGGGTAGAATACATACTTATTAAGTAATTAATTATTTTAATTCTTGAATTGATGATTAACATTTGAATTTAATATTTTTATCAATCCATTTATTTTATAAGATGAATTAGCTATTTATTTATTTATTAAATAATTATTTGAATCAATTAAGAAAACTAGTACATTAAAATTGGTTAATTAACATTAATTATCAAATATTAATTAATATGTAATAGTTAATAAATTATTCAAAAAATATTTTAAAAATTAAATATTAAAGATAAAAGATGAATTGGTTTCATTATTAACTTATTAAGAATTCAACAATAATCACAAAATAGTGGAAAAATAATAATCTTATAGTGATAACATGGTGACAACATAATTGCATAACTAATTGTATTAATAAAAATCATAATTGACAACTAGTTACAAGTGTCATATTTAATCGGTGGTGGAAATGCGTACATGTGCCATGATCATATGTGTTGAAACCATACGTTAGTTGTAATGTAGTTGCTAATTGGATGTTATATTTACACTAGTTGTAATGTAATTGGCACGCACAACTAAATTATAACTTGCTAGAAAGTCGAACATGATTGATTACATTCGTATGTATACTAATGCATACATTAAACCATATACGTGCCCCATTTGCAATTATAGTACAACTCCTTGATTTTCTAACTTGACATTTTAATTATTAATTACTTGTATTTCCATGCTTTAGTTATAACATAGTTCTAAAATAGTATATAGCCAAAAAATATTGTTGGTCCAATAGCAAAAAAATGATCTACATCATAAAAGGAACATTAACCACTACAAACCAACAATTCTCAAACGTATCACAAAAGTAGCAAAATGCAACAAGTTTTGAAGGTATGCATTTGCAATCATTGCTAGGCTATAACCTGTTAGTAAGTGAAAAAGGAGGTGATGCCTTAAGAAAAATTATAATAGAAATAGAAGGAAACATGGAGAGTTAAAGAAGGAAAACATACAAGAAAGGAGGCTAGGGTAGTGACGACATTCTTCTTTTCCTTCCTTTTTTGGATTACTAAAGGAGAATTAGCAAGATAAAAAACATAATTTCTCCTCTAAATTTGTAATTGGGCGGTGAATTAAATGCATCTACACAAGTGTAAACTCTTACAATAGGGTAAGGCCTAAGGATTTACCCAACAATATCCATAGTGCCATGTATCAAATTTTGATGAACCAATGAAAAATGACATTACCATGACAGTTGCAAACTAGTTGCATTAGATTTACATTATAGTTATTATTACATAGTTGTAACTAAGTTGCACAAGTTGCATATGAATATGGTTTCACATACAGTGAATTATGTCCATTGCAATGCATGCAACTTGTTAAATAACACTCATGTTTATAGAAATATGTCGAGTTGCATTGAGTTTTAATTGAATTGAAAATGGTCATTGCAACTCAAAAACCTCGTTGCAAGGCTAGTTGCAAATCACCTCATTTTTCCATAGTGTGTTTTGGAAAAAAATTCCAAAAAAACAAAACTATTTTGGGTTAAGTTCATTTCTATTCTTGACTATAATAGACCTCTTGCCAAACTTTTGGACAACCTTTGGATGTGTTTTGAGGGCTTTTAATAATTCTATGTTCACAATCTTTCACCATAGTGTAAAGGGGGATGTGACCTACTTGCTTAATCATTAAACTTGCCATTGTTATTGTTGATCGTTTCAACCAACACACAAAACAAGCTTAAAATCAAAGTTTGCCACACATTAATTGCAACATTTACAAAGTGTAAAACATTGGGTGGATTTTTGTAATGAAGTTGGAAGGTTCCTTATTGCATAGTTTTATTCCTTTGGAATGGAGAGCATTTTGCTTTTTGAAATGCCCATTTTTTCTTTGTGATACTCAATGGGTATATGTTGGGTATCATTACAACACAAGAATTTGATTTTTTTCCCATTTGTTTTATTTTCAATAAAACATGCGGCACTTGTTATAACCTTCAACCTCATGCATTATCTTACATTAAGAGTTTACACTTGTGTAGGCACATTCAATTCACCACCCAACCATAGACTTGGAGGAAAAGTTATGCTTTCTATCTTGCTAATTCTCCTTAGGTGATCCAAAACAAGGAAGGAGAAGGAGAATGTTTTCATTGCCCCAACCTCCTTTCTTGTATGTTTTCCTCCTTTATCCCTTCATGTTTCCTTTTATTTTTATTTAGCTGGTTACAATTTTTTTAAAGGCATCACCTTGAAGGTTCTTCACCTACCGACTGGTTGTAGTTTGATAATGATTGTTAATACATACCTTCAAAACTTGTTGCATTTTGCTACTTTTTTATTTGTTTGAAATTGTTGGTTTATAGTGCCCAATGTTCCTTTCATGATATTTGTCATTTTTTTGCAATTGAACCAACAATTTTTTTAGCCAAATTTTGCATTATTGCAAAAACAAAATCTTGAAAAATGGATATTTGTATCACAAGAGTTTTGTGTTTTTGAAAGAAAATTGTCAAATGTTTTTTTGGGGTTAGGTTCATCACAATTTTATTCTTGAATGCAATAGGTAGCCAAAATTTTGAGGGACTTTTTTGTGTTAGGTCCTAAAATCTAGTCGCCATCTAATGTTACATCCTTCTTGGGATGGCTACGATTGATGCCAAAGCAAAAAATTGGTAAAAAAAACCATTAAATCGATTTAAAAATAGTTTACACTAGAACTTTGAACTTGGGACAATCAAAAACTAAAATCTTTCATTGGTCCAAAGTGCGAAGGGTTGTTAGTTTGAGTTTATACTATAATCGTTTGAGGTCCATGCCCAACCAAATGACCTTGGATGAAAAAACTTGTTGGAATCCTACATGAACTATTATGGATATTGTTGCTTATATCCTTGGGTATTTTTTTAAAAGGTGGGCCTAATGAAAATAATGATAGCCCACAAATCCCAAAAAATTGCAACCATTCATTTATGATATTTTATTAATGTTTAAATATATTAAAAAAAGTAAAGATGAACAAATTTTTGGTGGTTCCATCCCCACCCTCCTCCCTACAAAATTATTGCCCTTTATAATTATATAGTAATAATAATACATCACTTATTATATTATTGCTCCTTAACCCCTAAACACAATAATAAGAAAGGTAATTTCTATCCTTTAATCATATTTTAAAGCTCTTCAAGGTGTTGAGCTTTTTGCATTAAAATTGTTTATTGATAGTGTAATTTGCTATTCACTTTTCTTTAAAACTTTTTTTTTAGCCATGGAAGGTTATCCATACGATGGAGGTTATTCACAATCACAAAGGTGGAATCAAAATTCCTAAGAAATGTGGGTTGTTCCTTCTATGTTTGAAATTCAGATTCGTGGGCCTTATTTGAAAATGTCCAAATATATTGCATTTTAACCACTAGGAAGGAATTCATAGCCTTCACACATGAAAATCTTTTATAGTGAAAAGAATGTAAAATTTCTTGGAGAGAATACCACAATTTAATCTTTACAATGTTCAAATTTTGTGGCCAAAATAAGAGCGATTATGAGGGTTAAAAGAAAAAAAGATGAGCCATGAAAAAATCCCGTGTTTATTCTTTGGTCCAAATTGGGGTTATAGAAGAAATAAATGTTCTTGAATCATGGCCCATGAGTTTTCCCATGGTCTCATCCAATAAGTAGGGTACCGGGAGCTTATGTAGGCCAAGGCTGAAGGGTTTCACCCTTTATATTTAAAAACTTTTTGCCTTTCACCAATATGATTTCGTGCAACAATTTTCTTTGAATTTTATGTCATATTCTATTTTGCAAGACTTTCATACTAGCCTATTTGAAAAAACATCATGATATTATTTTCGAACTGATATCCAAGGCAAATATTTCGAAAATCTAGATATCCGTCCAACATTAATTACAATAGTGGAGGAGGTTTTAGGTTATACAAATTTGCTAATCATTGAGGGCCTTTGGATCCTTGGGGAATTATAGTTGACTATAATGTTTTTTCTTTGTGCGAAAGTTTGCCAAATATGAAAAATGAAATAAGAGCGAAAGATTTTGTTGCAATATTTCAATTTTTTTTAAAAAGGCCAAATTTTGAAAAGAAAAAAAGAAAAATTTCACCACATTTGGACTCTGATGGGAATTTTGTAGCATTTAAAATTTTTTTTTTTTAATGATTTAAACCTAATGCATTTAATGTTAAATCCCTCTTGGGATGCTAACCAATGATGCAACATTAGAAAGCTGAAAAAAATCATTGGTTGGGCCCAATGAGTTTGTTGTATCGTGGAATCATCCACCTTGTACAAATTTAGAAGCAAAAAAAAAGAAGAAATAATAATGTACATGAAGGACCTAAAAGAACAATCAATTGCTCTAGATCAATAGACTTAGAGTTGAATAATTTTTCATTTGTTGTCCAAGCCTATGACACCCTTCTTTCATGTCAAAGCATAATGGCTTATGTATTTATATATCCATATATATGTGATTTATGTTTGGGAAATTTATTGGGGCTTGATTGAAAAAGTTGTAAAATACTATTTAGAAGTTTTTGAAAAATCTTTTCAAAGTTTTTTTAAAAAGTTGCATTTTTAGAATATTATTTTCATTCTAGATTCTTTGTGTCAAGTCTCTATGACAAATGCTAATGGGATTGGACCTTTAAGAGGATGGAAAATTGTTGTGAATTGCTGAAAGTAGAAAACAACATGTTATTGAGTGGCTGATGGTGATGTGAAGGTAAGGTGCTTTTTGCTAAGGCTATTTTCTACACTATTTGTTTATTTATAGGTAATGTGCACTATGAGCTTTCATCTTCGATGATGCCTGCTATGTTGTTGTGGTTGTTGGATGCAATTTTGGTGGTGCGGCTTTGTTTGTGTGAGTGCTTTGATGGACGTCAACCAAGTAGCTGAAGATCGAGAAAAGAGAAGGAGTTGCTTTGAGTGAATTTTTTTTTCCCCTTCTTTTGCAAGTTTCACAAAAGGATGGTGTAGATAAGTGAATTTAAATTCTCATGGAGGAGTTACCTAGAGTGTAGTTTTGTGTATTATGGCTTTTCTGTGTAGAGGCAATGTAATGTTCGTTGTGTTGTGTGCCTCAACATACTAGATTTAGTTATAGTAATAGCTTTGAGGGTTGATGATTAGGGAAATGATGAAAGACTTAGGGATTTCAAAAGTGGTCATTTTGATTTTTCAATGTGTGAAAAAATACTTTCAATGTTGGGAAGTCTTAAAGAATTTTTATGTTTGTTAAGGTCCAAAATTTGTTGGTGTTGGGCATTTGAGGAACATGAATTTCTTTGTCAAACTCTTGAGTAGGCCTATGTGGACTATGGAATGCTCACTTTGTGTGTGTTAAGGTTGGTGTTGTTTGTATCAATAGCTGAATTGTTACATCCTTGAATGTGATAAAGTCATAGGAGTTGATGTGCCAAGGGAATTTTAGGGTAGGTGTTTCCTTTTCTTTTATGATTTGCTCTTGGAAGGGAAATTCTCAATATGGGGTTTTGTGGTTTGTTATGAATGAGAAAAGCAAAACATGGTCAATTGAGCTCAAGAGAGTGAGATCAGAGAGATCTAACCCCTAGAAACCTTTAGTTATTGATTACTTGTGTAAACAACATGAATTTCTCTAGATTTTAGTTGATGGTGATTACTTGGAGAGGACTGTTACACCCAAGTGTATGAAGATATTTGTTTCATATTGGATTGACTTAAAGGGCAATTGTGTGAGCCTTTGTTTTTCGTTACACCTCCTTACAACTAAGATCTTGCCCTCCAATAACCCCAAAAAAATCAGTTCATGCATGTGATGGATCGTGGCACTGGCTGAATTCTCCTCCAATAATTGAATTCAATGTAAACCTGATTTCAAAGTTTGATGTGCTTGCAACTGGTCATTTCCAACAAGAGGATTGGCTAGAGTGAACCAACATGCACCAACGCTCATACCATGGAGGATGGATGATGTGTGACTAAAACAATTCTTTGTTGCAGTCCATAACTACCCATGGTGGTTAGCAATATACTAACCATCCCTGTGCATTTACCTACTTAATAGACACCAAGTGACCTAGTTACCCACCTACATAGTAACCACTAACCTTCCCTACCTACTTAGTGAGTTTATGGAGATTTTCACACATAATTGAGTACATCCATGCAGCCATTATCAATAAAGATTGTAGATAATGGGCACAAACCTTGAGCATGATAATTAGTTGACAAATTATAGTTTATGTACCCCCCTTCAAAGACCACCTACTTTTCATTTGCAACATCAAGTAGCGTTGTGTGAATGATGTGTATTGTTTTTCCCTTTTGTATCTTCATAAATTTTCCATGGGCATATTTGGAAATAATATAAAACATGAATGAGTGCATTTGAAAGGTGAAAGTAAAGGAAATTTAGTCTTTTCACTAGTCTTTGCAATAACTAATTATTGGTTAATATCATCACCCCAAGAACCCTAGAAATGTCAAACTTCCAACAAGCTATCATGGATCCAATCTAAATATAAAGAAAAGGGAAGAATTATTGAGTTGGCATTTGGTTGGAAAGCAATTCAGAAATCTTTCTTCCCGTTTCTTTATATACATTGTCAAATGCCATGAGACAAATTTGCTACCTCATTTGGGACATTGCACACACTTCATCTTGTGGCTCATTTCAATTCTTTTTTGGGGGAGTTTAAATCAAAAGTATATATGCATAATGTGTACAATCTTGTGATTGCACAATAATTACACAAGAATTGACATTTTGTAATTACCTTAAAATCTAAACATGCCAAATTTAAACTTATAATGACAATAGTGTTTGTGTCTGTGAACTTATTTCCCAGGAAGTTGCGGGATTTTGAGGTGATCTATGAATTTGTGTCCTGATGTTGGGAAAACTGGAGCAGTTTTGAACCTCACAATATAATCAGCATACACGCACCCATTGTATAAGTGGCCTTGTTTTGCAGTTAGTTCAGGGGGAGGTTTCACATGTGTTGTGTAACCTGGAGTAATGAAGGATCCTATTGACAACCGCACCTTATCATGGGTTGGTACAACCCTGTGCTGCACACTCTTGTACTTCCCGTTGCTAAATATCTGCAACAAGACAAAATCCAACCTTTCAGTGAATATTTTAAACCTAAGGAGAACTTTAAAATAATCACAATGATCTATTGATTATATTCTTTAAAATATTAAGAAAATATAAGTAACCAAATCTTTTCCAAGAGTATCTAATTTGATGTTAAGGCTTGTTCACAAGTAGAACTAAAATTTTCAATTTGAAGTTGAAAGAAAGTTCAAACTCTTACCTCCAGTTGGTCACCCACGTTCACAATAAAGGCATATGGTGTAGGTCTAACTTGAACCCATTCTCCATGTTTGTCACGAACTTCAAGACCTCCAACTTCGTCTTGTACTAGGATGGTTATACTGTTGGGATCAGAATGTGGCTTAACTCCAAATGCATAGGATGGCTCAGGACATGGTGGGTAGTAAATCATGTTTGTGATCTGACCTTCTCCTAAGACATCATCAAGAAGGGAAGTTTGCAACCCAAGGCTTTCAGATAGAGCATCCAAAAGCTCCTTCTTCAAGTGATAGACAGCTTG
>Ga0116229_10013895_pt1 | contig 11290 bp, 10 predicted proteins | sample S1TSphgellanicum_3_FD_87313 | JGI IMG/M metagenome (GOLD analysis project Ga0116229, IMG submission 87313) | Host-associated microbial communities from peat moss isolated from Minnesota, USA - S1T2_Fc - Sphagnum magellanicum MG | ecosystem: Host-associated > Plants > Peat moss > Unclassified... | reverse complement strand
GAGGTGGGATCACTTGCATATAGAAATTAGGAGCAGCTACCCTAGTAATAGGGGCTGGGAATTCAAAATCAAGGAAATGTAACTTTAGATGCAAAGAATCTGGAAATAGCTTTACTTCATTACACTACTGCAGGTGACATTTGATTATATCTTAAGCATGCATGGAAAACAAACTTCTAGTGCTGCAGCAACAATGGAAAATTAACGATAAAAGAAAACCAATAACTTGTGACATGCAATGTTTCTGACTCATTGAATCGTTGAAGTATTGTCATTAATGTAGGATTAACAGCCAACAACTTAGCAACATCAGTCCAGACTTGACAATTTTCAAAATAGGGTTGGAGTTATCTTTGAGAATAATAGATGTGAAAACTATTAGAAAGAATAGCCTAATAGTCTGCAGTAGAAAATAGTTATAATACCAGTTAGCCTCAGGTAAATTTCTTAAACAGAAAAACATGGGAGATAAGAAGAGGTGTGGTAATGAACTCTTAGGACAATTGAAATGTGGAACCTTACACACATGTGCATGCCATCTGCTCTAGCTAGGATATTACAGGCAGCTCTTTCTGAATAAAGAAAGAATCAGTGTTGGCCGGTTCTAGTTACTGGGTACCTGGATCATGGGTTTTAAATTTTGAAAAAAAATCAGAACTGGAACCAAAAATGGGAACCAGTCGGCAACCAGAACCAAAACTGGGAACCGACCTTCAGTTAGAACCGGACCCAGAACCAGAACTGACCCCAAAACGTATTGCATACAATTTTTGGTTCTTCACTTTTTCAAATTAAAAATTCAAGCTTTAAACTCGTTTTTTCCCCCCCTTTCTGACTGAGGTTAGATATGTTATTAGTTTGAGAAAAAAATCAGGGTTTGGAATAATAATAGCACCATTTTTTTGAATAATAATTTGGGTTGGGCTGGGGGTAGCATTAGGCATGTAGATCCTACTTCGGGGAAAATGTCTCAAGTATGCAATTTTTAGAAATTATAATAATTATTATTATTATTATGTTTTGTAATATATGTGGTCACATTTCATTTGTGGTACAGTGCTACTAACTAGAAAAGAATCAGTTTTAGACTCAGTGGAGGTAGGTAAACCTAGATCCGATTTAGGACTGTACTCAGTTAAGAATTTATTTATAAAGAACTGGGAGTCGGAGGTCTTGAAATATCAAGAACTGGGTCTGGAACTGGACCAGAGGTTCTATAATATATTCTTTAAAATCGTGGAACCATAACCTGGGTTCTTTCACAAAAGAAAAATTGTAAGTTGGGAACCAGGCCCAGAGGTTCTCTTGAAAACTAAAGAACCAGCCAACACAGAAAATAACCAGCGAGGGATGTTAGGTGTGCAAATATTCCTTACAGGCGTGTATGTAATAAGAGCATCTCCACCCCAAAATTGTAAACAACTACGTTATGTGATAATAGAATAATGTTTAATGATCACTGTCCCCGCCCACAAACGTCATAAAAGTCCCTTTAAACAGTCAAAGATCATTTATATCTTTACATCTGGATGAGTAATAGTCACTGTCCAAATCCATAGTGGAAAAAAGATTTTAAACGGATTAAAATGACCACTGCAAAATGGACATCAATACAGGAGGGCAGCAGGATTTACACCATCCTACTGCAAGATTTAATCATAAGGGGTATTGCAGGTGTGGGGTGGATATGCTCTAAGGACATCCCGCAAAAATTTCTCTAAAATATGGCATATCACACCCCATAATTGCCAATCCAATACTAAGTCAAAATTTCGACTGGTTTTCCGTCACCATGCCATCTAGTCCACACCGTATGGTTTTTCCTCCACTCAAGAGTCATCGGTATGGCATCTTGTCCATGCCGTATGGTTTTCCCTCCTATCAAGAGTGGGGTAAGGTGTAATGAGTAAAAGTCTGAAATAAAGGCTGGCTCTTACGTATACACAGTTTCTGAGACTTTCTTGCTGCTTTCCTTATACTGTCACAGTCTACAATTCCTCCCATTTTTGGCAGTAGTACACTCTGCATCTTGTTGACTTGTGCACCCATTATGGAGCTCTTGACAGAAATCCTCTGAACCTGCAGGGCCGGAGTGCCCCAGCCCCCCATGACTGCACCAATTCCGTTTCGGATGAACTATTATTGGATCTCCTGCAGGCATTGAGGTTGGGTCACTTTTTTTTTCCTTTTTTTCTCTCTCTCGCTTACTTAAGGCTACCCATAAAAAAAACTTATTTGGCTGCCCAAGCATTTCAAACCCCAACTACTTTCCTGACTTTGCATCTACTTACCTCCACCCTGCCAAAAACCCTAAACCTCATCACCACTCAAACCTTACCGTTGTAGTTTGTAGGAGGAGAGGAGCATTGTTGTAGCTAGAACTTGAGCATAGCCAAGAGAGGAGCCAAAACTTGAGCGTGAATGTAGTCATTGTTTCAAGGAAAGGTCATTGTTGTAATTTGGTTTTGGAGCAAATGAGCTGTTAAATGGTTAGGAACCAAGTGCTACTACAACGTAGCAACATAAAATTGTTGCAACATCGAAGCACAATGAAGCGTTGCTACAAAATCAAAGTGCAACGAAGATGGTGCTACGAAAGATATGTTAAAGCAATGCTGCAAAAAACATTACTGAAGACTATGCGACAAAAGACGTTATTGAAATGCTGCTATAGAAAACATTGTTAAAGTGTTATTGCAAAAGACGTTACCCTGGAAGACAACCTGTGCATTTGTGGCAAGTAAATGTATATCAACCTTTTTTTTTCTATTTTTTTTTTGGTCTATCCCCTTGTAAAGAAGATGATTATGAACGTTGCGTTTAATATCACCTTTTAGTTTTCTTATGAAATTAAGGCAAAAAACAAGGACAAGTGCAACATTTGTTGTCGTCTTCTGGTTTTCTTATGAAATCAAGGTAGAAGATAAGGACAAATGCACCTCATTATCATCTTCCATTACAAAATACGATCATGAGTCGAAAGGTTTGTCATCATCTTTTATTAGTTTATTTTGGGTTGTAAAAGATGACAATGAACTTCATGGTTCATCGTCATCTTTTGGTTTTTTCCTTGTTGTATTATAATAGTATATTTGGAATAGTATTTTGGAATTTGCATTGAGGCATTTGATCCAGGGAGGCATTCCTCTGAATTCACAATTAATGCATGACTTTATAATATAATGATAAGAAAATAAAATAATAATGGTTTCATTGACAAACAATTTGTGAATGCTAAATGTTTTTTGTAAGAAATCAAGGAAGTGGGAAGTAGGTAAGGAAGTTAAAAATGAAAACACTTTATAAATGTCATCCATGAAAAGAGAGTTTGGTAGTTTACTATGGTGATGTTCCTTTAGCCTAGATGTCGCAACCCTAACCTTGGGCTTGGGACCAAAGCAAAGGCTTGCGAAGGTGCAAGCTTGCGAAGGTGCAGGCCAAGGGTGAGCCCAAAAGTCACATTTCATGCTCCCGAAAGTGCAAGAGAATGTAAGGGAATGAACCCCCACATTCGCAAATGAACTCTCACTTTGGGAGTTGGACTCTCAAATCTTTAGAGTGCGATTATAGGGGTTTAAACTCATTGGATTGAGAAGTTCTTTATACTATTGAAAAGCTCTTGAAACATGGATGTCTAAAATGGGCATGCATGACCCATTTGGACACTTAAAACATAAGTTATGGCCCAAAGAAAGGTCGAGAATCAAATTGGAAATTTGACTCCAAACCACTAAAAGTTAGAAATCGCCTCGATTTCCTTGTGTGCAGGTGATGTGCCACATATTGTTGGAAAACTCTCGACAAGGGCTACAATTTTTTTTTAAACCTCACGTCAATCAGGGGTCTACGCGCAATGTTATAGGCCCCCAAAGTTGTAGTAGTCCCAACTTTGGAAATTTCGAAACTCTCACTTGGGAGTCCTAGGACAAAATGACATTTGAGTGTTAGTCCCGTGGCCAAGCACAAAGTATACTATAAGAAGGAAGGTGGTGGCTTCCCCCAAGTCCGAATTGTAATGGGTCTTGTGAATTCGTGGTTGCCCATGGTTCATTCGTGCACCAAAGTGTTCCAATTACACACTAACCAACTTATTGTTTGGTTTTGTGTAGGTCCATGTGAGTACGTGAATTGCTTGTCAATCTTCCTAATCCAATCCCGGAGTTCCAGCACATCCCTCTACCCCCGAAATGTTGCGAACCAAGGAACACACCTGGCTCCTTCTCTTTCCAATGTCTTCACCTTTGGACTCGTAGTTGAGTCCATCAAGGAACTTGGGGGTGTGTCATTAGACCCCATTATTGCCTACTTTTGGATTGGAGCTAGAAGGAAGGACCACCCCCCTATTAGTATATGTGTGGGCATTAAAGAGGAGCCAACCTAATGTTTTATATTTGCAAAAGATGATGACAAGCCTCCTAACTCGTCTTTTGTGTTTTTTTTTTCAATTACAAAAAACAACAATAAGTTGAAAGGTTCATCATCATCTTGTGGTTTTTTTTTTTGGGTTGTAGAAAATGATGACAAGCCTTTTGGCTCATCGTCATCTTATGGGTTTTTTCTTAGGTTAAAAAAAACGACAACAAGCCTCCCAACTCATCGTCATCTTGTTGTTTTTTTCCTTGGGTTGCAGTAGACAACGACAAATTGCAAAGCTCGTCATCAACTTGTTTTTCTTGAATTGCACAAAACGACCATGAGCCTCTCGACTCATCGTTATCTTATGCTACTTTTTCTTGAGTTGCAAAAAATGATAATGAACCAGAAGTTCATTATCATTTTGTGGGTTTTTTCCTTAAATTATAAAAGACAACAACAAGCCTTCTATCCCATTGTTGTCTTTTTGTTTTTGATTTTTTTTGGGTTGCAAAAAACAACAACAAGCTAGGAAGCTTGTCATCATCTTATGCTTATTTTTTTGAATTGCACAAGATGATGACAAGCCTCTTGGCTCATCATCATCTTGAGCTAATTTTTCTTAGGTTGTAAAAACGATGATGAGCCAAAAAGCTCGTCATTGTCTAATGCATTTTTTTCATTATTGTACATAAAGGCGCCACATGTCATGCCCAAGAATTAATGTAATTATTAATGAATTTTTAATTATAAAAAATATATAAATGAATTAATGTAAATAATTAATCAATATAACCAAATAATTATAATAAATATAAATGTAATAATTTAGTTTTATTATTATTATATTATTTAAATTGAATTATAATGCAAAATATAAATACAATGATCTAATTTTATAATTAGATTATATTAATTAATTTAAATCAAAAATAAAACTTCTAAAATACAGGGCCTTTAAGCCTTCAAATATAATGAACAATATTTATTATTACTAGTAGTAGGAACATTTAATTTTGTGATTCTTCTTGCTACAAGTTGTTTTTTTTAACAAAAAAGTTGTAGCAAATTGGAAAAAGTAAGTTATTATCCATTTTTATATGTTGTTTGTAATTGTTTGTTTGAAGGAGCTTGAAGGATCTTTGGTAATGGTGGCAATCGCCATTGTTGGGGAGATTTAAGTTTTTTTTTTTGGGATTGATTATTGTTTAAGGATTTGAGTGTTTTTGTTGTAGGATGGCACGTCCCCAAAAACAAATTAAACGCCAAAGAAAGCTGACTATTAATAATTAACAAAAAGTGAATGTTGCAGCAAATGAGGAGGAAAGTGAAGTGAAACAAAAAATTATCATCTATATTCTTACTTTTGATGGTAAACCCTAAACCCACTCTTATTCTTGAAAGTAAATTTGTTGTGATGGATCATATGTTTCACATGATAGGGTTTAAAAGAATGTAATGCAACACATTGTGAATAAAAAATCCCAATCCAAACCATAAATCCCATCTTCATTTTTTATTTGAGAATGGGGACGAGGTTTTTTTTTGCCCAATTTTTTCCAAGCAATATCCTCATCATTTTAAGGGTTTAATTGCTAGCCTATTTGTAATGCCTTCCTTGTATTTAGGGCTTTTTTGTTAGTTTGTAATACCTTCATATTTTTAAAGTTATTTTGTTGGTCTATTTGCAATACCTTCATATTTTGTAGGGTTTTCTTACTAGTTTGTTTATAATACCTTCATATTTTGTAAGGTTTTATTGTTGGCATGTTTGTAATACTTTCATCATTCTTAAGGATTACTTATTGGTTTGATTTTAAATGTTATTCTTATAGGGGCTTTGGTGGCTTCACATGAAAGTGATCAAGTAGAAATACCACCAAATCATGCAATGGAAGATGCAAATTAGGTTCACAAAAGGTCAAGGTGGAAATGCAAAATCAATGGATGCATTAACACTTATGTGGCTAGATTTTTTTTTCATCGACATTTGGACAACAAACATAAGCTTCGCATGGAGGTAAACAAATATGGTCATCCTTTTACTCATGTTGGGGGACCAAGGCAACAAAGTCACCATGTTATGAACGTTTGAATTTTGAACAACCGCATCCAAGGCAAAAGTGAAATGAAAAGAAGGCCTTTGATCGAGTGAAGAAGAAAACAAAGTTAGAGTGGGATGAACTCCAAGCCCAAGTGCAACAAATGGAACAGGTTAAGCGGCTTTTGTTGGTATGTTTAAACTCCAAAATCCTATTGGGCATCATTGGGATTCTCACATGAGGGATGGGGTTCATCCCACAAAATGCATGGGTGTGATTTGAGAAGGATGAGAACCTTGTTGAGACAATTCAAATAAACAAAGTTACTTATGCAAAGCCTTTGAAAGTTACATGGGACATTCGAAATTAGACATTGGAATCCAATAAGTGCAATTTAACCAAAGAAATGAATGTAATCTGTAAGTATCACAATTCCAAAATCATTCATGGGTGGTATATTTCCATACTTATACCCTTTTTTTTGTTAACATTGGAATTTATTTTTATTTTTTTCGTGTTAAGCTTCGGGGGCATAACAAAGGAAGCTTTTGTTGCATATGCAATTCGACTTGCGCTTGAACATCATCAATTATTTACTCCTCATCATGCAACAAAAGCTATAGAAACTACAACAAAATATCACATCATTATGGGCATTCCTTTTAGTTCATCCTCCTCGGAGGAATAATTATAAATACAACTTTAGTGCACATACGCACCATTTTTGTATCAAGCCATTATAGATTAAGTAAGCATGATATATTTTTATCACCATCCTTTTTGTAATGTGGGTACTTGAACATTTTTGTACCAATCCACTTATTTTTGTTTTGTTCTTTAATTTTGGGATTTGTAGACTTTGGGATCATCTTATGCCTTGTTACACATAATACCCCCATCCACAACAAATGGATTACATTTATTATAAATCAAATGAGCAATACCCTCATCTAATAAGGTTAACATGTTTTGTGGCCATGTTAAAGCATTTAAACAATACCTTCATTATCCTTTATCATGAAATACTCACACAATAACCTTAAAGAAAAAATGTGCTTTAATGTTTTTATATAATTACATTGCCCACTTTCATGAAAGGACCCCTTGGTGCATCAACTAATTTGTTTATGTGGGTATTGCAAACTTTTAATCTTCTCTTGTTTATGGTTGGGTTCTCCATAAAATGTTTCAAATTGCAATACTTGCATATCAACCAACTCGTGTTCATGTTCAATTACCCCAATCTAAATTTTTGTCTAATATATGTTTCAAATAGATAAGGGGGACATTGGGTTTAAGGTTTAGGGAAATTAAGCCCACCTTTTTATCATTAATTGTTTTAAGATAACCTTTTTCCTAACATTTATATTATTTTCATGGAATATTTTGTAAGTGAATTTATGTATTCACATACACACATATATATATATAAGCAAGTTTTTTTTTTCTTTTCTTTTTCATTAAAGTAGAGGAAAATGAAGGTGACTCCATGGCAAAGGTATGAATGATAAAAAACCTTCCCACCAGTTAGAGTCCCCCCACCAAATTAGGTCTAAAACACAAGTTTCTTTAGTACTTATATAAAATTGTTTCATAGTTTTATTACAATTATGTATCCAATTGATAGTCTATACACAATTTAGTGTTATGCAAAAATAATTCCAAAATTAAGTTTAACAGTTAATTCTAAATTTTTTGTTAAATTCTACCATTAAAGTTATGCAACCAATTATTTTTGTGTTTATTTAATTTAAGGTCAATGTAGGATTTTTTGTTTTGCATACAAAGGTTTTAGCTCAACATTTTAGGGTTCATTGTATAGGTTTGTTTAATTTTTCAAATTTAAACCTATGCATCCATTAAGTTGTAATGTCTACATAATTTATGGTTTATACAAAAAAAATGAATTACCAATATTAGGTTTAAAGGTTTTTTTTTGTATCAAACTATCTACTTTTTAGATGAAGGTTAAAGTTTTCAAATTATAATATCGTTATGTTATGTTATGCCTTTGAATTAATAATGCAAGAACTTGTTCCTTCATCATCTAATTAGATGTATAAGGTTATGTAAGTATATCTTGTCTATTAGATGTAATACTTACATCTAGTGTATAAAAAACAATAGGAAATATCCAAAAGATACCTATTTAAAAAAAATTAAACCAATTATCAATACCTTCATCTTTAGGTGTAAGCATTGAGTATGGGCATGTCCCAAGTTTTCCAAACCTTAATTTGCAATACCTACATCATTTGAAATAAGTGTTAAAATGATTAATAAGGTCATTTTTCCTTTATTACTATATTGTAAAACTACTAGTCTACCATAATAAACTTATCACAATACCTACATAAATGTATATTGTGTACCTTCACCAAAAGCCTTTTTTAGTTAATAAATATTTATTATGCATGTATTGCAAAAATTTAATCCTTCATCATCTAAGGGGGATCTTGTCCACCAAATGCAATACCTACATCTAATCAACCAAATGTAATAAAAAATATCCAAACATTTGATATTTGATATTTATAAAGCAAATCATCATTTTGATGATAAAAGGTACGACAATACTCGCATAAAATGATCAAAATCCCCCATTGGAAGGAATAGAAAATTTGTAATACCTTCATCTAACGTACTAATATATAATTAATACCCACAAGAGATATGAAATTATATGCAATATTTGTATTAGTGCCCGTCAACCTTTAATTATGATATACCTTAAACCTTGTAATACTTGCATGTAAGACCAATTTAATGCCACAAGAAACAAGATAGGTAAACATTATTTGTATATCGATTTGGAGATTATTGTACAATTGACCTACAATACCCACACTATATAGGGTGGTAGTTAAGTTGTACATGATGCAAATATGTAATACCCACCTCTATATGACATTTGAATAAGATATTCTTGTTTAGGAATTTTAGAATACATGTGTTATATAACCTTAATAATGTAACTTTAACTTTCAAACCCTATATGTTCACTAATACAAATCCAATCCATTAACACATAAATAATTTATTTTTTGACACAATTGTAATATCATGCACATTTTAGTAATGGAAAATGGGGGATAAGTATAAACAATTTTGTGTTGTTTCTTTTACTCATGAACTCTTTTCTTGCAGATATTTCCATGTTCTAATATGTTGGCATCATTTCATGCCACCCTTTCATCTAATGCATTGAATTGCCAAGTCCATCCTTGACACAATGAAATACAATGTTTAAATGCATGATTTCATTCACCTTGGAAAAGAAAATACTTTGTACATCTATTGCAATAACATGCAACAATGATGTGGTGTGGTCTATGAGTTAAACCCCACTTTTTTTTACTTTGTTGATGATTTTTTACATTATGTCATCCATTCAAACAAATGTTTTCTCTATGGGCGTGGATGAACTTGAAGGTTGGTTGTGATCTTTCTTTTTTTCCACATTGGAAGAGGTATCATCTAGTGTCATAAGCTCGCACATATCAACAACCCATGGTTTTTCAGAGTGATTTTCATCGACATTTTCATCATCAAATTCATTATCATAAATGTGCAAATAGGTAAGGTCTGCAAACATGGCGACAAAACCTCCATGATTAAACCCATACCATGTCCCACAATATTGAATGATGTTTTTTTTTAATGAAATTGGTACATGTAAGAAGAATGACAACTTGATGTTTGCACAAGTTTTCATGCAACGTCCATTCACATGTGCAACAAACATACTTGGTGAAAAGAAGTGGGACCTTGTATGTCATATTCGGATGTTATTGATTTCATACCATCCATGCGTGGACAATTTTGTTTAAATCATTTATCTCATGGGTGATATGGGTGTGAGGGATCAATGTCACCTTTTCAATGTTCACTTTCACAATGTGTTCCACAACCTTAATTTTTATAAACTTGCATGTGTGGTGTGTCACACAATTCACAATGGAGGGCATTATTTGTTAGAACATCTACAAATGTTTGTTTTACTTGAGTTTTACACCATCTACAGAAGCATGTTTGTTGTATTCTCATGTCACAACTTCTTCAACCTTTTAACTGTCTTTTGTCACCCCCCAATTCCCTAACTATGTTTCCTATATGATCCTACCCCAATTTTAATTCCCAAGGCACCATTTATATGCTGTCACTCAAAATTCTTCCTCCAAGCTTTCAACCCATTTTCCCTTTCTATCCCCATCCCATGTCTTTTGAACCAACAGAGCTAATGATCTTTGACACCTATATAAGCTTATTGGACTTTTATGACAATACAAATGTTCTTTCCAAGGTGTCCTTTATGGAATATGCATGATCAAGGGATATTGGAACCTTTGGCACCAATTGGCGTACAAAGCTTGGGAAGCTAAGAATTGACTAACCATAATGTCTTTTCATCTTTCAAATTGTAGCTCCTGCTCGCATGTTTGAACTGAGAATTACCACTTCCTGATGTGCATAGAGTATGTGGGCCAAGTGAAAATATGTCTAGATTCCTCACTCTTAGTGCTACCCACCTCACCACTATGTCATAAGACTTCCTGTAACCATTGCACATACTTGAGAAGGTGAGTTGAAAACCCATGTTTCACAATTCTTGAGAAGTTCACAAGATCTATAATGTGCCACCACTGACTGCTGAAAATTTAAAGTGCATCACCATAAAGACTGCAAATGTTCTTTTGTTATAACGTACATGGATTAGATAAGTGTATTACTTAGATAATAATATATTTATATTAGATTAACACCTTTAAGAAGGTTCTAGATTTGATCTTTTTTCCAATAAGTAGATACAAGGTTTGAAATCTAATAGAGTCAAAGATCCTCAAACCTTGTCATTCTTTTTACAAGGTTCATAATTTTAATGTTGAATAGTTTGG
>Ga0116229_10013894_pt1 | contig 11290 bp, 9 predicted proteins | sample S1TSphgellanicum_3_FD_87313 | JGI IMG/M metagenome (GOLD analysis project Ga0116229, IMG submission 87313) | Host-associated microbial communities from peat moss isolated from Minnesota, USA - S1T2_Fc - Sphagnum magellanicum MG | ecosystem: Host-associated > Plants > Peat moss > Unclassified... | reverse complement strand
TTTTTTGTATTTATATTATATAAAAAAAAATAGTTTTTGCCCTCCCCCACCGGAAGAGAAAAAATATTTTCCTCCCCCCCCCCCCCCCCCCCCCATTGGAACCCTTTGTATTTTTCTCATGTTGTGTCTATGATTACAAGCTCTGAATTAGGCAACAATGGCACTAAAAGCCCATGTTTACCCAACTTTATGAAGAATTCTATTATTGGTTTATATTGGAGGATGTATTTCAATGGGAAATTTTTCAAAAGAAAAATGGAAAAAAAGATATTACACCCATGAAATGAAATGCCCTTGCAAAATTTGATAATCACAACAATTTGGAAACTTTGGAGTCGCCAATGACTAATTGAAGCTCCAAGATGCTAATGGTTGCTTTGATGCTACCAAGGAAGAACAAGAGCAAGTGGATCAAAGCTTAAGGATTTCACGATAATAACTTAAACCATTACAAACATGATTGTTTCAACATTATTAAAAAACAACAATTATGAAAGAATATAACACAATGACCTTATTTACTATGTTTAATGTTGAACTTGTTTTTGAAGAGGCCATGGAGTATTGTAGGTTTTGGAAAAGTTTGGATCTTAGGAAATTGCTTTAGCTTTTTCAACCTAACAAAACAAAAGCCAAAATTTAACCCTTTTGGCCCATAACAAGAAGATTTCAACTACCCCATAAAGCTTCACAAACATTTCACAATTTACAAAATCATATATATAGACAAAGACTTCAAGAATTCAACAAACCATAACCATTAGCACATCCACATAAATTAAAAATTAAATAGAAAATTCAATCTACTTATAATTTAAATTTCAATACACAATTACCATTTTGAACCCCATATATTCAAAAAGATCTTTACTCAAATTGCAATGGGAAATTTTATATTTTCAATGTCAATGGTTCCTTAACATCAATATTCAAAAGATAGCTCCCACTTCAAATGTGGGACATTGATTCTAGCATCAAGCAAATGTTCTAGTTATAATTTGGTTCATCTTTTATAATTAAATTATTTAAGGCACGCACCCTATAGTTAACTATGATGATGTACAAAAGTTTATTTGCAATTCAAATCATTACAAATTGCACTTGAAGAATACAAAATAACATTTTATATGTTTTAAAAAGTCCATGTATTTTGGAAACGTGTTACTATTTCTTTCTTTTTGGTTCATGAATTGTTAGAACAAATGTATTCCATCTAAAATAAATTCCATTCACAAGTTCATTGTATTGTGGACACGAATTTGCATTCATGATAAAATTCAAATTTGATTGTTGGCTTTCAAAAGAAATTGATGACAAGCAACAATGTGCTAAACACATTGATATAATTGTTGTAACTAAGAGGGTCAAAAAACATGTACCAAACGCAAAGTGATTGATAAAAATGGTTGTAAGAATAATCAATCAATTGCCATATTCTTCTTGAAATTGCCATCATTAAACAACTATGTTATGACCTTAGCCTTGGCCTTGTAACTAAGGCTAAAGCAAGAAAAGGAAAACAAATAAAAAAGAATCTAGGGCATGGCTAGACTCCAAAAACATTGCCTTGGTGAAAGGGAAGTGTGTAGGAGTGCAAAAGAAGCACCCTCAAAACTTTTAAAGATAGTTTCATTTTATGAATTTGATGTCTTAGGGTGTTTTACAGTTTTGGACCAATATTTGAAATTAAAAGCTTGTCTTATTAGATCATTGAAAATATCTCAAAGAATGATACAATAAAATGGGGCCACATTTGAAAAAATAAAAATAAAATATAGTGTAAATTATGGCAATTTGAAAAGTTAAAAGTCAAATTGCCAAAATTATTCTTAAGTACATAAATGCTATAATTCTTGGAGGATCAAATCAACTCCAATTGATAAGCTTAATATGACATTTTACTTTCAAAAATTACAAGTATAAACCCCTACATTGTTAAATTTGGATAAAAAATGAAGAAGTTATGAACTCTTCAACATTCAACAACCATATAACTTAGCAAAAATTAAAAGTCCCAATTTGGAACCCACATTTTTGCCACTTGGTTGGAAATGTGCAAACAAATAAGCAAAATGTGATTAGTTTCATGTCAAGTTAAGGGGGGAAAATCAATTTCACCCTCCAATGGAACCCTTTGTTTTTCTTTCATGCCATGTTTGTGATTATGGCCCATGAATCAAGAAAACACAACACTTGTGAGCTTGTGTTTGCCCAACTTTATGAAACACTCTATCAAAAGGAACAAATTGTAGGCTATTATAAAACAATCTTGTCAGCATCAATGGAAATTTTTTGCATGTTCAAATGGTTACATTGGGAAAGAAAAAAAATAACAACTTTGGGACTTTTGTAGAGGCCTCATTGGGAACTTTGTCAACATGTATGAAATCATTTTGGGATTGTTGTGAAAACTTCATTCACAACATCATTGGAAACCATCAAACCACTAATAGAAAGTAATGTTAGAATACACGATCATCTTGTTTGGGTGCATGTTGCCCTAACATTGTAGGTTTGAAAAGTTGATGTTCTTAAGGGGACGTCATTGGTGAATTTGGGATTTTTGGTGAGATTTGATTTGGAAACTAGGGAGGCATCAAAGGACAATTATAGGTTTGTGAAAAAATAACAAATGAACATTTTATTTTGAAAGATAAGCAATTTAACCAAGTAAATATTCGGAAAAATAAAGACTAAAAAATGAATGATGGGATTAAATGTGTGTACCTAATCTACATGTCCAGGGAAAAATCAAATGACCAAAAAATGATCATTGGATTTTATTTTTCTTCAAAATGTGTGATTATCTTTCAATTGAATTTGAATACATGATAAGATTTTTTAAGCATTTTGTAGAAATCTTTTTTCTTATCCTCATCATCCAAAGTAAAAATACCATCTATCATTATCAACATTTATAATTATTTATAATGTCATGTTTATGTCAACAAATGCATTGCATTTCTTTCAAATTGTACCATTGTATTGCAAGGTTCTTTTTTTCAATTTTGTGATTTAGACAAATTGGCAATCGTCCACAAAAACATTAAACCAAATTTGGCTACAAACCAAATATGAATTTTCAAGAAAAGAAGAAGGATCCTTTATATTTCCACTACAAGTTGGAAACTATTGTAGAAATGTGGCAAACTTAGAATTTGTTTTCTCTCCTACTCTTTTGAAGATTGTTGGATACAAAATACAAGTTATTCTCTTGTATACATTGTTTTGAATTTTATTAGTTCTTGCATGCAAACAACCTCTTGGTGATTGATATATCAAGGCATTAACAATACACCCAACAATTTGTGAGTAGCACAATCCTATGTAATTATATATTGGTGAAGAGGGAATCATCATGACTTTGGTTAAGTTTTTCTTTCAACTTGGGCCTCTAATTGTCCATGCCAAGCTTTTAATATTCCCAATTCCAAAATGACTTTTAAATTTGAAATGGTCAGACTATATTAACCAAATGGAGAGTGTGTTTTGAAAATTTTCAATCCATGATGCCTTGTTTGATTTGAGTTCCTTCCTGCTCTTCACACATCTTCTTCACAAACTGAAAACTTTAAGGTCTGGGGTGGCAGATTGTTATGTCATTTTCTTGATGACATTATATCACAAAATCTCCTGGTGATGATCAATAAACTTGTAATAGTGACCAAAATGAGTTTGTTGAACATGATTTTTTTTGCAAATTGTTGGATTTGCCACCCCAGACCTTCCCATAATGTCATGGGTTGACCTCACGCTTGCCCATTATGTTGGGTGTGTCGCCAAGCTCACCCTAAAGGGCTCGCTGTCACCTTACCCAACAAACAAGGATCCGGGGGACTTGACCATTCCACAGTGCATTTGGAACATCTCAGATGTGGTTTTTACATGTAATAAGAGACAAATTCAGATGGTGGAAGGTCTAAACCTTCCTTCCTTCCTTCCTTTCAAGAGATAATATGATCATATTACCACAGTTAACATTGTCTCAAATGATGCTCTTCTGCATAAGCCTTTGCTAAAAATAATCATTGGGAACAAAGATAATAATGAACTTTTGCTCAGCTCTAGATTTACTCCCCCATTCTACAAATTTTTACAGAAAGAAGCTCTACCTAATTAATATGCCACTTATTACAACAAACCCTGGTAAACCAAACATGAGCATTTACAAGTACACATTCACCTTGCCACTCAGAGTGTAAGTTAGTAGATGATGATATCTCATCTACTAACTTATCATTATCATCAGTTTTGTGATCTAATCTCTTGGTTGTGATCCCTAATTTTGAAGCTTTTTTGTAGCAACGAAACAGGTACCCATCAGAAGGATCAAAGCCACACATATGTTTCCAAGGTGCCATCATCAGCCGAGGGGGGGCGGGGGGTAACCTAATAGCTTCTTCTTCAAGATCTATGTTATTGAAGATTTCAAAGCAAGTGAAAAGAGGTGCATAGTATTATTTATTATTATTAACCTTTTGTTCTCATAATCGTGATTGTGCCATTGCCCTTGGTGCAAATCCTTGTGCGAGTGACAATGGACTTGCCAGAGAGACCAACTCCATAGTCTACTTTTGTATTGGGTCTTGGATATCTGGAGCTTGTGGAGGAGGAAGAGCTGCTGCTGCTGCTGCTGCTGCTGCTACTTCCACGTGTTGTGGTAGTACCAGTGTTGTTGCTCCTTGGAGGTGTTGTTGATATGAGCTGGTTTATGTCCATTAGTGTCATGCCTCCTTCAGTTCCTCCCAGGGGTTTCACCAATGTGAAAGGATATGCCACTGGCATAGTGCTGCTTGCCTTTGATTTCTTCACAGCATTTGTCCTATTAACTGTGGAAAAATCAAAGGAGTAAAACAAACCCGCTGTCATGGATCAGCACATGGAAAAAATAAAAACAAAAACCTCCTTTGATGATGACAAAAACAATGATGTTGGTAGTAGAGAATTTTACAGCATTCTTTGTGACTGAATTTTTTTTTATGAAGCTCTTCTTACACCACCTCATCTGATAAGAGGGAAAAAAAAAAAAAAACAAAATCCAATCTGTGACACTGTAACTTTACCAGGTGTAGAAGGTCGGCTGGAGAAGGGTGTAAGAGGACCTTGTAGTACTACCTCTTCATTTGATATCTTGAGTGGAGTCAAACCACCTGCAAGCAAAAACCCAAAAAAAAGGGAAAAAAAGAAAGGCATTGAGTCTCCACCAATGTATATCTCTTGAAGATAATTTTTTTCAGTGAGAAACTCAACACAAGAAGGAGGAGGAGCAGAAGAAGAAGAAGCTAAGACTTAATTTGGGAGTGTTATATTTTTCATAGTCATCGAGAGAGAAAGTCCAGTAGACATCCAGAGAGAAAGTATACTGTCGGAGAAGAAACTCAGAAATTATTTTTCTTCTTACCAGGTGTTTTCTGTTTGGTAATCCCTGTCATCACCGCCACTTCTTCTCTGGAGAAAATTACAGACACACACATGGGAAAGGAAGTCAAGGTGAGCACAGATACATTGGAAGGAATTGCAATTGGAGAAGAACAGAAGAAGCAGAAGTCTTCTTTCTTTGCTGTCTGTCTGTATGTCAGTCCCAAATAGATCATGCAATTTTCTGATCATGCAAATCAGATTGATTGGGGCTGCTTACTTCTTCTTGTGATTGTGGAAACCATTGACAACGGTGGTGTCATTGTCTTCAATGCAAATAGACATCCAATTCTCTGATGACATCATCATCATCATTGGCTCCATCTGCTGATTGCTGTCTCCCAAACAACTACTTTGGCTGTCATCTGGTCCCAACCCCACACAAAGAAAGCAAGATTGAGAACCTAGATAGATAGTTTACTCGGCAGATATTTGCAGCAAAATTGTCTTGAACCATTTGATAGATAGATACAAGATACACTGCATTTGCAGCCAATTTCCAAACCCAACTATTTCTCTGAAGACCCAAAGGCAAGGGCTGATGATGATGGTGGGGATGAGGGTTGCTGGCCAACTCATGGAGCTCAGAATGAATGACCTACCAGTGCTTGCATGATACCAGATTGCTGGCATGGAGCTCAGAATGCCATATCCTTCTTCTTCATCCTGCTGTTTCACAGGATTGTCTGCAAAGCTCTGCAATAAGATCATGATCCCACACACCACCACCACCAAGGGTCAATGAATGATGGGCTTCAGCATTCTTCTTAAGTAAGTATGCATCTAGAGCCCAAAATGAAACAAAATAGTACCCATCTCTGAAACAAGTAAGAAGTTCATCAATTCTTGCACCCTTTTCCTTTGCACCAGAGAGAGAGAGAGTTTCCAGCTTTGGTACCTTGAGGAGGGCGGGAGGAACTGTAAGCATCATCGTGTCTTGGACAGGTGCAGGTGGTGCATCTCCTTCTTCACCCATGTCGTCGTCGCTGCTGAATGCGGCGCTGGTCGTCTGCTGCCGCGGTCCATTGAATAAACGTCGCTTCTTGAGACGAGGGTTTTCTCCTCCTCCTTCTCCACGGAGAAAGATAGCGGCATCGCTATCTCCTTCTACTGAGCTTTCTGGAGAAAGAGAGAGAGAAACACACACACAAAACACAATGTCAACTGTGGTTGAATGGTGCATTGATAGATGAGGATTGGATTCTGCTGCAATGGACAAAGGAAGGAGAGAATGCATTGAAGCTTGAAAACTAATATCAATTCTCCGTCTCCAAGAAGAAGAAGAAGAAGAAGAATACAGAATTTTGCTGTGAGAAAACTTTCTAGTAACTTGCGTCCCTGCGACCCAATCCTTCTTCCTTCCTACCTTGGCTGCAGCTGCTGCTACTGCTTTGAAAGAAGGAGGCTGAATGATCCGCTGCTAGCAAGGCAAAGTCGTCAATGCAGTAGTCGGGGGTTGTCAACAATGACCTCAACTCCAAGTCTTCGTCGTTGTTGTTCTGGCTGCTCAATTCGTCCCAAAGAGTCTGCGATAAATCTGCACAACAGTGGAGGAGGAGAAGGTGATGAGGAGGAAGAACAAGAACAACATCGATCAACGAGAATGCTGCTGCAACTGATGGGATGCAGCAGCTCATTTACCTAGGCTTGAAATGTCGGCATTGACGAGCTCCTCGAAGAAATGATCACGCCAATCCCATGCGACATCTTCGTCTACTGCTTCAAAGCTCCTCCTCTTCTCACTCATTGTTGGTTTTCCCGTCTCCGTCCTTGAATAAATGAGCTGGAAGAATTGAAGCAGCAGAAGCAGCGACAGCGGCAAAGACTAGCAAAAATCACAACAACAAGAAGGACGACGACGAAGAAGACGCAAACTCCAAACTTTGCCAATTCACTACACAAATTGTTGCCATTTTCTAACACTGTTGCAGAGCCAAAAGCATTTTGAGATTTTGAGGGGGAAAAGAAGAACAAGAAGAAGAAGAGAAGGAGGAGGGAGGCAGGCACAAGGGGAGAGAGAGCGCGCGAGAGAGAGAGAGCGAGAGAGCTTGCGAGCGATGGCGATGGAGATGGAGAAGAGGAGGGAGCAAAGCAGGGCTTTTTAGCCCCAAGGCTAGCTGCTGCTAAACCAAGCGCTAAACTCGGCACCAAACCACTTGCTAAACTAACTAACATTAGTTAGTTACCTGCTGCTCTGGACTGGCAGTGTGGTTTCGCCAAATTTCGACCTAAAAAATATGATTTCGACCTATACAAAGGATCTTTTTTTCAAGGGAAAAAAACAAAACACCCAAATTCGCCAGAATTGGAAGAATTTTTTTAAATCACCAAATTTTTAAATTATAATTTCCACTATGTTGCCAAGAATATATAGCCAAGAATATAGAAGGATTCTGGTTTTTCTTTTTCTACTTTCATATCTAGTAGTAGTAGTATGTAGCCAAATCTGGCTAAATTATCTTATGGATGATCGCCACTTCAGTTACATCACAAAATTGATTAAAAAAAAAGAGACAAAACCCTGGCTCTAGGGTCTCTCTCTCTGCACACGTAGGTTAGTAGTAGGTAGGTAAGTAGGTGCCTAAACCTCTGGACTGACTAGAGTGAGGTTCCCGTACCTTTTGTATTAACCTTATTGGTTAGACTTGAGGAAGCTTTTTCTTTTCCTGAACTACTTAAGTATTTTGTGTTTTCTTTTCAGACACCCACCCCCCCCCGCATTAACTGAACTTCCCAAAACTGGCTCTTATTATTCTGATCACAAAAGAAAAAGAATCCCATACAACAGAAAAATACTAGGTACCTATTACCTACCTACCTCCCTACCTACCTACCTCCCTACATTAGGGTTTTTTTTTTCCCCTCTCTCTCTCTCTTTTTCTAAAATAATTATTTCTTTCTTTCTTTCTTTTCAGAACTACCCACAATAACTGAACTTGAAACCTGGCTTGGTATTTTGATGACATTAGAAATTCATTATCTCATATAAGAGAAAATAAATACTTACACTAAGCCATTTTTGCTCCCTTGTTTGGGCCAATTCTCTCTCTCTCTCTCTCTCTCTCTCTCCCTCCCTCCCCAACCTTTAAATTCCAGAATCCCATTTATTCTGTATGTTTTAATTGAATTACCACAATTATGAATAGCAAGAAATTGGTGTATTTTGTGGAAATTAGGGTTTTTTCACTCTTTGAATTACATGCATGTGTTATAAGTATGGAATTGTCAAACCCTGCCCATTATGTTGGGTAATGTGCCATGTGAGCCAATTAGGGTGAGCCATGTGACACATCCAACATAAGGAGGGGTTGGGCAAGACCATTCCATGACATCAAGGTGTGAGGTTATGGGATCAATGATTTCAAAAAATATTCATGTTCAATAAACCACATTTTTGGTCACTACTACGAGTGAGTGTATGATATTACTGGAAGATTATATCATATAATGTGGTCAACAAAATGACATAATCTACCACCCTAGACCTTAATGTCTGGATTTGGAGCAGTTTTGCCTTGTCCTTTTTGCATGGAAAATATTGCACTATATAATTTCCCTCTTCAAAATCTGAAAGACGAAGTCCTTAGTGACCTTTGTTTTAATAATTGGAAATTCCCCATTTCTTCTCATATTTTTGTTTATATTGCCTGGAGCAAATGAATTAATCTTCGATCTCTTCCTATGGGACTTAATCCTTTGCACTAGGAAGCTCTTACTCATGACGGCTTGGGAATTTGGATATGATGTTCATAGTTGAAGGCCGTCCATCTCACAATAAATTCATTCCTCTTGAAAATGGAGGGGAATTCTTCCATTATGAGTTTGGGGTGGATGGTTGGTATTTGGGCATAAGGCGGAGATTATCATGATCCTAAACATACATAGATCACAAGGTGTATGAGGGGGAGGCTTTTTACACCTAATCCTTAAGAGTAGGAGGGATCTAAGTAGGTATAAGACCCCACTCATTCTAACGAGTAGGTATACCATAATATGCCTCCTCTTTTCTAAGAGCAATATTCATACATATGAAGGTGCCCTCCAAATACACAAGGAAATTTTTGCAAGTGATTTAGGATGATTTGATAAGTTATTAGTCTCTCTAGTGAAAGCAAACTTCATTCACCACAAATATAGTATAACAACTTGACCTCAATTTGTTGGGAAACACAAACACATCAAAACCCAAGAGTCAAAGACCCTCCCCCCCTCCTCCCTTGGCATGACAAATGCATTAACCCCACTCCATTTGACCAAGCTATAGATCTTTTGTTCATCAAAGTCTTTGACTTCTTTCACACATGGAACCAACTAGTGTAGTCAGTAATAATTAAGTATATTGATGCTTTCCCATGGTTTGATATAAAGAAGAATTTGCCCTTGCACCATTTACTTTTGCACTCTTTTCCAAACATACCAAACCATGTTGTAAAGCAACAACAACACATTCCAAGATCTGAAGCCAGCTGCTAACCATGAAGTTTAGTCGAACAAGCAACAAACATGAGCAAGGAGGAGTTTTCACTTGCATCAGGCTCGACACTGTTTACAAAACAAGTGCCAAATTGAAAAGATTTCCTAAAAGGATTTAGGGTTTAGGGTTTTAGGGTTTAGTACATTCCACTTACCACCCTTTTTCCTTTTCATTCTCAACATGACCATGTGCCCGTATTTTAGGGTTTAGGGTTTTGGAACTCACTTGTGCAAAAATTGTTTGATGCACAATAAACAAAAATAATTAGTTCTTTCATAAGAAATAGTTCTTTGGTTTTTTTAAAAAAAACCCTTTATGAGATTTATTTTTTGGGTAGTGAGATTTCCGTGATGCACTGGACCAAAACTAGTAACTAATCTTATATATTTTTAAATCCTGGACAAGAGTTTGGATTCTCTTTGCTTATGGAGTTTATTTAATGACACCTTGGTTCCTCCCCCTCCTCCCCCTTGTACCAAATGGAAAATGTATTTAGTGAACAAGCCTCTTTATTAGATGCTACCTTCCATAGGCACAAAGTCCCAAACAATTGAGTCTGCAGCACATCACAAGCAGTCAATTTTTTTTTTCAAGTTTGGCTATCACCCATATGAAGGATTTAGCCAAATATGGGTTATAAATTGAGATATGAAAATTTGAAAAATAAATGAACATCCTTCCACATTTTAGGCTACCAATAGGAACCACAAATATAGAAATCTGGCCATACATAATTCTGGAAAATTGAAAACCCTAAAAAATCACTTCATTGTTTTTGCATCTTCCAATTTTTGAATTTTCTTTTGGGTGAGAATTTTGCAAGGAAAAAAAGAAGGAAAAAAAGAAAAGAGGTTGACACTAAAGAGGAGCTTTAAGAATGGTTCCAGGAGCTACCTATTGAGCCTGATTCCACCCCCAGTTTTAGAGAAAAGATGATGAGTGAGGTTACAGACCATATAGGAGGTACTGAACAGGTTTGGCAGGCCTGATGTCAGCTGCTTACCCTAATTCAGGAGGGTACTATTTTTTCCTTATTACTGAGCTTCAGTTTTGTTCAAAACTGGGTATGATACGAGCAATTTCAACCCCAGTTTTTTGCATTTGCCTTACTTGCCTAGTCAGAATAAGGTCCTGGGCAAAGTTTCTGAACTGATACCCAGTTTTACAAAACAGTGCCCGATTTCTCTCACTCACTTTACAGATACACTAAAATTGGGGATGAAATCAGGATTACAGGGTCAAACTAGGGCCCAAAAAAACAATACTTATTATGTGGGGGGGGGGGGGGGGGGGGGCTTTTGCTTCCCCAAAATTGGGGGGAAGGAGGGGGGGTTTTTGTTTAGGGTTTTTTTGACATAGACCAAAGGGGGGGTCCGAAAACGCTTTTTGTGGGTCCGG
>Ga0116229_10013893_pt1 | contig 11290 bp, 10 predicted proteins | sample S1TSphgellanicum_3_FD_87313 | JGI IMG/M metagenome (GOLD analysis project Ga0116229, IMG submission 87313) | Host-associated microbial communities from peat moss isolated from Minnesota, USA - S1T2_Fc - Sphagnum magellanicum MG | ecosystem: Host-associated > Plants > Peat moss > Unclassified... | reverse complement strand
TTAAAAAAATTCTAAAAAAAAAAAAAAAAAAACCTCAAATCATAATGGCCAAGCCCTATTTTAAAAATAAATTATTGTACCCATTAAAAAGGTAAAACTCCTATAATGAAAGTTGTGGTAATGAAACAAAGCATTGACACAACCACCAAATTAACAAAAGTAGAATCACGCAATTCATTTTCCTTTTCTATTCAATTTTAAAACGTAAGCAAGTGGGTTGTGACATAATCATTTTGTGATGTTGTTGTGCATACTACAAACAATGGACTATGAACATTAAAATTGCAACTTGAATTAATAAGGGATTCGTGAAAGACTTACAAAACACATGAAACATAAAATATTAATTTTGCATTCCACACATGCCACGTTCAACAAAAACACAAGTTTGCAAGTTGAATAAGATTTGCACAATCCAACATAACCACAAATTTTTTGATTGTTGAAGGAGCCAACATGTTGCACAACATGGGTGCAATTTTAGAAAAAAAACCTAATTTGCACTCATCATATTCCTATCTAGCTCCATCATCACCTACAAAATTCAATATTAATATTGTTTACAATATTGTGAAGCCCAAGACCTAAGTTGGTATGGTATGCAAACTCTAAACCCTAAAGACATGCCCACCCAAATATGAATATCACCTAGGTACATAAATCAATTTTTGTACCCAACTAATATGTTCTTCAATATATATATATATATATAATTTTAATTTTTATTGATATTATGTACCTAGGTTGCACCTTATATACCAATACAACAACATTAGTATTTATCCACAATTTGTTTGTAATCTACCATTGTTGTTAAATTTTGCAAGTTTATAAGTAAGTGGAATGGATCTGTGTTCAATAATTTTTTTAAAAAAACCTACAAATTTATGGAACTCTTTCCACATTCAACATTAGGCCTACACTTTAGAAATACCTTACAATTCAATCAAATTTAGGACTTTCCTAAATCAAACTTTTCACTTTGTATTTACAAAGTTGGATACTTTTCCTTTACTCTATGGCCAAAATTCCTTAAAACAAAAGGCACAAGGAATATGTGTTAGAACCCAATATGTTATTACCCGGTTCTTTCATAAAAAACATGACAGCTCTTTGAGGATTTGAAATAACTGGATCTAGTGGTCTTTTATTTCTAATTTTTTTCCCCAAAACAAGAGGAATCGATGGTTATCTTATTTTGAAAGTTTTTAAAAAGCAAAACCTGCAGTTATTGAAAAATCAAATACCCACCCAACACTAATAAATAGATATGGGTACTTGAAAATTCATGCAATATAGAGAATTACAACACATTTTTAAATGAAAACTAAGCAAGTTCCAGATCAAAGTCTCAAACCACTACATTTTTTAAAAATTCAAAAATTAAAATAAATAAAAATAAAAATAACACCAACAACACATTTTTGGATGGAGTCTAAACTTGAAACTCAAGTGGATAGAAAAAAAGGTCCAAAAAAAAAGGACAAGAGAAGAAAACCAAATAATGAAATAACAAACCATACATGTAATAATATGTTGCAAGAAACTTGTAAGCACATGGAAATTTTTTTGGGGGAGTTTTCATTTGGAATTATGGCAGCATGTACTTGAAACAAGTTTGTGAAAGAATGAGTAAATGAACATTAGGTTTGAAATATGCGGTCCAACCCATAGTTTTGGCTCACTAAGAATATAGTGCTCAACAAAATTTGATGCCATGATCAATGCAAGTATTGGGTTTGAGTCAAAATACACTAATCATTTAAACGACTTTACATATGCCAAGTTTAATTTATTCACACTAGACTCATGTAAGTGTATATGAGAATGATTTACACTACCTTTGTGTATATGTACATGAGATTATACTTGCATGGAGTGTATATCCTAAACCATATACACACCACAAGAATGATTTCAACTAGATGAACCAATGTTTGGGTAGGTATTATAAACCATTCCCAAACCTTCATGGGTTCTCATGCCAATTTTTTAATCTTATAACTACTTTTTTTTAAAAAAATTCGAAGAACCATCAAATCATCTTTTGTAGAGACATTGGTTCTTTCATGATTAAAGAAAACTAGAACTGGTGATTTTTAATTTTTTTTTAATTAAAAAAAATGGAATCAGCAACAATTATATAAATCAAATACCCAGCTAACATCAGTCAAAACTAGAGTTGGATGGGCATATTGATTTTAATATATCATTTTGATTCCAAACCGGGTTAGGATAAGTGTATATAAGCTCGCAAAATTATCCATCTAGGTAAAGGTAAACCCTGGGACATTTCATCATTTACTCTATATTTACAAATGAGCAAATTTAGGATAGAATTAAAATGTTTGCAAATGTATGGCACTTTGCCAAGTGGAGAAATGCAATTGGTTATGCAATTTTGGTATTGCAATCATGAACATTACACATGAAATTTCAAACACCCAATACTTAACAAAAATCAACCAAACTAAAAACCAATCAACAGCTTCAAAAAAATACCTTTAAAAGAAACCACATTGGATTGAACACTAGATTTTTTTAAAAAACCCTAATAAGTGAGGGAGGGTTTATAGAGATCAAAGAAACCCTTTGTTTTTTCTCCCCTATTTTGGGTAATGAAGGAAGGCAATAGATACACACAAAAAAAGAAAAAAGACTTGAGGAGGAACTGGGGAAGGGAGTTGTGTGGGGGGATGGGAAAGCTTGTTTGTAGGGGAGTGATTGTTTGGGGGAATAAAGGTCTGCATTGCAACAAAGAGAGGTAAAAGAAAGTTGACCAATTGATAGACACACCGTAGATTAAAAAAATATACAAAGGGAAAAGAAAAAAGAAAAGGGAGAATTTACACGATGTCAAGTTAGCTCGAAAAGAAAGACAGCCAATTCCTCTTTACAAATTATCTCCTAAACTCAAGTAATATCCCAATTCACACTTGATGTTAAGTCAGTGTTAAATGAAAATCTAGGTGGCATCCTAGATGGCACCCAATGTTAAATGGGCCGTAGCTTAATGTTAAGTGAATGTTAGCTTAACATAATAAAAAAATTCATGGTCACTAGGTTGAAGTCCTAAATGGGTAGCATAGCATGGTGGTAGGAGACTCAATTTTAGAAAAGAGATCATTATTTTCAATTTTCAGCATAATAGAAGGGTTGTGTGTAAGCTTGAAATTGTTAATTTTCACATTGTTTTTTCTGAATTCAATTGGGGGAGTTTATGAGCATCACAAGAGTTTGAAGCATGTGTTTATAGATTTTCAAGAGTATGTGATTTCCAGTGTTGTGTGTGTGTGTGTGTGTGTGGATGTATAGTGATTGATGGGTTTTGGGTTTTTGTCTTTTTGATTGGGGGAGTTTTGAGATCATCAGAGAGCAGAAGTGTTTGAAGCATGTGTTATAGATTTTGAAGAGTATGTAATTTCTAGTGTTTTTTTGTGTGTTTGGTTTTTAGAAGAGAGGGGAGAAGAGGAGAGAGGAGAAGAGAAGAGGAGAGAGGAGAAGAGAAGAGGAGAGGAGAGATGGTGTACAGTAATAAGCATGGGAGGCAGGAGAGAAGAATGCCTGCGTCTGCTCTGGTCTTCACTGTTGCTGTGGTGTTGAGTTTCCTGTTGATTGCACTTTGGATCTTGGCTTTTCCCCAGGAGGGCTCGTCGTATTCAAATGCAACAGAAGCAGTAGCAGCAAGGAGGAGGGGGAGGGAAACGGATCATGTGGGTGGTGGTGTTGTTTCCAGTGGGTGGAATTCAGAGCACGCTGATGCGGGCTGGGAGAACGTCGACATAGTGGATGCACATGGAAAGCAACAACTCGCTGGCAACGAGGAGAAGGAATCGTTCCGAACGGAAGACAGATCTGATCAACAGAATGAGATGGTGGAGAACAACAGCAGTTCCTTCAAATCGGTCGATGATGATCTTTTCACAGAGCAGTCCGACATCCCAAAGGAAAGTAAGAAGAAGAAGAAGAACATGGGTGGTGACACCAGTAGCCAGACACAAGAATTCAACACAAAACCCACAATCACAGCAGAAGCGGTGGAAGAGCAGAAGAAGCAAGAGGGTAGTTCACCAAGCAACAACAACAACGGTAGTAAGGAATTCAGTTCAGAATCTGAGACTACAACTGCCATGACTAGAGAGAAAAAGGAAAACAAAATTGAGGATGGGGAGGATGAGGAGGAAGAAGAACAACAACAAAAGTCCCTCTCCCAAGGTCTGCAGGAAGTAGTAATGGGTGATTCAGGAGCAGCAAGGGAGGAAGAAGCAGCGGCTGCTGTGAAATACAAGTGGAGAAGGTGTACATGGAGAGGTGCACAGGACTACATCCCTTGTCTGGATAACAAGAACTACCTAAGACACAACAAAGCTCACAAGCATTTTGAGCACCGGGAGCGACACTGTCCTTCAGAAGCAGAGCAACCTAAATGTTTGGTCCCTTTGCCTCTGGGTTACAAGGCACCAATTCTCTGGCCCCAGAGCAGAGATGAAGTGAGTCTCTTGTCTTTTTTTATGTTTCTTCAAAAACCTTACAGGCAGCAAATAAATTGCACACAACACATATGGATTGAATCAAATCTCCTTCACATCCACATGCATGCCAGAGGTTTTGGTCAACCATGATTGATCATCATGCATGCACGCCTGCCATTTTTGTTACTGCAATTGCAAAAATCAACAATGTTGAGGATGAGTCAGAGGGGATTCAATGCCAGCAGCAGATAGATGGATATGTCTTCAAAAACCTTGCCAAATTGCATAACACAGACAGAGATTTCTTCCACATTGCAATTGTGAAGCTCCTTAAAATTTTAGTATTTTTCCCTCTGGGATTGTTCTGGCAGAGAGTTGTTTGAGGTTAGTCATGGATTTAGGGTCAAGTGTGTTCACAAGCTTGGCTTCTGGGGGGGGGCTGTTGGGGTTTGGATTTTAATCTGCCAAGTTCCTACCATGATACTCAAGAGTACTTTCTATTTTGTGGTTGTCTTTTTTGGATCTATTTTGATGTGGCAGAAGGAACATATATTGTTCAATATGAGTTATGTTTTCTTTTTTGAAAGAAAATATCAAATTGTGACATGGGGAGGAAAACACATGTTTTGTTGTTTGGGTGATTGCAGGTCTGGTACGACAATGTTCCATATCAGAAGCTGGTGTCATTCAAGGCAGATCAAAACTGGATGAAGAAGATTGAAGATAAACTTGTGTTTCCAGGTGGTGGAACTCAATTCAAGGATGGGGCAGGCCAATATATCAACTTTATTCAAAGGGTGCGACATTTTCATTCACATTGCTCTGTATCACTGTTGCTTTGAAGTTTATCGACTGCCTAGTCTTTTGTTCACAATCACACATATTCTTTTTCAATTTTCATTAGGTCCTGCTCTGGAATTTTTATCCATCTTTTTCTCTCTTGCAGTTAGTTCTCTGATATAATCCAGAGAAAAAAGAACTTGGGACTGATTTTGCTCAGGATTACATCTCACGCTTTTTTCTGAACAGAATGGTTTCCTTGGTACCAGGCTTATCCAGAGATAGAGTGGGGAAAGAACATTCGGGTGCTTCTAGATGTTGGGTGTGGAGTGGCCAGCTTTGGGGGCTACTTGTTTGACAGGGATGTGATTACCATGTCATTTGCCCCTAAGGATGAACATGAAGCTCAAGTGCAGTTGGCATTAGAAAGAGGGATCCCTGCAGTCTCATCAGTCATGGGCACACAACGCCTGGTGTTTCCCAGTAATGTGTTTGACATTGTGCATTGTGCACGTTGCCGTGTCCGCTGGCACGGTGATGGTATGCTCTTCTGCTCTCTCATTATTTCTTCACTCTTACAAGGTCATGTCTCTTGAAGGATATCCACTGACAAGAGGAACTGGATTTAGCAATAACCCAAGACTCAAGCTCTCCATGTTTATTTCTCTCATTTCTTCCTCTTTTCTTTGTTTGTTTCTTCATTGTTCTGTCTTCTTTCTGCATTTCCCATTTCTTCTTGGTTTCCTGGGTCATCATCTCCCTCTCCTTTCTGTTTTGTTGTGCTAGCCCGCCCAGCATCATTGCTGAGTCGTCCTGTTACTGCTGGTCTCGTGGCAGAAACTCAGTATGTTGTTGGTTGATGTATGACAGTGACCTGCACCCAATTGAATTTCTGTCATCTGATGATGTCTGTGAGGATGTTTTGGTAATGGGTTACTACTCTACATGTTGCTATTGCTTTGAAGATGAATGCCACTGTCACTTTTGTTCAGACCACTCCTCAGTTTTGTCTTTGTTTTTTCTGGGGTTTTGACTTTTAATTCTCTTCTTTGATTATAGATCATCTCTCAGTTTTATGAAGGTTGATGTATATCATAAGCATGGAGAAGTTTCTCAATACTTATGGAGGTATTTGCTTGTTTTTATTTTCCCAACAGGTGGCCTTCTCCTCCTGGAGCTCAATCGGATTCTGAGACCAGGAGGCTACTTTGTGTGGTCTGCAACACCTGTGTACCAAAATGATCCAACAGATCAGCAAGCTTGGAATAGTTATTTTTCTTGACTCTGTTTTTCTTTTTCTTTTTTATTAACCATAGCTTTTGAAGGGTCAGATTTGTTAGGTGGCTGTTTTGTAGCATTCTCCCTTACTGCTGCCAATTAGAAAATTTCACTGTCTGATCAGTCACAGGAATCTACATGCTTGTACAATGAAACACCAGTTCTGGGAAGGAGTCGGACTGGCCAGTGTGACAAGTGAGGATGTAGTGATCTGACATGCAGTTAACCTTCTTTTGCAACAGAAACACTTGCTGTTACAGAAAGCATGTCCTGGAAATTGGTGGCCAAGCAAAACTCTAATGAAGCAGCAATTGGTGTTGCAATATTTCAGAAACCCAAGGACAATGAGCTGTATAAAACACAGAAAGTTGCTACTATGCTCCCATTTTGTCCTGATGCTGACAATGCCGATGCTGCTTGGTGAGTTTTGCATCTCAAAGATTTTTCTTAGCTAATCTCAAATAGGGAAATTATTCCTTCCTCTACCCTAAGCTGAGGAACCCAAGCCTGAAATACTTGATGCAGGCATTCTACATATTTAGGATGCACTGTACCTGTGTCAGCAGCTGATGACTCGTTGGCGAGTTGTTTGCAGGTATGTGAAAATGAGAAAATGCATCCACAGAATACCAAACAGTGCCCGTTCAGAATGGCCAGCACAGTGGCCTGACCGGGTGAATGCCACACCTGCCTGGCTAACTGATTCTCAGATCGGTATCTATGGGAAGCCAGCTCCTGAAGATTATCGTGCTGACACAGAACATTGGGAGCATGCTGTTCACAAGTCTTATCTACAGGGGGTTGGGATTGACTGGACCACCATTCGCAACATCATGGACATGAATGCTGGCTATGGCGGGTATGTGTGTGCCTCTGATCTTGTAAACACCTTCTGATGATTTCTACTTGTAGCATATTGTAGCATGTCTCCAAGCCTGGTCTATGTGTGACCCATGAGTTTAGGGTTTAAGGTTTAGGGAAAGAATTGGAGGAAGAGGCTGAAAAGACAAGAGAAGATTAAAAGAAGATTCATGAAGGAATTGTTGTAGAATACAGAGTTACACATTAGTAGTCATGAATCAAATCATGATGTAACATTCCAAACAAGATCTGTTGATTGGCTAAGCAGGTTTGCTGCTGCTCTCATCAAGCAACCAGTGTGGGTGATGAACATTGTACCCATAACAGAGCCAGACACACTGCCAATTATTTATGACCGAGGTTTGATTGGAATGTACCATGATTGGTGTGACCCTCATAGCACCTACCCACGTACTTACGATCTATTGCACGCCAACCACATCATCAGCTCCACAAAAAACAGGTATCTGTCAGTCTCTTCTCTCCCTTCCATTCTGCATTCTGTATGTTACTTTTCATATGGTTTTATCATGTGCTACCGATGAAGCTTAGTAGAGCATTCTTTCCATTTTTTTCCTTTTATGTGTTACTGATGAAACTACGTAGCATCATTGCTGCAGATGCAATGTAACAAGTCTGATCATGGAGATGGACCGTATCTTGCGACCCAATGGGTGGGCCATTTTCCGTGACCAAGTGGAAGTTCTGAGCAAGGTAGAGGAAATTTTGAGATCACTGCACTGGGATGTCGTCCTCACATACAAAAAGGATGATGAGGAGCTGCTTGCTGCACAAAAGACATTTTGGCGACCAGATGCGTCTTCATAGGAACCCCAAATATGGTGCAGTTTTTTTTTCTGGCAACTTGGGTTTGTATGAAGTTGGCTTAGTTTTTCTGGGTGGAATTGAGTCTTGGGTCTTAGAAGTTGACATAAGTTCTTTCTTAGATGAGGCTACTGCATTGGTTCAGCAATGCTAGAAACTCATTCGGAGGAGGTTGTCCATTGTAATCAAATGATGACAAAATTAGTTGTCTCTAGAAAATTGTTCAAAATCTTTTCCTTCATTCAGGACCCAACCGAAAGCAGAAAACCATGGCTTGTGATTATGTTTCTGTTCCCTGTTCTATATTCTATTGTTTCAAACTTCAACAGGTTTGTGCAAACCTTGTAGCATTGGTGCCCAGTTGAGCACCAACAGTGGTTGGGTAGGTATTGTGGGTTCTTCAACCCACCCATATTCCTTTGCTCTAATGCTAGAGATAATCATAGAATCAGCTGGCTTTCACGCCTTACATTTTAGGGCTAAATTGCACTTGTGACTTTGTCCTTCCAATGGCATTAAAAATTAAAATTAGTTAATTATTGTAGAATCTTGTCTGGTGTATTGAGTAGAAGATGTTGGTACTGAAGTGGTTATTATAAGTGGCCTTTGTCAACATTGGTGTTTTTGAAGCTACCAAAACTACAACACACCAACACTCTTCCACCTCTTGATCTATGGTAGGATTTCCTCGAACTCGAACTACCCTACCTTTTTCATTCTCCCTTCTTTCATTGTTGGTCATGTTCAATTTGATTAGTGATTGATCTCGAAGTCGTTTCTAGTCTAAGCTTCATAACACATTCCATATTGTGATGGGTTTGACCTTCTTGGATTAGATCAACGATTTGTTGAGACATTGCATTAATATGGAAATGAGTCTGAAAATTCAGATTTCCCATGGTAATAAGGTTGGGGTTGCTTCATCAATTTGAAGGGCGGAAAAATAGGGTTATACATTCCAAATGGATGAAAATTGTCATCGGTGATGTCTTCTAGTTTCATTATGATTCATAATAGATCTACAAATGGAGTAGAAATACTATAAAGATCATGGGGTAATTTGAAAGGTAGGATGGGCTTGAGAATGACCATAGGTTGAGAAAGCTTTGGCCCATGTTTTGTACTAAACCATGTGCAAGGAATGGATGTGGAGGGTCAACAATGTGGAATGTACACAAGTGCCTATGTAAGGGCTGGAAATGATGGGCTGTTGTTTATTAATACCAATGTATTATGTTGTAAATGGTTTCATTTTTAATGGTGATTCATGGATTTTGAATATTAGTACCAATGTTTTTATTTTCAAATTTTTAATGTCGCACCTCAAGTGGCAATCAGCCACATGAGCATTTAGCTAAATTTGGCTACAAGACAAATAAGGAAGTAGAAGAATTTGGACTCCTAGCTAGAACCTACTATCTAAATCTAGTGATTTTCTTTAAAAAAACCAAAAAAAAAAAACCTAGAAATTTGTCAATTTCTTTTGCAATTTCATAGCTTTCTTCCTAGAAATTTGGAGAACATTTTGGGAAATTTTTAAAAAAAATCTTTGACCATGCCATTGAGCCCTTTTTTTTCTTGCAAAATGGCTAAAAATTTACCATAACAAAAAAATGCTGACTAGTACACCATTTACACAAATGAATTTCAATTCACAAATGGTAGAAGCACAAAAATTGTTAGCTAGATAGAAGCACATGATTGGTTTAGGATAGAATGGTTTAGGATGCCCTAAAAAATGCAAGATGTTCATGGGCTATGCATCAACCAACAATGTCAAAAACCTTCAGCACACATGGTTGTGTGATTTGCAAGAGGTGGGGTCCAATGATATTATGATGCTTGCCATATGGATTGGAAATGGTTTGACAAGGCTACATACCACTTGAAACTATTTTGTGAGTGCTTGCTTATTTTAAAGCATTGTTGCATCATCTTGCCTTCAAGGAATTGTGCTTAGATTTGGTTTATAGCTACAAAAAAATGTTGGATAGCCCTCAAAGACTTGATACAACTATAACCAAAGAAGCATATATCAACAAAGCCAACAAAATTAATGGGTTTACTTCACATCCTAGCTAGACAAAAACTAACAATATTTAAAGGTCAAATGAGGACATAATTGAAATTTCAAATGTAGTTCACACAATCTATTCCATTATACTTTCACTAATGAGGAGGGTTGGAGTGTTCAACTCAATGAACAATTGCTTAGGCTTGTCCAATCATCTTAATTTGATAGTAGTTGTAAAGGTAGAATGCCACATTTAGGGCACACATTGCAAATTAATCAAAGAATCAAGATGTGGAACATTGGTGATCCACAAGGGTCTCAAGTTAAACAAGGGTCAAGATGCGAGTTATTTGTGTTGGGCTCTTCAATAGGAACATAGAAAAGGCAATATAAATTGTTTTGGATAATAATCGCTTGGATGACATTTGTGCAAGTTTTCCATCTATAAATATTATATGGATGATAGTGGACATTTTGTCAATTTTGTTTAATTAGACAACTATGCTCCTAATTTAAAAGATGGAATGGTGAAAGTGGAGTTAGTGTATCTAAAAACGGGGACAAAGGAAAAGACACTAAATAATCTTCCCAAAAAAGGTCAAGTTTTGATTGTTAGAATCAAGCTAAACTACAAAGGCTAATTGGGAAATCAAAGGGCATCCGATATGTCCACGTGAATTAGGCCACACCTTGGCACCATTAACCCTTTCATGCTAGATGGATCCAATTTTTAGGTTATCCATATGAGACCTTTCAATCCCCACCCACAAATTATCTATCAAAATAGATACATGGGTTTGATAAACTACCAAAAGCAAAAGTGATATCCTAAACCTCACGTTCCACAAGAGAAAAACATGATTGGAAAATGGGATTTTATTTATTTATTTATTTATTTTATAAACCTACCATTTGGAAGGCTTTGATTGAATTTGGCTGGTGAACAACACATGGATCAACCTAAAGCTCTTGGATTTTTAACTACAAAAGAGCAAGAAGAAAATTTAAACACCTTCCTCAAAATAAGAAATAATAAATAAATTGGTCCACAAGGCCATGA
>Ga0116229_10013890_pt1 | contig 11295 bp, 11 predicted proteins | sample S1TSphgellanicum_3_FD_87313 | JGI IMG/M metagenome (GOLD analysis project Ga0116229, IMG submission 87313) | Host-associated microbial communities from peat moss isolated from Minnesota, USA - S1T2_Fc - Sphagnum magellanicum MG | ecosystem: Host-associated > Plants > Peat moss > Unclassified... | reverse complement strand
GGAATTCGCGCTGCAATTCGCTCAACAGATCCGGCCGCTCGGTCACCTCCGTATGCAGGACTTTGATGGCCAATCGCGCGCCCGAACCGGGCAGGCCGGCGCGGTAATCGTCGCTCGCCTCGAATACCGTGCCCATCCCGCCGCGTCCCAGCACCGCTTGCAGATGATAGCGTCCGCGCAAGGTGTCCCCGACGGCCGGCGGTTCCGCCGGCGGGGCGGCAGGGTTGGCCTGCGTACGGCCGACCGGCGGATGCGGCCTGTCTGCCAGCGGTACCGTCGGCACATGGGCCTCCGCATCCGGCTTTTCTGCAACGGCGTCCGTCACCGGCTCCGCTTCGAGGATTTGTCCGTGAAACCGCGTTTTCAGGGCTTGGAAAAGTGCGGTGTCGATCTTGCCGAGGCGATGGTATTGGTCGAGCAGCGACCACATTTCCCATGCCGGCTCCGCCGGGCCCTCAAACAGTGTCGTCACCTCCTGCACGAAGGAGTTGCGATCGCAAACGCCGCTCGAAAATGCCTCTAGCCACTCGCGCGGCCGTTTCGGCCTGCCGCCGGAGGGTGATTCCCGAACCAGCGGCTCGGTAAACCCGGTTATTGATTTAGCCACGTTTTGTACATAAGCTCGTTGTAGCGGTGGACGGCCGCAGATGCCTGGCCGCCCCAATGCGCAGTTTAGAGCGCCGCCGCCTCGCCGTCACACACAACAGGGTTTGCTGAGCCAAGGTCCGGCGCAGACGCAGTGCGGCGCCGGGGCACCCGCGGACCCGCCACCATATCGTGGATTCCGGTGCGCAGTCGGGTCCCACCCCGCGGTGCCATAGGGCATGATGAGCGCCGTTTCCCCCAGGAGCCGATAGCGCAGTGACCTTGGCCGATCCCATGCTCGAAATGACGGCGGCACTACGCCGGATTTCGCCGCGGTTTACGCGTCCCCCGGTGGCGCTCCGGGGCTGGTTGATTTACGGCGCCGTTTTCGGGCTGTGGATCACCGTGACGATCGCCGCCTGGTTCGCGCACGGCCTGTTTGCGTGGACGGTCGGACTGTTATATGTCGCCTACGACACCTGGCTGCTGGTGTACGTCGCGCGCAAGACCCTGTTTGTGCTGCGCGGCAATCCGGCCGAACCCCCGCTCGACCAGACGCAGGCAGTGGAGCCTGATGCACACACGGTGTCCGCCGGCCGCGGCGGGGACAGCGCCGGTCCCACGGTCGGCATCGTCATCGCCGCCTTCAACGAAGCCGAGGCGCTGCCCACCACCCTGGAGGCCCTGCTGCCCCAACTCGGCGCCGGCGATGTCGTGCTGGTGGTCGATGACGGCTCGCACGACGGCACGCGGGCGATGTTGAGCGGCCGGTTCGGCGTGCAATGGGCCGGGCAATCGACGCTCGGCCGCACGGCGCTGCACCCCGGGTTGCGCGTCTTGATGAATCGGCATGGCGGCAAGGCGCGCGCGTTGAACGCCGGCCTGGTGCAGCTCGAAACCGACCTCGTCGTGACGGTCGATGCGGACACCAAGCTCGCCGCGGACGCGTTGGCGGGCCTGCGCCGGAGCTTCCTCGACGATCCGGCCATGGTCGCCGCCTGCTGCGTCATCAGCCCGGTCTGTGCGCCGGGGCCGTTGTCCGCGTTCTTTCAGTGGTTCCAAACCTACGAGTACATTCGCGCGTTCTGTTCCCGTGTGGCGTGGATGCGCGCGGACGCCTTGTTGCTGGTCTCCGGGGCATTTGCGGCGTTCCGCCGGCACGCGCTGCTCGCGGTCGGCGGATTCGATCCCGAGTGCCTGGTCGAGGACTACGAATTGATTCACCGGCTGCACCGCTACAGCTATGACAAAGGGCTCGACTGGCGCGTCGCGGTACTGCATGCCCCGCGGGCGGTGACGGATGCGCCCGCCACGCTGCCGAGCTTCCTGCGCCAGCGGCGCCGATGGTTCTCCGGTTTTCTGCAGACGCAATACTGGAATTGCGACATGACGTTCAACCGGCGCTACGGGACCTTGGGAAGCTGGATGTTGCCGATCAAGGCGATTGACACGATGCAGCCCATCTTCGGATTGACCGCATTTGGTTTGTTAATCGTATTCGCTGCGACCGGCCGGCTCGGCATCGTGCTTCCCGTACTTGCGGTCATCCTGGGCAAAGTCGCGATCGACGTCGGCTTTCACGTCTGGTGGGTGCACGTCTACGGACGGTGGACCGGACAACGGGTCAGCGCGGGCGGATTTTTCCTGGCGCTGCTGGCGGCGCTGGCCGAGCCGTTCAGTTTTCAGCTCATGCGCCACGTCGGCGCGGCCTGGGGTTGGGGCAGCTTCGTCACGCGGCGAACCCACTGGGGGGACCGGCCCAAGGCGAGACTGGCGGGCGCCGAGGCCAGTGCGGAATGATTCCGGCCGAACATCGCTACAGCCATGTTGCGATCGTCTTGCACTGGGTGATCGCGGCGCTCATCGTGAGCAACGTGATTCTCGCCTGGAGCGTCGACGAACTGCCGGACGGCTGGGTCCGGCCGGTGATCGACACCCACAAATCCATCGGCATCACGGTGCTCGGGCTCGCGCTCATGCGGTTGCTGTGGCGGGCCGGCCATCGGCCGCCGCCGCTGCCCGCCGCCTACCCGCGCTGGGAGCGGATCGCCGCCCATCTCGGACATGCCGCGCTGTACGTGCTGATCGTCGCGCTGCCGGTCTCGGGATGGATGCATGATTCGGCCTGGAAGGATGCCCCGACGCATCCGATGCAGTGGTTTCATCTGTTCGACTGGCCGCGCATCGGACCCATCATGCGTTTGGATCCCGACACCAAGGAAATCATGCACACGCGGTTCGGCCGAATTCACACCTGGTTTGGTTATGCACTCTACGCATTGCTCGCGATTCACGTCGGCGCCGCGCTCAAGCATCAGCTGATCGACAAGGAACCGGAACTGCAACGGATGAAATTCTAGGCGCTTACTGTTGAGTCGGGGCGCTCTGCTGAGCGCCTTGGGACGCACCGGAGGTATTCTGCTGCTCCAAGGGGTAGGTACGCGGTGGTTCCGCCGACGGGGTGCTCGGCGGCAGTTCTGCTTGAGGCGCGGGCGAGGACCGTACGCTCGTGCGGGTCGCCTGGGCCAAACGCTCGAGAAAGCGCTGCGCCGGGGCCGGTGCGGACGGTGACTGGCCCGCGAATATCTCCGTCGCGGTGACGCCGCTCTTGCCGTACAGCGCGGCATTCGCCGACTTGTCGATGCTGATCACGCTGCCGTCCAGCGCGATCCCTCCGAACAAGCCGCGGGTACGCGCATAAGAATAGATTTCCGTATTGAAATTGAGGTCCGTCGCAGCGGAACCCTGCCGGCCCACCGGTCCCGTCGCAACGGAGGCATCGGCACCGAGCGTGAGCTTGCCGCCGGCGATGCCTTCGATGCCCGTCTTGGTCGTGAACACGAGAATGATGTCGGATGCCTGTGCGCCGGCCTGCAATCCCCAGCTTCCTCCGGTCAGCGTGATGAACGTCGGATTGCTCCAGGGTGACGTCAGGGTATTGCGCACCACGAGCACGCCGCGGCCGCGCCGTCCGCCGAAGATGAAGGCCACCTTGGCGACATCGGGTATGACCGCGATTCCGTAGGCGCGTGCGAGCAGCAAGTCCGGTATGCGCTGGTCCGGCATGCCCTGCACCTCTTCCAGCACCTCGGTCGCCGTCAGCAGGCGGCCTTCCTCACGCGCCCCGGCGCTCGCGCGATTCGCCGCTCCCAAGGTCGTGAAGCTGATTGCGCACGCGACGATAGCGCCCAGGAATTTCTTGAATGTCATCGGCTCTCCTGTCGGGTCTGCTCCCTCATGAGGTGCACAGTATGTCACGCGGCGTTTTGGTCGCGGTAGACTTCACTTTGTCCGAGTATTCTGCCTGGGCGTCTGATGACGCCTTGCAGCACAAGCGGAGGCACTGGTGGAACGTGTGATCGTCATAGCGCATCGGGGTGCGAGCGGCGAGCGGCCGGAACATACGCTCGAGAGCTATCGCCTGGCGATCGAGCAGGGCGCTGATTTCATCGAGCCGGACCTCGTGATGACTCGCGACGGAATCCTGGTCGCACGCCATGAAAATGAAATCGGCGCTACGACCGACGTCGGGGATCATCCGGAGTTCGCCGCGAGACACCGCACCCAGGTCATCGACGGCGAGACCATGACCGGCTGGTTTACCGAGGATTTCACGCTCGCCGAGCTCAAGACCCTGCGCGCCCGTGAGCGCCTGCCTGACCTGCGGCCGCGGAACACCGCGTACGACGGCCGCTTCAGCGTGCCGACCTTCGACGAAATCATGGAACTCGCCACCGCCGCCAATGCGGACCGTCAACCCGAGGCGTTCATCGGCGTGTATCCGGAGACGAAACATCCGGCGCATTTCACGGCCATCGGCCTGCCGCAGGAGGCGGCCGTACTGGGCAGTCTCGATCGCCATGGCTACGGTGATCTCGGCACCTCGGTGTTCATCCAATCGTTCGACCCGAATAATCTGCGCTTGTTGCGCGGCCTCACCGACTTGCCGCTGGTGCAGCTACTCGAGCACGCCGTGGGGGATCTCGACGAGGTCGCCATGTATGCCGATGCGATCGGAATCCACAAGCCGCTGGCGAGCGCCGAATGCGTGCGGGAGGCGCATGCCGCCGGCCTGAAAGTGCACGTGTGGACGTTTCGCGCGGAAAACGAGTTCTTGCCGCCGGACCTGCGCAGCGCCGGCGGCCCCGGCGCTCATGGCGACCTGGGAGTGGAAATCGACCGCTACCTCGAGCGCGGCATCGATGGATTCTTCACGGATTTTCCCGCGCTCGGCGTGCGTGCAGTCGCGGCACGCCGGCGTCGTTAGATCTCGGCGGTCCAGGCCTTGCACCAGCCGCTGCTCTTGACGAGCTTGCCCGGGAACAGCTTGCAGGGGCGCCAGTCGTCACCCGGCCTGCCCGTGAGCTGCAGGCAATTGGCGCAGTTGCTGCCCGCGACGAAATCGGGATGCTTTTTCGGATCGACCCGGCCGGCCTCATGCAGATAGCTCAAGGCCACCGCCGCCGGGTCCGTCTCGGACAGATGCGGCGCTTCGGCCGCCGCCGCGCGTGCCGCGGGCATCGCTGCCGCACAGACGGCGAGACTCAAGTCAATGACGATTTCGCGCCGCGACAGGTTGGAGACCATCGCTCTTAACCCCCTGAATCCCCTTCGTAACGCCGTGTCGTGCACGTGCCCCCTGCGCGCCGCACCCATGGCGCCCGCATGCGCACGATCTTATGCAGATTGCGCGTTGGTGTCACGCAGCAATTGACCGGTGTTCGCGCCACTGTGACGATTGGCCGCAGCGGGACGATTGGGCGCGATGGCGATTTGCTATGCTCGCCGCTTTTGGATCCCCATTGATCAAAGTCAGCAGTCTCGTCGTCCTGGCGCGGTTCACGTTCTTTGCAGCGCTGGCGTTCACGTTTTACAGCGCGGTCATCCCGCCTACGCAGGCGATCCGATTGGTCCCCTGGGACAAAGCCGAACATTTCATCGCGTTTTATGCGCTGACCGGACTTGCCGCCGCGGCGTATCCGAAGCGCAATATCCTCGTCATCGCGGCATTGCTGTCGGGCTTTGGCGCGCTGATCGAATTCGTTCAGGGATTGGACATCGTGCGCAGGGACCGCGACTTCTGGGACTGGGTCGCCGATACGCTCGCCATCGCGGCCGCGCTGGCGCCGATGCTGCTCGTGTGGTGGCGCCGCCTGGCGGCCCCGGGTCCGAAGAACCCCGGGTCAGAAGAACATCGATAGGTAAATCTGGTAGATCATCGCATTGAAGCTGTAGAGCGGCTCCTCGCCGGGCGCGTATTGGGGCACCCCGTAATCGCGGATGTCACGAAAGTCACTGTACTTGAAGTCGATGCGGCTCACGTCCAGCGTTGCGGTACCGCGCTTGAACACCTTCCAGCCGTCGGGCAGGAACGCATATGTGACCTTGCCCCCGATCGTGGTGTTCTTTTGCGCGGCGAGGTCCTGGTCGCGGGCGTAGAAATTCTGCGAATCGGCGTAGGGAAACAAATCGCTGTAGAACCGCGCATGCCCCTGGCTGTAGAAGCGCAGGCGCCCCTCGAGGATCCACACGTTCGCGATCGGCTGTGTGTAGTCGAGCTCCGTGGTGTTGCCGATGACGCCCCAGGTGTCGCGGAAATACCGATACGAGACGGAGGCCGCGGCCCGGTATGGCAGGTAGTATTTGGCGCGCCCCTCGACCGAGGTGCTGGTGCGGGTGTCGGGGTAGACCTGGGACTCGGTCGAGTAGCCCTTGCCGCTCAACGGATCGAGATAGCGCGCCAGGCGGTAGGGGTTCGCCAGATAGCCGTCGTCGGTGATGACCTCGTACGTGAGGCCGCCGATCAGATTGCGCGTGATGACCTGGGATATCCCCAGATCGTAGCTGATGCTCTCGGCGTGTCCCAACCACTCGATGATGGGGACGTCGGCGGTACCGTTGTTCTCGCCGACCGTGTCGCGCGTGCGCGAGTAGCCGAGCGTCACCGTGGTCAGATCGCCGAACATGTCCTGGCTCAGGGCAAAGTGCGGCGTGTACGAAATGTAGTCCCGTTCGCGGCTTTCCGTGTAGCTGACCGTATACGTCGTCTTGTCGTGCACGTAGGTCAAGGTCACGCTCTTCTGGATGCGCTCATCCTTGATGACGCTGGCCTGGCTCAGCACGTCGACGGAGGCGCCGCTGACCTTGTCGACGAAATAATTCGCCTCGACCGCGAACGTGTCCGAAAATTTCTCGCGGACCAGCACCGATTCGCCGGTGATATCCATCCCGCCGCCGCTGTAGCGGCTGTAGAAAATGTCAGCCCGATTGTCGGGCAGCACGTCGGCGCGCGCGGCCCCCGCCCATGCCAGGAAGGCGAGTGCCGCGAGTGGGGCGAGCGCGGTGAACGCGGCGAACGCGGTGAACGCGGGGGTCCGCAGCGGCTGGCGATGCGCGGAAGTCGTGCCCATCAATTGCAGCCGCAGCCGCCGCCCGCGGCGCCGGTGCCCCCGCGCGATCCTTCGCGAGCCTCCTGGACGTGGTCCATATAGGCGCTGGAAATTGCATCGCGGTCCCAGGTCATGATCGGGTCGGCGAGGTGGTCGCGCTCGTAGGGCTTGACCCACGGCTGAATGCCGCCGCACGCGCTCACCACACCGATCGCGCAGAGTAGATACAGGAGCCGCAGTTTACGCATGGCTACTCGCGAATGAGTTGACGAATTCGATCCTGGTACTCGTTCTCGTCGCCGGGCTTGTAGCCGCGGTGCACGTAGCGGATCTGTCCCTTGCGATCGATGATGACCGAACTCGGCATGTCATCCACATGGTAGGCCTTGCTGACCGAGTTCGCGGGGTCCAACAGGACCGGGAAACTGACCGGCTTGCGCGCCAGCAGATCCTTGACCGCCGGCGCGTCCTTGTCGACGTTGACGCCGATCAGCGTGAATCCCGCGGGCTTGTATTTCTTGTACATCTGGTCGAGCAGCGGCATTTCCTGCTGACAGGGGCCGCACCAGGTCGCCCAGAAATTCACCATGACCACCTGGCCCTGGTATTGGGCGAGGCCCGACTGCCCGCCTGCCAGGGTGGTGAGCGTGAACGGCGGCGCGGGGCCGCCCGCATCGCCGCCGGCGGCGCAGACGCCGGTGACCAAAAAAACGGCGGCCAGCGCGCAGCGCCGCAGAATCTTTGCCCTATGGGCTTGCATGAGAGGGGCTTGCATGAGTCTTTATCTCCTGATCAGTCAGCAATTCAGTAAAAAACCGTGAGGCCGAGCGTCGCTTCGATGTTGTGCACGTTCTTGGTGACCCCGAACAGATCGGATTCATACACGTGATCGCGCACGTCCAGGTGCAGTGCGAGCCAGTCGGTGATGAGCACCCGCTCGCCGGCCCCGAAATTCACCGCGAACTGATCCCGGTCGGCGAATTTCACGTCGCCCATGCCCGCGGTCACGTACAAAGCCGTGTTGAAAGCGCGCCCTCTGCCCAGGAAAATCTCTCCGGGCAGGATGTTGTAGCCCACGTCGACGTCGTAATACGTGAACCGCCTCCCAGAGTTGCTGACCACCGTGATGTCGGGAAAGGTTTCCTCGAGGCTGCTCTGGCCGCCCTTCGAGGTGGCGACGAAGCCCTCGAGAAAAATATCCTCGGTCACGTGATAGGCCCCGCGCACGCCGTAGATCGGGTTGGTGCCGAAATCCTCGATGTCGAGAGCGCCGAAGTACGCGCCCAATTCGAAGTCCTTCGCCTTGATCTTGGGCGTTTTGACCTCGCGCCGCGGAACCTGCGGTTCGATGATCGACGGGTCCGGCTGCGGCTCGTCGGCGGTGACCGGGGTGGGACCCTTGTCGCCGCGATGAAACCAGCCGCAGCCGGACAGCAGCAGCGCCGCTAGAAGAACACTGCCAGGTCGAATTTCCATTCTTCCAAACCCTCACTCTTGTTGAGCTGGTTGAACACGACGTAGGTGCGCCAGTCGAAGCGCCACATGAACCGGCGTGTAATGAAGCCGCGTGCGCCCAGGGAGGCATAGGCGAGCTGATTGTTCGCCTCCTGGGGCGCTGGCGGAGCGATATCGGTCACATGCTGATAGCCGGTGCCGATACCCGCCGTGGGCGAGAACCATTTCCATTCCGGGATGAAGGTATTGCGGATGCCGAGCGTGGCGACCTCGCGGTTGTCGATCGTGCCGAAGGCCTGTTGCAGCGCCAACTCGATGTCCAGGCTGTCGGTGATGCCGTAGTCGACATACGCGGTGACGAGATTCTCGCGGTTGTAGACGCCATAGCCCGCACCCACTTCCCAGCGGTGCGCGAAGAACACCGGGTAGGGCGGTATCGGCGCCGGCGCGCCGGAGGTCTGCTCCGTCCGTGCCAGATCGTCGCGGCGCACCCAGCCTTCCTGTCCGCGCGGCGCGCGTACGCGATACCAATCGGTGCGGCTGTACAGCACGGTGAGCGTCTCGCCGCGGCCGACGACGTAGAACACCGGGTAGCCGCGGCCCGGCCCGGTATGCATCTCCACATAGGGTTGAGTGACGACGAGTTCGAGATTCTGCGTGGCGGCGGATCCCACGCCAGCCAGGAATGCCTGCAGCATCAGCACGATAGCAAGCAGGCGCCGCATGCAATCAGTTCGCTGCGGGCGCCACGAATGGATCGTTGTAGTACTGACCGCCTATATCTAGCCATTCAGAGATCAAACGCAGCTCCGCGGGCGTTAAATAGCCGTAGTGCCTCCGATCGTTGCCGAATACGCCGAAGAAAGCCGCTGACCCAATCGCGCTGCCGGCCGTCATCGGCGGCGCCACGGACACGGGCACCATGATCGTGGTCGGCAAGCCCGTGGTCGGATTCGGCGGTCCCGGCGCCGGCACGAGCGCATTCTGCAACTCGCCCATATTAAGCGTCTGTGCGTCGTGAGGGAACAGCAGTTCTTCATACGAGGTCACGACGGTGGGATCCACGGTCGATGTGCCGCCGGTCAGATCGATCTGGCCCGCGGGCACCTGCAGGGAGTTCATCGCGCTCGCGGTGTTGTGGCAGAGCACGCAGGTGTGATCGCTCAAGACGGTGACGCCGTCGGCCGCCAACGTCTGGCGCGGGAACACCCAGACCGGCTGGATGTGAATCGGATAATGCGTCGTGGCGCGGCATTGCGCGGTCCACGTGGGTGAACAGCTCGCGGGAACCGTCAAGGGCGCGGGCGTGTTCAAATTCGAATAGAGGTAGTCGATGTCCGGGTCGGTCTCGCCGGCAAGCAGGGTGACGCCGGTGGTCCAGGTGTTGGTATAGATCACGTCGGAACTCAAGGTCGACGTACAGCCGATCGGACTGCTGCTCACGCAGCTCAAGCGTGCGAGCAGGGCCGCCATGGTCTCGCCGGCATTCGCGATGAGCGCCGGGTTGGTATGCGGAAACGGCGCATCGCCGGCCGGTGCGCCATGATAGACCGGCGCCGTCAAGCCGCTGCGTCCGTGTGAGGTCTTCTTGGCCGTGCTGTGACAGCCGTTGCAGGTGCGCGTCTCGCCGGGGATCAGCTGCAGCCAGCTCGTATGCAGGGACGAGATTCGCTGCGCGTTGGCATCGAGCAGGTCGATCGTGAACGGCACATTGGCCGGCACCTGGATCTGCACGGACCCGTCCGGCTGGATCGGCGCGTAGCCCAGGATCTCACGCATGCCCATGTTGGCCGGGCCGAATGCCGAGGGGTTGATCTTGCGCACTTCCCGGTCCGGAATTTCCACCGCATGAACGATGCGGATGAAGCGGTACGGCCGCGTGTAGAACGCCTGCTGCGCCGGATCGGACACCGCGGCGATGTCCGGCACGGCGGTATCGGCGCCGTCGACATCGTACACACTCGTGATATTGAGCGTGCCGACGCCGCCGCTGACCAGGTTCTGTTGTGCTGTCGTCGTCGCCACCGAATCCGGGATGTAGGTGGGGACGGGGACGCGCGCCTGCAAGATCACCGGTTCGACGATCATCATGCCCGGCGCGGCGGAGAGCACGGGGCTCAAGGTGCCGTTTTGCAGGTCGTACAGCCACAGTGTGTATTGCGGCGGCGCCATCTGCACGTTGGCGCCCGTGGTATTGCCGCTGTTGCAGACGCTGACCGCCGCCGAGGGGGCGGCCCCGTCCTGCACCAGGCACGGCGACCAGCTCACGAGCATGCGGTCGGTGCCGTCGTACAAGGGATAGGCGGAGTAGAAGCGTCCACCCGGGGACGGCAGATTGGCGTCGGTGGTGATGCCGAGCAGCGTCGCGCTCGCCTGGCCCGTGCCCGGCGCTCCGTCCGGCGTCGCCGGCTGGTGAATCTCGACGAAATCATCGGCATCGATCAGCAGCGCGTCGCCGCCCTGCTGGGTGCCGAGGAACGGCCGGTCGATCGCGAGCAATTTGCCGTCGGGCCGTTGCCGCGCGCTCAAGAATTGGATCACGTTGTCGTTCGTCCCGGCGAGATTGGCGCCGGTGGCGTGGCTGTTCGCGCCGTAGTAGAGCTCGAGGCCGGTGCCGTCCGGGTTGGCGCGGTACAGGCTGATCTGGTCGGTGCCGTTGGTGACTTCCCAGCGCGAGAACACGATCTGGCCGTTGTTCAGCACCGACGGCGCGAAATCGTGGTTGGTGTTGAAGCTCATCTGATGCATTCCGGTGCCGTCGCCGTTCATGACGTGCAGCTCGAAGATGGCCTGCTGCCGATTGTCGGTCACCGCCTGATACTGCGGACGCCCCTCGTCGAGCAGTATCGCCTGGGTCGCCAGCTGG
>Ga0116229_10013889_pt1 | contig 11297 bp, 8 predicted proteins | sample S1TSphgellanicum_3_FD_87313 | JGI IMG/M metagenome (GOLD analysis project Ga0116229, IMG submission 87313) | Host-associated microbial communities from peat moss isolated from Minnesota, USA - S1T2_Fc - Sphagnum magellanicum MG | ecosystem: Host-associated > Plants > Peat moss > Unclassified... | reverse complement strand
GTAGACACATAAGGCAGTAAACCATGTCATACTTGATTAAGGATCATTGGCCATCTTAATTAAATGTTCGACCTAACTAAAGACTATTAGTCATTTTTATTAAGGATCATTAACCATTTTGACTAAATTTTCAATTTGACTAAAGACCATGGGCCATTTTAACTAAAGTTGTACAATTTGACTATATGTATCTAATCAAATAAACCACTATAATCAAATTGATCAGTCAGCACATACATGTGTCATTCAAACCCTTGGCGTTTAATCAAAATGCATATGTCCATTAGTCAAAATGATAAGTTAATTAATTTGAACCTCTTAAAAACCATGATTTGTAATTGTGTCTCTTTTGACACCTTTTCGACATTCCATCATTAAGGGTTTTTTTTTTTACCAACTTATTCATTTGTAATGCTTTTATAACATTCATCACTAAGGTTTTTTTAATGATTTTTTCTTTCTTTTGGCACCCTAAGGCCTTGTGGCATTCCTTTTTTTTTCTAACATTTTGTGACATCTTTGCACTTTTTTCACCCTTTTTCATTTTGGCCTCTTTTTCTTTCTCTTCTTCTCCACTTTTCCTTTCTTTTCTTTATTTCCATCATGTCCTTTTTTCTCTCCATCATGTCATTAAGTTGTGGCATTTTTTTCATTTCTTCTTTTACACCATCTTTTCTCTTTGCTTGTTGTTTTGTTTTCTTGTTTTATTTATTTTGTTTCACAAGGGCATGGAGTTGAGAGATTCGTCATTCTTTAAAGAAGTTTTGTTATTTTTTTTACTTCATATGGTGTAACAAGGCCTTTTGTTTGTTTTTCACTTTCATTCTCATTCTCATGTTTTTGTTTTGTTTTTTTATTTATAGGTGCATGGTAAAGGTCAACGTTGTATGCAATGGTTGTTATTTTTTGTTTTCCATCTTCTTGTTATTCTAGCTCCATCCTTTTTTTTTGGTAATGTCTTTTTTTATACTACAACATCTTTTGTTCAATTACTATGTTTCATGTTCTTCTATTATAGCATCTCCAAGCTTCTCATTCTTTTACAACAATGTTTTCATTTTTCATGTTCTTCTATTGTGGTGTCTTTTGTTATAATGTCTTCTACAATGAAATCTTCAAATATCCTATTTTTATGTTGTAGTGTTTTCTATTCTTTTGTTGCAACGTCTTTGTGTCTCCTTTTCCATCATTGTAACATCTTTTGTTATTCTGTTGTGACATTTTTATAAACCTTTCATTCTATTTGCATGCTATGTTTTTTAATTGTGGCATCTTTGCATCTTCTACTTTTTTACCACAACATCTTTTGTTCTCTTACCACAGTTCTTTTTGTGTGTTTTGTTGTTTTTCCACTTTGATACACATTTATTTTATTTTATTTTATTTTTGTGGTTTTGTTTGTTTTGCATGTTCATTGCATGGTTGAAGAAATTGCTATCATTTTTTACAATTTAAAAAAAAAAACTTCACTTGTTGTCATGCTACTATGATTGTGCTAACATCGATCAACATTCTTTTTCTTTTTTTTTCCAAAAAAACTTTGTAACTTGTATGTATTCAATTCGTTTTTTCTTTTTTGTGTTGTTGTATAATGTTATGTTCATCTATGTTTCTTGTAAGTGAGTTTGCCTTTAAACAACAATGCTAATGGTGAGCAAGTGAACAAGCAAGAATATTTGAAAATATTCCATGCCATGTCATGGAATATTATTAGTATATTCATTTTCAACGTGGCAAATTTCAAGTGATGTGGCAAAATATTCCATGACATGTCATCAAATATTTTGGCACATCACCAAACTATTTTTTGGAATCAACAAAGGTTTATTAACTCTAAACATGGGTTTGGCGAACAAAGTTCTCGAATGCAGTCTCATGTGAAGGTTTGAAAACAAAAGAAAACAAAAAAATGCATTTCATAAGCCCTGGTGCAACCAATATTCAAAATGTTTAGGGGTCAAAAAATTATTTGATTGTAAGAACTGCTAAAATGGGTGGAAATTGCAAGGTTGAGAAATATTTGTGAAATGGTCAAGGTATTATTATATTATACACAAAGAGACAATATGCAAGGAAGCACGTTATGACCGTCAAAAGTTTTATACAAGTTTCATGAATGAGAAAATCACAATTGATTTGATACAAATACAATTGTGATGTACTGTCATTGGAGTCTTAAGACTTTAAAATGTTGTAACAAATGTTGAACTTCATCCCAATTCCATGTGCAATAATGAATGAAGTCTTCCCTAAGCCCATGGAACATAATCAAGTACAAGATGTGATACACATGTTTACATTGCACATATGTTCCAGGGTCACCTAAAGAAATTACCAATATTGCCACAAAGTAGACACATGAACATCCAAGGAAATTTCCAATGGTCACATCGTATTGCTTGTCATTTAAAAGAATATTGTAAATTCATCCATACCTAGGTGGGGGGACATCAACAATAAGGAAAATAGTGCATTGGAAAAGCAATAAGCCAGCTTCCCAATTGTTAGTGAGTTGTTGTGTCAATTTGAAAACTAAAGGCCATTTCGCCTTTTGCCACCACGAGTTGTAGGCCAACAACTTGCATCAAAGGACCTCACAAGACTAGGGCAACTCACTATAGTAGGCGCATGGGAATTGCTTGAACAAGAAAATTGGGAACCAAATAAGTTTTGAGTGTTATTTCCACAACGATGGTTAAAGGAAAACCCTACTTCTTCTAGAGTTGTTAACTCATTTTGAGTTAAGTTAGTACCTTTTTGGAGGGGCCATACAATTGGAACTACAAGCTTAACAACTACAAATTTTCACGATGTTCCATCAATGCAACGATTCAAATCATCTGGACAAAACCAATGTTTTATGGTGCTCAAGTGATTTGCTTTGATATTGTACTTAAAAACCTAAGTAACATGGAACAAAAGTTCCATTTATAGATTTGCAAAGGCTCATCCTTGCTTTGCATTTGAGCGTCGTGATTTTTTGCAGTGCAAAACATTGAATTATAGAATTGGGTGGGCAACGTTCAATACGCCACTAGCTGTCAACACAAATATTTTCCTTCAACTTTAGGCCACCTTGAGATACCAAAGGTAACAACCTACTGGAACTAAAGGGCGGTTATTGCATGTGTACATCATCCACAATATTGGGTTTAGTAGTGGGAACAATTACTCATGGATGAAAAATATTCACACAATTAAAACAATGGGAATCATTGGTAGCACCAGGAGGACAATCAACAAGTCGTTTGGAAGACCCAAAAACCTTTTCTCTTTCAAGGTGTAATAGGCGATTTGTGAAGGACGATTCAAACATGTAATTTGCCATTACTGTGGCAAGTTTAGGAGTATCACTCAACCCTCGAGCCCTCCTCAACAACAATTCATTCCTATTAGGACCATGAGCAAATGGACCACCTTACAAGTATTGTCTATACAATGTAGATTCTTTGAAAACACCAATGTAGTTGTTAGACATCATTGTGTACGGACAAGTGCCGTGTTTTCCCAACTGCTACAATTAGATGTTATGCATAATTTCAGCCAAATTGCAAGTGGCCATGTTAGCCCACTCTTCATCATTGAACTTCTTTAGAAGAATGGAAAGGAAAGGTTAGCAAAATCTAAAATGTCACAACACAAATGGAAGCATAGATGGAAGTGGAGTGCAAATGGAATTCCAATTTTGAATAAATAAAAGAGAAAGGGAGTCATAGGAAGTTTGTAGGTGAAATGCTCATATGGAGCATGAAACCTCCCCATTAGTTGACATGAAAAATGCCAAAAGTTAAGCCAATTTGCAAGCTCATGGACACCTGCCTCCAAAATAGCCTGATGATAACCACCAACAACAAATTGTAGCATAAAGATCATTAGCCTCCACAAGGATTTTGCATTCTTGTATTGGTGGCATAAAACATTGTGTTGATCTTGCAACTCAAGTTTGATTAGTTTTTTTGTGTGCCTATCAAATGACTGAGTCTAATGGAATAAATAGGTGTGTTCTTTATCAACCATCCTAATAGAAGGGTCCCCGTAATCATAAACAATTTCAATAGTGTTCTAATTGGCTTGTGCATTATCAATCATGAATCCCTTGAAATTCAGTTTTGGAAACCCATGCTTTAACATGGTTTCATTAAGCTTTTGCCCACATGATTTATTGAGCTTTGATGTCCTCAGACTGCATGTCATAAATCACAATGGTCATCACTTTTGTACACATGATGAGCCATAGTTGTCCAACTAGCAACACACTTCACATGATCAAACATGATCCAAGTGTTCTGCAAATCCCCTCTAGGTTGCATTTGCATGACAAGGTTCACTCCACTCCCCACGCCATTTATCGCCATCTTGAAAATGAAAACCTTTTGTTTTACAACTTGACCTGGGAAACAACACTCTTGGATGTAATCATAGCGATTCTTGGACTTCCATTCAAGAAGTGTCTAACCACTCTATTAGGATCTACACGTGCTCCCTTAAACCATTGTTTTATTCTTACAGTCTTCTTGGAATCTTTTTAATACATCTTTCAAAAAAATATTTAAAATATTTAAAATATTTAAATATTATTATGCTAAGGTATATATTAAAAAATATCAAAAAATATGACATTAAAAATATATCCAAATTGTGCTTTTAGTGTCAAAATTGCTTTAAGCTACTTTTATGTAGTTTTTAAGCGATGGTTATAAGAGGTTACAAGTCCTTATATGTATTTTTCACTCATTAAATTGATTCCAAATTTTTATGACATGTACATAATGTATTCACAATAACATTTTAGAAAAAATAAATTCTATTTATTATTTATATATTTTTTTTACAATCCAAAATTCAAAAAATTAAGTAGTGGTTATGACTGCTTTTGGTACATGTTAATATGATTGCATTTAGGATGCTATCAATATAGCCATGACCTACACAATGTTGAAAGTAGCAACTAGGTTACAAATGTTGGGCAAACTCAGTTATGAGAACTTGTTTTATATTTGTTCTAAATGTTCACTGTTCAAAAGCTCCATAATACCATCGCCACTATCATCAAGGAGATGTGTAGCCAAAAAGGTCTTGCTAACACCCAATGAAATCACATATATCTTTGCATCAGGCTTGCGTCAACCTCCTCTATGATCAACCTTTTAATCTTGTCCATAAACTCCTTACACTTGCCACTTGCTCAATTAATTTTGGTAGGTTAGTTGAATTTTTTTGGATAATCTAGATTGAAGAAACTAAATATCATCCATTTTGTCAACATGAGAGTGCTAAGAACTATTAGATTAAAGAACTATCCAAGATTGATATATTTATTAGGATACCTTTTGGGTGTATATATGTAGGTAAATATGAAAATGTTAAACCACTACTACCCCTATCATTTTATAATAATGAAGGTAGATTGTCACCTTAGTGACATCTAGTGTGTGGACCACCTTGTTATGTTAATGATCACATTTGAATGAAAAACAATAAAGTGGCATGTGCCAAAATGACCATTCTTGCTCTTGGAGATTAATGAACACTTGTTCATGGTATATATTATAAGAACACCTTCAAGTAAGTTACACTTGGTTATCCAAGGTTAGTATGTGAAATTGGACATAATGCACTCCATATTATATTAGACCTTGCATGCATATGCCACACATGCACTTGGGATGGGTGGGTTGTGGCTTAGTTCCATCCATTGGCATGTTGCATGTTAATGGAGTACACAAAAACAATACAAATAAGTTTAATTTCTTAAAATTCCTTTAAAAAATTATGTGCAATCAATGGTGAACACATCCACTCACCTTCCACTGAAGTATTCATGAAGGGGGCATTGCCATTGTCGACTTATACTTGTGTCAATGTACAGTGGAAGGGCATGTGTTTAATTCAACCCTAAGCAATAGTCAACAAGTTGGCATTGTCATAGTTGCATTCCACTTATGTCAGTGTATGGTGGAATGGCATGAATCCCATTCCACTTAAATAATAAAAAAGGTGGCATTGTCACATTCCCATCCATTACAACCATTGTATAATGGAATGGAATGAGTCCCATTCCACTTAGGTAGTAAAGAAGCTAACATTGTCATGTTCCCTTTCACTACAATCAATGTATGGTGGAATGGCACAAGTCCGTTCCATTGAAATTGGATTTGAGTGGAAGTGTGTAGTGGCGCAAGACTTGGTTTTCTAGTAGTGTCCATTTAACATTTTTATTGACCCTAGGTAATGTTGAGTGAAATTAATTGGTGATGAAGTTACTTTGCATGCTTTTAATGCTCGTCTAAAGAAAACTATAAAGCAATATGATCTTTTTTCAATCGATGAAGAACGAAAGATGTTTTTGCAACCAGTTTATCAATTGATATCTCCTACTTTCAATATGAGATTTGGTTATTTTTGCACTCAAAACTTTTTTATAAAGGGTGCTCAAAATTTAGAAATGTTGATTTTGAAGATTTTTTCTTGTTTAGATGCCTACAAGGTTAGTTTTGAGATTTTGCTAAGGTGTTTATATGAATTGAAGGATTAACATCACTAAGTGCTCTATGGATCAGCACAAACTTCTTGTTGATTATTTTATTGATGATGTCATTATTATTTTCAAAGCATTGACATGTTGATGTCCCATTGTTTGGCTTGATGGTAAATCAAGCCCTCACTTATTCTTTTTACACCTTAGACTTAAGTGGAAGAACAATGATTATGTGTTGTTCACCACATCTCCCATTGGCTACAATTAATTACAATTGATTGTTGACAATCTATTTGAAACTTGAAAGAAAAAATCGTTAAATTTTTTTTTTGTCTAGGGGGTTGGGATAACTTGCATGGAAGAAGCTTGTATGGTATGAAGGTGACAAAACATCATGATCCCATTTCTTATGGGAAGTAAGTTCTACATCCTTCCTTTTTGTTTCCTTTGTTTTCTATTGATTGATCGATCGATTGATTTATGTTGTAATTGAAGGGGTGCATGTCTTCTTTTTGGTTTTTGATGTGGTAGGTATAATTAAGTTGATAGGCATTTGAAGGACAAAGATAATGCATAATTTTTGGTGAATTAAAGGGTAGTTGTCTTTTGTAATATGATGAAGCTTTGAATAAGGAGAAAATAACATTTGCGAAAAGCAAGGCAAGTATCATTTTTGTTTATTTTATTTTATTTGTAAGTTTTTTTTTTTTTTTTTTTTTTTGTTTTTTTTTTGTGTTTTTTTTTTTTATTTATTGAAATTTTTAAAAATGTTAAATTATATTTTTTTAAAAAAAAAGAAAAAATAATTTTTTTTTATTTTTTTTTATTTGTAAGTTTTTTTTTTTTTTTTTTTTTTGGTTTTTGGTTAGGATGTTGTTTCTGAAGATAATCTCAAATTGATTTGGTTTCTCCTAATTCAGATTTTTTTGCCTAGGCAAGAGATGTCACTTGCTATTGTTGGTGTTTCTTTGCATTCAAGATTTTGTTGATCATGTGTTTTTACTTTTTTTTTTTGGGTTGCTTTCTATTCTATTTCCTCTTGGCACAAGATGTTGATATTGAAGATCATGTAGTATGATGCAATTAATGCAATTGTTATTGATTCATTCCTTCTTGTTGATGAAGGACATGGTGTAGTTGATGAAGGGTTTTAGGGTGTTGATGTTGCTTTTAAACAACAAAAAAATGTTGTTACTGTTGTTGGTGGTGATATTTGTTTAGAGAGATAAGAGATTTTTTATTTTGTTGGTGGTCTTTAGGAGAATGTCATTGTCCAAGCCCCAAAACCAAGTAAGGAACATGATGATGTTGAAGATAGTTTTTAGAATTAGCTCTTTGTCATGGAGCTTCCAAAGCAATTCATGGGCAACAATTGCTTCAAATGTTGAATGCAAACACATTGTTTGGGCATATATTCAATCATCTTCAGAACCGTGCCATTATAATCAACTTGGTTTTTGATTTGAAAACAATTCATGTTGTTGTAGCAAACATTGCAGACAAGACTATATTGTAATTGTTTTTTTCACATAGCTTTGATTTCCAACATTTCACATTTGAGATTGAGTTTCAACTTTGCAAATTTCACATTGAGCTTCATTTGAGCCTTTTAGATTTGACATGGAGTTTTACTTCAGATTTTCAATTTCAGATTGACTTTTAGTTGAGGTGTGATTCATTTGAATTTGAGCTTTCATTGAGCTCTGACTTGAACCTTTTGTATCTCTAATTGTTGGGCATGAGAAGCTAGATTGGGCATCATGGGTAATTGCCAAATGTGCAGGGTAATTGCGTAGGGTAATGCCAAATTGCGCCAAGGTAATTGCCAAATTGCACATCCACGATGCCCATGCCCATGGGTAATCCATGTGCATCGTTGGCTTCAATCCCAAATTTACCTTAATTTAATGTGCCATTTAATGCACCAAGGTAATGTGCAGGATATTTTGGCAGGATAATTGCGCAGGGTAATGCCGGGCGTGGATGAGGGGCATTACTGGAAGTAGGGCTCATGTGAGGCGATACTTGATCACTGGCTCAATTCCAGTAATGCCCTTCGTCTTCTGGCATTATCTCTGTGGTGTTACACTGCGGAAAGGTGCTGCAGAAAAATTCTTTTTCTTTCTATGACCAAAATCTGCAGAAAATGGAAGAACTTGCTCCAGATAGGGAAGATCCCTTCGTGGAACTTCCCACTTCAAGAACAAAATAACCCGTCCCTTTAAGTGATGGCAAATTACAGTACAGAATATGGCCCCCAAACACACTAGAAAATTTTCTGCGGGTCTTCATGTATAGGAGAAGGGCCTGCGTACAGCCTTCCATGATTTGAGATCTGTGCCCGAGGCCAGTAGGCCAAGGGAACAATTTGAAAATTACGAAAGAGCTTGTACTCAGGTCTTTTTCCTACGTAAAGCAGAGCTGGGATTTTTTCATTTTTTAGAAATAGTGACAGGCTGGCTCGTACCTTCCGCTGGTCAGAGGATCCCAGTACAGCCTGGCTAGTACCTTCCACCGCAGAAGATCCCGCTTGCCGAAAACAGGTTTCTTCAGGCTGGTAGGCTAAGGGAGCTGAAAATACGAAGGAAAAATCCAGGCAGTGCTTTAGGTGCTGGTGCTAAGCAGGCAGAGGAGAGAAGAGAAAGTTGTTCTGGAGGCACAAGGATTCAATTTTGAGGTGTGATAGTCTGCTCTAACTTATTATGTAGTAACTCTCAGTTTATAGGAGAACCTTGAATTCAATGGTAGCTTTTGTTTTTGAACATGATTATATAGTTGAATGAGCTAATAATTTAAATGATTCTGGCAGCGCTGCCAGCCAGAATCATGGCTTGTGTCGTCTGGATGTTTGAAGAACATGTCAATGGGTGGGCTTCTAGGCTCTTTGACGTGGAACTAGGCTTCTGGTTGATGAAGGAACCATCTAGCCATGGTTCTCCTGTGGGTGGAATAGGACAATATTATCTTTTATGGATATGGTAGTAGGCTAAGTATGGGTCTGCGTTTCTTGCTGCTGTGCATCATGTTGACAAACTTCGTGAACCCATGTCCTGAGCCAACAATGTATGTAATCTGAAATCTTTGAAACCGAGTTTGCAGCAGTTAGTCTGGTGGAGGTGGGACTCGTAGTGATGCATCTGAGTCCCACCAGATCAACCAACTTCACTTGGATGTGTACACTGGTGGTGAATTACGCGTCATCAGTCTGGGTTTGGGTCAATTCTTTTGGAGATGGATTCATTGCAAGGGAGCTTAAGTTTGTATCTGCTGTTGCAAAGAGAAATGATTATGAGCAGTGTGGCCTGATTACAAGTTGGGCTTAAGGGTTGGTCTGAAGTCTGGCAGTGGCACAAAGAAAGGGTTTGGTTTTTCCATGGATGTTCCCATGTCTTCTTGTCCTGTGAAGTTATGGGAAAGATATGGGGTTTTAGCTTTCATGAACAGGGAGGGAGGGATGAATGAATTTGGCCACATTCAACCAGCACCCACCAGCACACCATCCACTGGATGCCCATTATTATTCAGTTGTGAATGAACCTCAACTGAGTTAATATTTGGTTTCACCTTGGTAACCAATTCTGTAATAAATAGTTCTCATATGTAGGTAGATAGGTAGGAAACTAGGTGACTACTAGGTATGAAGATGGTTTATACATAGGTAAGGGCTGTTTTTACTACCAACCTACTAAGAACCTGCTTGAGGGTTGTTTGTAGCTAGGTAGTAAAAAAAAAAGCAACCTAGCTAACCACCATGGTTAGATAGGGAACTGGAACCCAACAGAAAACTGTTTCCTGATCACTTATCATCCATCCTTCATGGTGCACTGGTTTCACTATGGCGGATGAATTCACTGGCACTGTGTGTTGTACTAGTCCTGGCATCAAAGAATTGACAAGACTGGTATTGCCCTGAGGCAATACCAGCCTTAAACCAATACCTGCCTAGTAGGGACTTGAGAGTAGTACCAGCCTCATACCAATACCTCCCTGGTAGTGACTTGAGGTCATACCAGTTTAATACCCGGCCTGACTCAATCTCAATATCAGGTATATACCTGCCACATACCAGCCAAAAATCAGCCTTGGACCCTAATATTAGGACTGGTATGAAAGTTTTAAGAAAATCCCATACCCATAATAGGCTGGTGTATATATATCCGACACCATTAGCAGCTGGTATGTTCTAAAGTTGATACCCACCCAAGTTCCAACACTAGTCTCCACTGATTAGTGGAGTACTTTTCCCATGCTCAGTTGGTGCTGGATCAGACCAACTGCTCTGAATCACACTGATCAAAACTCTCAGGGAGCTTTGGATCCCTTTGCCTGCAAATGCATTTCCCTTGTTGCAAAGGGTTGTTGGCTTGTACCCATTAGTAAGTGGTACCTATAAAATGAGATCTCAATCTGTGTACCATATAAAGTATATTCATGAGGTAGAGGACCGCATAAAGTATTACAATTACATTCATCCATTGATTAGATCATATAGCTGCTTTTGTTGTTTTCTGGGGGCGTTTGAGAGCCCATGTCACAAAATCATACCATTAGTACATTCCATGTTGGCCAAGTAACGAATAAGATACGCAGCTCTAAGTACTATAATGCAGGAAAATTCTCAAGACATGTAAGGAGGATATGCAGCTCTTAAGGGCTATATGCATCGAGTATGGATGTTCATCCAAATGGGAAACGATGCAAATCCATGACATGACATTGCATGAGGGGCATTTTGTTCACCCATGGCAAGATGTTCATCAATGTGCTCAATGCATTAGAGGAATGTTTTCACAAGTAAGAACCTTCAAGTTTTGTACAT
>Ga0116229_10013887_pt1 | contig 11300 bp, 10 predicted proteins | sample S1TSphgellanicum_3_FD_87313 | JGI IMG/M metagenome (GOLD analysis project Ga0116229, IMG submission 87313) | Host-associated microbial communities from peat moss isolated from Minnesota, USA - S1T2_Fc - Sphagnum magellanicum MG | ecosystem: Host-associated > Plants > Peat moss > Unclassified... | reverse complement strand
ATTGTTCTTTTGCTATTGAAAGTAATGACACCCGGGTTTCCATTCTTTGGAAGATTAGTTGATTCGGTGAAATCTAAACAATTAGTTATTTATAGGGTTTTTAGTTTGAATTTTGATAACGATTAATAATATTTATAACATGATGCACATTGCAAGATTTTGATATAAATAATGAATAATATATATATTTTTTCCGTTAATATCTGACCTAGATTCCAAATTAAGTTCTTTGACAAGTTTTTGCAAAACTCAACCTATATGCATAACCATATTGAGCAGTTTTAAGCTAGTTATTACAAGAATCGGCCCTTATGCAATATGGGTAGTTATTTATCCACGAAAATAAATAAATAATGATACCTACTGTGCTAAATATTCCTACAAGTTGATATGAAGTTGGACCAATAAATTTGGAGAAAAAAAAATTAATTGATACTTTGTTTGTAAATCAAAATTCAAAATTTTGCAATAATCGTTTTGCCTGGTTTTAAAAATAATAATACATGGGCAACACTAGTAGAGACCGCAAATTAGTCTAAGCATGGGATATTTGCAACATTTATGAACCATTCTAAATGGATCTTGGGGTTTTTATTAGTTTTGGTTAGTTATTGTTTTTTTTAGAAAAATTGCCAACTAGACTATTTTTAATATTTTGGGGGATCACAAATGTTATCAACATCAATATAATTTTTTTGTCAAGCAGATTATTTTTAAAAAATCGATAATAGCAGTTGATTATGCATAAGGATAAGATATCAACATGTTAATAATCATTGGTTAAGATGCCATATTGCATACACAAGTTACAAGGTTTTAAAAATAAAAAATAAAAATATTTTTTTTATGTTTAATATTTTTTATTAGTATTTAAAGATTGATAACCTGGAAGATGATCAAGTCATACAAGTAGGTTATTAAAATTTGAAAATTTTCCAAAATAAACATTGTTGAGGTTAGAAGGAAAATTAAGATTTGTAAAATCATGTTTTATGTGTAAGTTAAAGCTCCAAGGTGGGTGAAACACTAAACACAAGTGTTGGGCGGTTCTTAAAGAATTTTTAAAGAATCACCAATTTCATTGTTTTAAAAATCTACCAATTTTTTATGCCAAGTTTAAGAAATAAAATTGGCAACAACTAATTTTAGAAATTTCAAAATTCAAAACTAACAATAGTTCAAAATTTAAAACATGTCAAAATTATCAAACACAAGCTTGTCCAAAATCTAAATGGATTTGTAATATTGGAGTAGCTCAAATGCATGTGCAAAAAATGGATGATGCCACACACTTATTTATCATTGCTTGCTATTTGACCACATCATTGAAGTTTAATGTTTGATTTTACATGTGCTTGCACAAATTAAAAAAAATGGCATCCAATTGAATTGAAACAATTCACAAAATTGATCCAAGAAGAAATATAAAATGTTTTAAAATTAAAACCCCTACTTTATAATATCCACATGAAAAGGTCACTTCCATTTTAAGATGCAAAAAAAATGTGCAACTTATTAAAAAATCAAAATATAATTTATTTAAATGTAAATAAGGTGCCTATAATTCATTATGAAAATTTACTTAGATTATACCTTAAATATACCTAGAATATATTTTAAATATTCCACTAATTCACAACATATTAAAAAATACCCTTTTATTTTAGGTGCTTCTGAAAATATACAAGGAATGGCTTCTTTGGGGGGTATCCATGCTATAGAAGTTAATGCTTAATTACATCTTCTTGTGATTGCCTCCACTTCCAACCATTAAATAAACCATGGTGTATTGTAAATGGTAATTAATAACCCTTTTCTTGTCACATGCATAGACCATAAACACTCAATTTAAGGCTAATAAAACTTTAAAAATACATGAATGTATAAGCATAAAAAATGTCATATTTCTTTGACATTTGCAAAATTTAATGGAAATTTAAAGAAGTAGAATAGTTTTTTATTGATCGGGTACATCAAACATTTGTTTAATAACTCTTGCAAATTCTTCTTCTAATTCTGTCATAAGTTCAATCACATTTGCCATATGCTTTGAGCCACCTTCACAACCCAACTTAATATCATTAGACCAATTTTTGTGAACAAAAAATTACTTTATCAAGATTATTAATTGGTAACCTACATCAACATAGATTAGTCAAAATACCAACAAAAGAAAAAATATATAGTCTTGCAATTCCTAAAATTTGTCACATAAGTAGTCCACAATAAAAACATAATCTCATGTTTGCTCCACCATTACAAAATGCATTTTATTTCCTTCACATCAACCTAAATATATTGGAATAATAGGATATTTTGATTGATGCACTCTTGCATAGGCTCATTGGCACAATTTCCCATTTCAAATATGTTTAAGTTACATCTTGCATTAATATTCAATTGAGTAGATTGTGAATCTAGAACTCCAAAATTGTGATACAAATGTTCATAACATTTTAACATCATTAGGATCAATGATTTTTTATCATATTCATTTATGATCAAAATAATGGTATCATGCCCAATGAATAAAAAGATGAATGGTAGGTTTTTGTATTGGGGAGCCAACATAAAACATAACATGTTGTGAGACATTTTAGGTTCAAACTTTTGCAAGTAAGATAAAAATGGATCCAACACACATATGATTTGTCTTTTGACATTTATAACAAATTTTGCCAATTTAACATTTGAATATTCACCAATTTCATCATCAACCAAGTTATCTGGTATGGCAATATTTGTTATGTCTTGTTGAAGCTTCAAGCTTATCATTATTGCCACATTCAATGCATCATTCAACAACTAGTGTCCACAAAACTAGTTTAACATGCAAGCTAAAACAATGGGATTCAAGTTGTGCACAACAATTTGAACAATGTTCTATGATAATGGTGGATGAACCTTACTAGCAATACATGATCGAATGTTATGGTTGTAATACAATAATATCACTTTTCAATACAATAATGCATTTTGAAGCATTACAATTTTATTCACAAAGTTGCACAAACAAAACACATTTAGTTTTTTCCTTCTTCTACAAATTTAAATAAGGTTATTATCCGTTAAAAAAATTCTAATGAAGTTCAAATTTGGATCCTCTTATATATGGCAAGAAAATATCAAGCTTTGTTGACTATTAACATCCCACCACAACTAACAAACCACCCAATAAATTTGAGGTTCTTTAAAATGAGACCTGAAGGCATGACCCAAGTATTCCACTTGAAAAACCAAAAGCTATAATACATGAAATAGAAGTCCATGTTCATAACACAACATTAACCTATGTAAATTTTGAAATGGTCAATTTGAATTGAGAGAAAATTAAAATGTTCTTTCAACATGTTGATTATAACCATGTCTCAATTGTCGCAACCTTAGCCTTGGGCTCACAACCAAGGCAAGGGCTTGCGAAGGTGCGGGCCAAGAGTGAAGCTCGAAAATCACATTTCTTGTTCTTGGGAGTGTGGGAGAATGTGAGGGAATGAACCTTCACACTCCCAAGTGAGCTCCCATTTTGAGAGTTGGAGTCTTAAAGGGCTCCCGAATTTTTAGAAAACGATTATAGGGTCAAAACCCATTGGATTAAATATTTCCTTATATCATTGGAAAGCTCTTGGAACTTAAATATCTAAAATGGGCTCGCATGACCCATTTGGGTACCTAAAACACAAGTTATGGCCAAAAGAAGGACTAGGAGTCAAGTTGATAACTTGATTTCCAACCACTAAAAGTCGGGAATCGCCCTAATTACCTTACGTACAGGTGGCGTGCTACATACTGTTGAAAAGATCTCAACGAGGGCTACAACTTTTCTTTAAACCTCACTTCAATCGGAGGTTTTCACACAAAGTTATGGGCTTCCAAAATTGCAGGAGTCCTAATTTTGAAAATTTTGAGACTCCCAAGTTCGAGACAAAATGATGTTTAGGTGCTGGCCCCGTGGCCAAGCACAAAGAATACTATAAGGGGGAAGGTGGTGGCTTCCCCTAAGTTTGAACCGTGGTGAGTATTGTAAATTGTTGTTTGTTCGTGGCTCGTCCGTGCATTAAAGGTGTTTCAACTATGCATTAACCAACTTGTTTTTGGTTTGTGTAGGTCTGTGTGAGTAATTAACATGCTTGTCAATTTTCCTAGTCTCCATTTCGAAACTCTAGCATGCCCCTTTACCTTTGAAGTGTTGCGAACTAGGGAGCACACCTCAACTCCTTCTCCTTCCAATGTCTTCATATTTGGACTCACAGTTGAGTCTATCAAGGAGCTTGGGGGTGCATCACATTGATTAGATTTTAAAACATTGTAAAATTTAAATGGTTTCAAACATGAATGATCTAAAAATGAGCTAGAAAAAAGGTACTGCATGAGAAAATCAAATTGGAAAAAATGATATTAGTCATATTTGTTCAAGATTGGATTGAATTTCAGGACCCATTTCACAAGAATACCCATAAAACTTCATTACCCATGTGGTAGGAAGGCCCATTTACAACAATATAATCTGCCATCACTTCCCAAGAAAAACAACAACCCGTGCACCTTACCCATATTTTGTGGTAGTTCCTTTTGCATCATCAAAATTGAATTTGATGAAAATTTGGAATTAAATTATACCTTAGATGAACCCCTTTCATTTTGTGATAGCCTGCCACATACCACATTGAAAAACAAAAGGATTGGGGTAGTTGTTGTAGTAGAATATAAACAATAATAAACATGTGCATTTTTAATAACAAAATGATGGCAAAATTATTGGCCCATATTGTAACTATAAATAATCTCATATGGGGGTCAAAATAATAAAGTCATAATTCATAATGTCATGTTTGTTGATCTTTGAATTCACCTACATGAAAATGTCATTAGAACTTGGTAACTTTCTACCTATAATGTCTACTAAAAAGAAGACTCCATAGGAAATAATGGCACATATGAAAGGATTTTTTTATTTGGAATAGAAAAAAAATTGTACGGGCTTTGAACAACTACTTAATGGCACTTATTTTCATTACCAACTTGCCTTAATTATGAACATACTAAAACTTAGTGATTCATTAACAATTTTCACACCATTTGCAAGACTAGAAGCATAACACAACTCAAAGTTGTTACTTATAAAATTATGTGTTTCTTAACTCCATTTATTAAGCCATAGATTGGGGTTTTTTTTTTTTTTGATGTTCAACAAAAAACTATTTTGGTTTTTGCAATTAGTTGCAAAAACTAATAAATAGTTGCATAAGCCAAAAACTAGTTATGTAAGTAAAAAATTAGTTGCAAAATTGGTTACAAAAGACAAGATTTCTTCTAATGCAAAACATTACATGTTGAAGAAACATCAACCACTAGTAGATGTGTTTAAAGAGGGAATACATTTTAAAATTACAATGCACACATGAAAATGCAATAGTATTTGCCATTTGGTAAAACCTTAAACCTAACCTCCCCCTTGTGTAGACTTGACATTGCATTGCCAATTTAAATCATGCAAATTATAAATTATAATTAGTAAGTCAATATTATTACAAGCAGGACATTGCTCCTTTATGTACCAAGACCAACTAGTATCAATTTATTGTATATTCAATTATTGAAGAAGTTTTGAAGTTTGTCTTTAAACTTTAAACCTATTATTGAGATGATTTGGATTTTGTGGATCTACTTCAAAGAATGTGGATGCACCAAGCAAGGAAACATCAATGTCATGGAAACACGACTAAATGAATGCATCAATGATTCAAACTTTTCAAAGTAAATCTTCTTTTACTTCATATAATTTGACCCACATCATTTAAGCATTTAAAATGTTCAACCTCAACTACAACTAAAGGTAGCTTGTGAGGAACATTGATGATAGAAGACAATGACATAAACACAATAAATCCATAAAAACAAAAACATGTAATCCACATGTTTGATCAAATCTACCTATGTGGATTTTTAGAAGTGTATAAGTATGTGAAACTTGGAATAATTTATGTGAATATGGAACATGGTCAATATATGGAGTCATATGATTTGTATATGAAATTTGGAGCTTTCAAAATCAACTAGCATGATGAAACTCAAAAAAGTTGGTGTTTTTTTTATATACAATAAAGAAAAAATGAAAATAACCATGTTGAAAACATAAACCTTCTTGACTTCTAAGCATAACCAACAACCCACTTAAAAATTAACATCATGAAGCAAATAAGATGAAGTATTCATCACCTTGTCTTCATAGTTGTGTGAATTCAATTTCTACGTTTAAAGTCCCACATTAATACATGCCTTTGTCCATTCTTAGCATCCTTTCTCTAATTTCATTAGCCACATAATGCATTTTTGAAAGTCTACCTAGTAAAGACCTTTTCATCCATTGTACCATATTGACATGCCTTTGACATGACATGCCCAAAATAGGTGCCTTAAAAAGGTTCTTTTAACCTTAAATTGTCACAACTCACCATAGACTTCAATGTTGTGGTCATTGCTCCCAAGTTGGATCCCTCATTTTTCACATATGCCAAAATATTCTTTCACAAATCATGTTTATCCATGAAAGCTTGGAGTTTCATTGCCTTTGTTTGGTCAATTACTTTAGTAGCCTTAAACAACATTATTGTAACATGCTTTGGTTGCTAATCTATATTAATAAAATTCACAACAAGAGCAAAGAAATCATGTGCACCCATTGACATTCAAAGATTGAATGTTATTGTGGTAAACAAACATTTAAACAAAGGAGGCAACACATATAAAGATTTGGTCTTTTCTACCACATCAAGTAAAATTTCTTCCCTAAAAACATTTCAAGAAGGAAAAACAAGTTGAGGATAGAATCATAACCTCATCTACTACAACTAGATTTTTTTTATCATCCATATTGATAAACAATTCTTTGTGATGGAAAGAACTAGATCTTGAAGAAATGTTTGATGTTGTTTCATTATCATTTTAAAATGGTGATATATCAACATAATAAAAGAAATGAAAAATCACATTTGTTGTGATTCCAAACTTTTAGAAACTTGTCAAACATGCAAATCTCTTGTAGTGTTGGTCACCTCTTTAAATAGTTTCTATAGAGCTTGGAGTGTTTAGTAACATGTGCTTTCTCATGGTTGTGATGCCATCAGTATGAAAAAATACGTGTTTTGCAACTAGGCATGCAACTGGGTTTTAGTTGCAATTTTGAATTGCAATGACCACTTGCAATTCATCATATTTTTATAGCTTGAATGGTATCAAATGAGTTGTAAAAATTAGAATGTTAGAACTCATCATATATATAATTGGATATATATACAACTTGTGCAATTATGTTGCAAGTATTGTGTTTCACTATGTTGTAACTATTATGTCACTATGTTGTAATTACTATGCCATTACATTGCAACTATAATGCAATTACATAGTTAACAATGTGCTGATGTGGCAATGATGTGCTGACAAATCACCAATGGACATGGGAATTTCTAGATTTATTTAAATATTAAATATTTTTATTAATTTAATTTAAATCATTCAATTTAAGGCTGATAAGATGTTGACATGTGGCATTTAAGTCAATAGCTAGGTAAACCTAAGGTAAGTAATCATTAATACTTACATTTCATAGGTTAAGTAGGTAAGTAGTTAAGCCTAAATGGTGCATGCACAAATGGGTGGATCATTTAGGGTGTCATGCAAGCTAATTCAATCCTTGTGGTTACCATTGTAGTGCCCATGTTGTTTTATAGGTCTTAAATTTTATTAAAATGGACTTGGTTTAAAGATCTTAACTTGAATATTTACATGATGCACAAAATCATTTTACAAATTTTTTTAAATCATAAAAGCCATGGACTTTTGAACTCAAAACTCATGGATTGCACCTTTAATTGTCATTTTTATGTGGATTATGTTATTGTCAATTGATTGATGGGGTGTGTGTTAGGGACTTGGATTTAATAAAATATCATATCAAATAAGTGTAGGAACAAAATAAATAATGAGTTGAATTTTAAAATTATACTTATGAACTTTTGAATGGGTTAATTAAGAACATTTTTTCATAAGTCTATATCATATTGGAAGAAGAAATATTTTATGATTTTTTTGTTTAGATGTTTAACGAAATAAAATCTTTAGATGTGCCATTAATGACATGGAAGAAATCGATGTAAACTAATGTAAACTAGTTGTAATTTCTAAATTTTGATTAGGATTTTGAGTAAACAGGGACTTTGGTTTTGTGGCAAATTAGTCATCCATTTGTGCACCTACCTTAAGTAAATAGGTAGGTTAGGCTTAATCTAAGTAGATAAATCGTTTGGGATATTTTGGGTTTAGCCTTTGGGGCTTTTTATTGGCTTATTTGAAATGTCACTTGTTTTTTAATACTCCTAGTGCACTTAATTATTTACTTTACAAAATTGAAAGGCATGACAAACAATATGGGATAAAAAAATTAGTTGCATTGTAATTGCAACTCACTTGCAATTACTATAAAACAAGTTAGTGAGTGAACATGAAGATATGAGGTTTAAAAAAAGGTCATTTTACAAAAAAACACATTATGTGATTTCAACATGTATTGTGTTTTTTAATGTTGTACCTTTACCTTTGGAATTGAAACATATAATGTGGAGCTTACCTTGGTGTAATCATGATACTTTACATGACACAAAATAAATAAAAAACAATAAAGATCCAAAATTGTTTAGTCATTGACCAACAATTAGAGATGGATAGTTCTATGCTAACATAGTCTATTATTTATTAGGTACACTAATTATTAATCTAGACTTCAATTACTATGTATAATAATAATAATGTTGTAGTTAATAGTTGGGTAGTTGCACAAAGATCCAATATTTAGTACTTGTAAAATAGTTGTAAAAAAATTGTTAATGAATGTTTCATTATTTCAATTGCACTATAGTTGTCATATGTCACTTTCATGCAATTTGCTCAAAAAGTCAAACATGGTTGACCAATACCATATATACAGTCCATGCATTCATTTGTATAGGGGTACATCTTGGGATTAATATGCAATTACAATAGAATTGCATAAATTTTTGACGTGACATATTATGTTTTAATTCCTTATATTTCGATGGGATGGTTGTAGTGTAATTGCATATTAGTTTTTTCAAAGCTTTAGTTGTAGGGTAATAAGGTTTATGTGTACACAATTTTTCATAATGCATTTGAAATAATTGATCAAACCTTTCTTACATTTCATTCCTTGAGTAAGGATAGCTAAACCAACTACATTGTAACAAATTATGCATCACATAATTTGAAAATAGATAAAATCTATAGGTTTGTCATCATTAATGTAAAAAAAGGCATGGGTAAAAGGGATTCTATAAAAGAACCTTAATCTAACTTTATTGCAGAAACACCACAAACTATGGAAATGATCAAATAGATTTAAAGAGAATTCACAACAAAGTTCAATATCAAAACAATGTTAAATATTGACACAAATTCAACATAATTTATTTTTATAATATAATCAATTTAGAATTATAGAAAAAATAAAATCCTTTCGAACATTTCAAGAAATCTTCCTTAGAATGTTGAAAAGGATTGAATGAAGAAATGATTTACTTTAAAAATATTCATTTTAAATATGAAGTAAAAAGTTGGTGCTATCCATTTTTGTAGAATTACACAAAGGTGCATTATTTATTCAACAATTATAATGTTCGAACATTAATGATAGGTAAATATACTACTAGAAATTTTGGGTTTCGCAACTGTCACATGCAACTACTCATGCAACTAAATCAGTTGCATGTGACACATGCAATTGCAAATTTATGTAGTTGCATAGGACATGCAGTTGCATGCGACATTACGTATGCAACATGTATATACGGTGTTAGTATACATGTTCATAGATACATACCAATCCAATGTAGGTGCACCTTATGTGCAACTTTCCTTGCAACTACATACAACTAATCAAAATATGACACATGTTTAAAAATTACACAACAAGCTTGTGGACACGTGTCATTATTTTATTTTTTTGTGTTTTCAAAATCAAAAATTCATTGGATTAATCTTAATGATTAAAGTTTTTGCCACTAGGATGATGACACGTGGCACACCATGGAATGTTCATTGACCATTTGACACGTGTTCAATATTTTAACACGAATTATATGGTGACACGTGGCAATCAAAGCCCACTTATTTTTAAAATTTTAAATATTAATTAATGAAATCTAAATCATTTAATTTATGGCTAATAACATGTTGACACGTGGTGCTTAGGTAGGTAGATAATAATTAAACCCTATTAAGTAAGTAGGTTTATTTAGGTATGTAAATAGATTGAAAAATAACTAGGTCTAGGTTATATAAGTAGGTTTGGAATAATCCGATTTTATTTTCAAGTTTGACCATTTCATAAAGGTCAAGCTTTTTTCATTCACTCATCCCTAATGGCACTTGGTATTTGGTTTCGACATAACTATTGCTCCTAGTTATATACTGAGCCAAATAGAATGGGAAGCCAAAAGATATGGGTTAAAACATTCCATTGCAAACCTCATGGACCAACCTAGTTGCACATTAGATGCAACTACTATATTAAAATATAACAACAAGGGGAGGGCTCTATTGCTTTTGGTGTCCAAACAAAACTTGAAGCCCTTCTCTTGGCGCATCACACTAAAAATCATTGAAAACAAACTAGAAATGAGAAAGTTATGCCCCCCCAAAGTAAAGGGGGTAAAAAAATTCAAAATGTTTTTTATTAAGGCCGGTTCTTAAACACCTAGAAAGTTCATTTTATGTTGTTTTTTTGCTATTAGAGTTCAAATGTGATTTGTAGGAATTCAGATGGCGCTCCTATAGCATTTTAAATCATTTAAAATGAATAAGAAATAAGAAAATTATGAGCTTTGAAAGTAGGAGGGGTCCTAAGAAAAAAAACAAAAAACAAAACGTTTTATAACTTGGAAAACTTATTTTTAAAAATTTTCTTCTTGTTAGTTTTTCAATACTCCTTTTCTTTTGCACTTCAAAGGTGATTATAAGATATTTAGTAATTATGATTACTTAATGAAAATATGATTTTGATATTATTATTTAGTTTAAATTAATAATTGTTTAGGACGTTTGTATACTTGTAGGTTAATTAGTGTAGCCTATTTACATTAATATTTTAACATAAATAATAAATTTTAAATATATAATACCTATTGATTATATATATATATAATTGATTATCACTATAATTATAATAAACACTTAATTAATAATTATGATTATTTATAATAAAATTTTAATATTATCATATTAATTGATTT
>Ga0116229_10013886_pt1 | contig 11300 bp, 6 predicted proteins | sample S1TSphgellanicum_3_FD_87313 | JGI IMG/M metagenome (GOLD analysis project Ga0116229, IMG submission 87313) | Host-associated microbial communities from peat moss isolated from Minnesota, USA - S1T2_Fc - Sphagnum magellanicum MG | ecosystem: Host-associated > Plants > Peat moss > Unclassified... | reverse complement strand
AGCGTTATCGACTCGAGTGTCGTCAATGTTGCGCTGCCGAACATACAGGGAAACCTCGGTGCTACCCAACAGGAAATTACATGGATTTCGACCGGCTATATGATATCGGTTGTGATACTTATGCCGCTCACAAACTGGCTTTCGCAGAGATTTGGACGAAAGAACATCTATCTCACCAGTCTCGTGATATTCACATCTGCTTCGATGATGTGCGGTCTGTCACGATCTCTTGATGAATTAATCTTTTGGCGTGTTATTCAAGGTTTTGGTGCCGGAACACTTCAGCCACTCGCTCAGGCAATCTTGAGAGAAGCATTTCCGCCAGAGGAGCAGGCGCTCGCGATGGGCTTCTTTGGTTTTATCGTCCTATTCGGACCGGCAATCGGGCCGACGGTGGGTGGGTACATCACGGACAATATTGCTTGGCCATGGATATTCTTTATTAATCTGCCGATAGGTATTATCGGATTCCTCTTTGCAGTTCGGTTTCTTAAAGATCCTAACTATGCGAAGGGAGGCAGCAAGCTTCCTATTGACGGCTGGGGAATATGCTTTCTCGCGATCGCGTTATCGACCATGCAGACAGTTCTAGAGCAAGGCCAGGAAGACGACTGGTTCCAATCATCGTTTATTGTGACTTTCACCGTAATATCGGCAATCACGACAGGCTTATTCATTTGGCGGGAGTTGACGACCGAGAATCCGGCGGTCGACCTCAGAATACTGAAGAACCGTTCATTCTCGGCTGGCTGTGTGATCGGATGTGTCCTCGGTGTTGGGCTATTTGCCAGTCTCTTTCTGCTCCCACAGTATATGCAGGACTTACTTGGATACACGGCAACGCAATCTGGACTTGCTTTGATGCCGCGCTCAATAACGATGATGGTCATGATGCTAATGGGCGGCTGGTTGTATCCGAAAGTCGGCCCAAAGCCGATGATCGTCGTTGGCCTTTTCTTCACGATCGCGGCGCAGTGGATTATTGGACATTTTACACTCGAGACGACGCAGACGCAGTTTTTGATTCCGCAGGTGATACAGGGTGTGGGGTTCGGTATGATCTTTGTCGCGCTGTCGACGGTAGCACTCGCGGAAATCGATCGCCGAAAGATGACAAGCGCTACGGGACTTTACAACTTAATTCGACAGTTGGGTGGATCTTTTGGAACTGCGGCGGTTGTCAGTATTCTCACTACAAAAATTCAGGACGCTCGTTCCGTTCTTGTGCAAAATATTACGCCCACTAACTTGGCGTTTCAGCAGGAACTGAAGAGATTATCTGAAACATTTGCCGGAAAGGGCTATTCGTTAACAACTGCTCACAACATGGCCCTTCAGGCGATAGACGGCATTATTCAACAACAGTCATCAATGCTCGGCTACGAGTTTGTGTTTTATGCGATCGGCTTAATGTTTGTAATCTGCGTGCCACTAGTCTTTTTGCTCAGTAAAAAGACCAAAGCTGCTGTTAGCACACATGTGGCTACGGAGTAGCGGTTTCTTTAAGCGGTCTCTGCCACATCACTTCTTCGGCACCCTCGCGATGAGCAGCGACTCGGGCAAGGACAAAGAGATGGTCGGACACGCGGTTGAGGTAGCGTTCAACTTCTGAATTCACTTCTTCTATCGACATAAGACTGACTAATCTTCTCTCCGCTCTACGACAGATGCACCGAGCGAGGTGCAAAGAAGATGAGGCTGGAGTGCCGCCAGGTAGGATAAAGTTGCGTAGTGGAGGCAACTCCGTTTCAAAACTATCGATCTCTGCCTCTATCCGAGCGGTATTGGCTGGTGAAAGACGAGGAACATCTGCGCTCAGCGGTGTGGCGAGATCCCAACCAGCAGAGAAAAGCTCTTGTTGCAGCGCAACTATGGATTCGCGCAACTGGTTGTCCGTTACCAGCGAGGCTGCCATGCCAAGCGCTGCGTTCAACTCGTCAATGGTCCCGTAGGCCTCCACTCTGGCATCGTCTTTAGATACCTTTTTGCCACCATACAGTCCAGTCTGCCCGGAATCCCCAACGCGCGTGTATATTTTCATCAGAAAAGTATGGATTGGCGGCGTGGTTGTTGTCAAGCTGACGGTGTTCGAAAGCTTATGGTATACTTCTAGCCTACTATTTAGTCGTGGGGCGGATGATGGTCAAGTACAAAACAATCGTTACGGATTACGAAGGTCTGCAAAGGTGCTTGGACGACTCATCAGAAAACGGCTGGAGACTGTTTTCAGTTCAGGCAGACACGTGGCGCAAAGTTGTTGGCACCAATGGAGACAGTGATCCTTTGGAAGCGATGGGTGTTCCAGTGGGCGAATCACCAACTCAGTATTCAGCCTCCTACTATCTTGTTATACTGTTCCGCGAAGACGGCATCGATCATCACGTTGCCGCCAGCAGCCAGGCGGAAGATCTCTCTTTCGGCGACTTTTCCTCCGGCAACTACTAGATCAGCCGTCTCGCTTTCCTCAATTGTGTCTGTTCGGGCACCGCTTGGGCTCCCTTCTATTTCAATTCGCGGTCTAATTTGAGCACGATTCCTACGCGGGTAAAAAGAGTTTGCTAACAGTGTTGACGCACTGTATATCGTATGCTACAATAATATTGGTACTAGATGTTGTTTAATGTGTTTGAGATCCGAAGATGAAATGTCCGTACTGCGGTGCAGTCGACCGAGACAAGGTTCTAGACTCGCGGCCCATTCGAGAAAACCTTGCAATAAAACGTCGTCGCGAATGTGAAGAGGACAGGGGCGGGTGTGGTCATCGATTTACCACGTTTGAAACCATCGAAGAGTTGGAAGTTCATGTAGTAAAGAAGGATGGTAAAACCCGAGAACCATTTGATCGCAGCAAAGTCCTTCGTAGTCTGCAAATAGCCCTCAGAAAGAGACCGGTAAGCGTCGATCAAATCGAAACGGCCGTTGAGGAGATTGAGCGAACGATTATCAATCGCCAGGATAAGGAAGTAAATTCGCGGGAGATAGGTGAGCTTTTGATGGAGCACCTTAAAACGCTTGATCAAGTAGCCTATGTTCGATTCGCGTCGGTTTATTGGCAGTTTGAAGACGCGACTCAGTTTCGAGATATCGTCAATTTGTTACGCCGCCAGGGCAGCCGTTCTAAAACAAAAGACTAGTAAATTTACCGTCGTTGAGACGGATCTAAGTATAAAAGGAGCAGTAGAGTTTATGTCTGACAACAGTGTGAAGAGCACGCCTCCCGTCAAAAATGTAGGCAGCAGCGGAGTGATAGATAATGCGCTGTTCGGAGAAAGCGTCGATGTACTTCAAACAGTTGTAAGTAAAAACGAAGATCCATTTCTAGACGACGACTTGGAGGTCACCGCTCAGTCTGTAGATACAGTTCCAGCACCGGTTGCTGTTGCGTCTGGTCTTAAAATTTCCAGGCGATTCACAATTAAAGGACATGACGTCTATAAAACGTGTGAATGGGAATCTCGTACAGCTAGTATCACCGGCGGGTCGGGTGAGGTGGTTTTTCGGCAGGACGGAGTCGAAGTTCCCAAATTTTGGTCGCAAATGGCCACCAATGTGGTAGCCTCGAAATACTTTCGGGGTCAGCTCAATACCCTTGAGCGCGAGTATAGTGTCAAGCAGCTCGTCGCTCGCGTTGCCGATACCTTTCTCAACTGGGGCAATAAGGGCGGATATTTTGCCTCACAAGAGGACGCTTCAGCTTTTCACGATGAGCTTCGCTACATTCTTATCCACCAGTTAGCGGCCTTCAACTCACCTGTTTGGTTTAATCTTGGCTGGCCAGGTCGTCGCCAAGCGATCTCAGCCTGCTACATCAACGAAGTACGGGACGATATGGAGTCCATCCTCGACCTATATAAGACCGAAGGTCTGTTGTTCAAGGATGGCTCTGGTTCTGGCCTCAACTTGTCCATCCTGCGTTCCTCGAAAGAGCCATTGGCAGCGGGCGGCCGCTCTTCCGGACCAATTTCCTTTATGAAAGGCCTAGATGCCAGCGCGGGGAGCATAAAATCGGGTGGCAGTACACGGCGGGCGGCATGTATGCGCGTGTTAGATGTTGACCATCCAGACATTATCGACTTCATTACCTGCAAGTCCGACGCCGAGCTAAAGGCTCACGCATTGATTGAGGCCGGTTTCTCCGGGGCGTTTAACGTCACAAACGGTGCTTATGATACTGTTCCCTTTCAAAATGCCAATCACAGCGTCCGAGTAAGCGATGAATTTATGAAGGCGGTGGAGCGCGACGGCACCTGGCACACCAAGTTCAGGACATCTGGGGAAGTCGCTGGAGAAGTCAGAGCTCGCGATATAATGCAGAAAATCGGCGAGGCAACCTGGATATGTGGTGACCCGGGAATGCAGTACGATACAACGATCAATGACTGGCATACATGCGCAGCAACCGATCGGATTTATGCCTCGAATCCCTGCTCCGAGTACATGTTCTTGAACTCAACAGCGTGTAACTTATCGTCACTGAACCTAATGCGCTTCCGAGACTCGTCGACAGGCGCTTTCGATGTTGACAGCTACCAGCACGCTATACGGATTATGATCACCGCTCAAGAAATTGGGGTAGGTTTCGCCGAGTATCCGACACCAAAAATTGAGGAGCGCTCGTTTGAATACCGCACACTCGGCCTTGGCTACGCAAACCTTGGAGCCCTATTGATGGCGTCAGGCCTCCCATACGACTCGGACGCTGGCCGCGCTTATGCCGCGTCGCTCACGGCGATTATGACCGGAACAGCGTATGCCCAGTCGGCGGCGATTGCGAGGGACTGCGGCGGCCCGTTCAAGGGATACGAAAAGAACAAGGCGCCGATGTTAAATGTTATCAGCAAGCATCGTGACGCTGTTGAGAAGATCGATTCAAAGCTTGTTCCGCAAGGGCTCTTCGAGAAGGCACGGCAGAGCTGGGATGAAGCGAAAGAAATTGGCAAGGTACACGGCTACCGAAACGCCCAGGCCACCGTTCTTGCTCCTACCGGAACCATCGGCTTCCTGATGGACTGCGATACGACCGGTGTCGAGCCAGACATTGCGATTGTCAAATACAAGTCGCTCGTTGGCGGCGGCCTCATGAAAATCGTCAACCAGACGGTTCCAGAAGCCTTGCGTCGACTTGGCTATAGCGACGAGCAAACCAAGAGTATTCTAAGCTTCATCGACCAGAACGACACTATTGAAGGCGCTCCGGAGCTAAAGAAGGAGCATCTGCCAATATTCGACTGCGCCTTCCGTCCAACAAATGGTATTAGAACTATTCACTACTCGGGTCACATCAAGATGATGGGTGCGACGCAGCCTTTCCTTTCTGGTGCTATCAGTAAGACTGTAAATGTCCCAGAGGACGCCACGGCTGAGGAGATTTCCAGTGTCTACTTTGATGCCTGGAAACTAGGGCTCAAGGCTATTGCAATCTACCGTGATGGCTCCAAGAAGACTCAGCCGCTTTCGACTAAGAAAGAAAGCTCGGCGGAGGGTCTTTTAGCGGATGTCGTGGTTGGTGGTAATCCAGTTCGTCGCAAGCTGCCAGACGAGCGACCATCGATAACGCATAAGTTCAGCGTCGGTGGTCACGAAGGTTATTTAACAGTCGGGTTGTACCCAGACACGCAGATGCCGGGCGAAATCTTCTTGAGAATGTCGAAGGAAGGCAGCACGATTAGTGGTTTGATGGACGGCTTTGCGACCGCTATTTCCCTTGCCCTCCAATACGGCGTACCGCTCTCGACAATGGTCGATAAGTTCATTCATTCACGATTTGAACCCTCTGGCTTTACCGGAAACAAAGATATTCCGATGGCAAAGTCGGTAATGGACTATATATTCCGCTGGCTGGCGCTCAAATTCCTACAGAAGGAAGAGCGACATAATGTTGGATTGATTGCAGATGCGCAAGTTGAAGATTCCGCACCACCCACAAACAAATTGATTGTGCTAGGAAACGGGAATGGCAAATCGGCTTCGTCGAAGGGTGAGCAAGGCACAGGATCGTTTACCGATCATGAGCGCGAGATATTCAGACTGCAATCGGATGCTCCACCATGCCCCGACTGCGGCGCACTGTGCATTCGATCTGGTGCTTGCTACAAATGCCCACAGTGCGGCACCAGTCTCGGCTGCTCCTGACAGATCGGTTGAGTGATAGCACAGGGTTCGTCCAGCAATGGACGAACCCTTTGCCCGTTTATTTCTGATTCAGGGCTGCTAAGACAATATCACGGCAAACCGATCCGGCAGCTCGCCTCCCGACTCCGCCGTGTTCGACGATACAAGAGAAGGCAATTGATGGGGCGGTGGCTGGGGCGAAACCGACAAACCACGAATGCGGGGCACCATTGTCCACCTGAGCACTTCCAGTCTTCCCGGCAACTGATAGCCCATCGAAGACGCCGGCCGCTGTGCCATCGAGCACAACTGACTCCATCATTAGGCCCAAACTCTCAGCGTCGGCAGGGGAAAGAATTCTCCGATCCGAATTTCCTTGTTTATCTCCAACATAAAATGAGGGAGATGACCGAACACCGTCATTGGCAATCGTCTGACAGACCACGGCCATCTGGTAGGGAGTGACCAGTGTGTCGCCCTGACCATAGGCGCAATCAGGAAGGTCTGATGCGAGCGTCGCGAGATTTGGTGATTCAAGCAATCCATATTGCCGAATCGTACTTTCAAGCGCTGGAGCTCCGAGGGCAACTCCAAGCTGAGCAAAATAGACGTTGCAGGACTGACGAATCGCTGAGCCCATGGAAAGGTCCCCGTGCGGAGGGAAGTCTCGATCATCGGTAATGTTACGTCGCGAATACTGGACAGCGTTGAAACTCCAGCGGATAATAGGCAGCCGATGATTACAAGTAAAAGTCAAGTTCGCTTTATTTTGCTGCAAGGCCGCTGTAGCGGTCACTAGTTTAAAGACAGAACCAGGGACGTAGACACCGGCAAAGGCTCGGTCAAGTAATGGATTGGACAGATTCCTTTTACTATGTAGCTCTGACCATGTACTGTCAGTGAGTGCATTGGGATCGAAGGTAGGGGCGGTGACAGCCGCTAACAGAGCTCCCGTTCGTGCATCTAGAACGACAGCAGCTCCTCCGCCGGTGCCGTACTTGCTGACCGCCGAATCTAGTGAGTTTTGGACCGTCCTCTGCAGCGCAGCGTCTATTGTCAGTGTGACATTTTTTCCGGTAGGACTCTTATATAAAGGCAGGTCTTTGTCACGATAGAGCGGTAACAGATCGTCCAAAGAACCGTAGCCCCTCAAGATCTCGTCGCACCCGAGCGGATTGAAAGGGGTTGCCGGTTGTTCAACAGCGTAGACAATATTGCCAGTTGCCTCCCCGTACGGATATAGGCGCTGTACGCCCCCAGTCAGGTAGGAAACTCCCTTAGAGGACACCGTATTCTCCGCAAGAACCAAACCATTCCGGTCAAGAATCTCGCCGCGAGGAATCATAGCTGCAAACCCGGCAAGCCTCGGATTGCGATGAATTCGATAAATTCGGTCTGCGTCGGGAATTCTTAGCGTGTCCGTTGCAGTCTGGACATCGTCGATACCTTGGAGCCACATAAGACGACCAACCCCAACAAATATTAGAAGGCCCACCGAGAGAGCCGAGACAAGGCGCCGAGAAGTCCGAATAAAAGTCGGCGGCACGTTGACCGGGATAGAGCTCGATCTGGCCTTGGACGACAAATTGAGAAGAATTCCGATGCAAAAGAAATTCGCAACCAGAGACGAGGTACCGTACGAAACAAAGGGAAGAGTGATACCCGTGAGAGGGATGAGGCCGGTGTCCCCGCCAGCAATCACTACCGCCTGGAGCCCAATGAGAACGGTTATGCCCGAGGCGAGGAGCCTGTCGAAATCGTCTAACCCAGACCGCGCGATTTGAAAGCCACGATAGACAATAACCGAATAGAGAGTAAGAACACACAAACCGCCGACGAGGCCTAATTCTTCCCCAATGGATGTAAACGCCATATCGCTGCCAGCACGTGGAACATAGTAGCTAGCTCCAAGACCTAAGCCAGAGCCAAAGATACCCCCGGTGCTAATGCCCCACAGGCCTTGTGCCAACTGCCCACCAAGTCGGTTGGAGTTGTCCCACGGATGGAGCCACATCTCGACGCGGGTTGCAAAGAAGCCAAATCCCAGCTTGTCACCGAAATAGGCGGCAAGCAGCAGCATTACCACACCTAGTAGGGGGTAGACAACCTGCCCTGTCACCAAGTAAAGCATTGCGACAAATGACCCGAAAAGGAGAACCGCAGGTCCTAAATCCTTGACAGCTCCGAAGAGGGAGAGCGCGAAGAGATAAATGGTCAGCAGCGGCAAAATGTCGCGGACGTTTGGTAAATAGGTCTTTTTCTGTGTTCCGGTTCCGGAAGAAAACCGCCGTTCCGCCAGATAGGCAGCCATGAAAAATATTAGTAAAACCTTAATCACTTCAATAGGTTCGAACCCAAACAACTGGATATGGGTCGCCGCTGGGCCTTTGCCAAAGGTAAAGAGAGTGATCAGGAATACTACCGCCAGCGCCGCATAGATATACGTGTAGCGATGCAGTGGCAGCTTTCGAAAACGGGTAGCAACAGGAACAACGAGGGCAGCCATTCCAAAGCCAATGACCCCGGTCGCCTGCGTTGGAAACGCAAATGTATCTCGAATCGGATCGTGTACGGACAGGGAAATCACCAGTCCGATTCCAGATAAAAGGATGACAATGGGATACAAAAAGGGGTCGGCTTCTGGACACCGATTACGTATGACGACGTGAACGGCAAATGCAACGACAATAAGAGCGATCAGGCAGCCGAAACAAGTCCAAAAGACAGTCCCGAAACTTCGAACTGTCAGTGGCTGCCGATCCCAATTTACAGACAAACCAGTTAATGCCGGATCGCGTCGAAATCGAGAGATCGAAGCGAATAAATGCGAAGGCTGCGATTGGCGATGGCTCACGATCAATTGTGCTGTGTATTTGGACACGCCAAGATATTCCGTCAAAGCCTTTGCGGATGCGGAGTTTACGTTCAAGTCGTTATTCCCGGCGGTGGTTGTCGTGGAAAGTTTCCCTAGAAAGCAGAGCAAAACCGCGACGGAGACCACTACCAGGCTAAAGATAAGCAACCTCGCTTCGATTTTACGCAGAGATGGGGTCATGGAGTATAAGTGGGTAGAAGCAGCGTTTCCGAACAGAGTGTACCAGACTCGAAATTGGCTGAAGGGTACAATCGAGGCGTGTCTACACTCTCTGATTTGATATCGTCCTTTATATTGGGCGCTTCACATCATAGTTTCGAAGATTTGATCTCCGAAACGTTCGCATATCAATATTCGTCTAACGAGCCCTATCGGCGACTATGTGATGGCGCTGGCGTCAACCCGGGTAACCTCAGGACTTGGTCCGATATACCAGCGGTGCCAGCGCAAGCTTTTCGCCGCTTTGATCTCAGTTGCCGGCCAATTGACGAATGTTCAACTGTATTTTTCTCTTCGGGCACCACCTCAGAACAGTCGAGCAGGCACTGGATGGACCCAACGGCTCTTGCTATCTACGAACTCAGTCTCAAGACCAACTTCTATCACCATTTTCCAAACGACTTGCCAATTTGGGCAGTGATGCCGTCACCAGTCGATGCACCGAACTCATCGCTAACTCACATGCTGGGCTCACTCGGGGCGGTCAGGTTTGCTGGGTCTTCTTTAAACGAATTCGCAGAAGAGCTTGCGCGTACTCAGGAACGTGGTCATCCGATCATCCTTTTCGGTACAGCATTCGGACTCATGGAGTTGATCTCGATAAACCCAGTAGCGCTTCCAAAAAACAGCCTGGTTATCGAAACCGGCGGCTTTAAGGGCCGCCATCGTGAGATTGATCGAGTTCAGTTCTATGGCCACCTGCGTGCTGCCTTCGATGTCGCAGACAAAGCCTGTTTTTCGGAATATGGAATGTGCGAACTCACGTCACAGTTCTATTCGCAAGGAAGCGATGGTGCACTGTACGGCCCTCATTGGATCAGAACCCGGTGTATTGATCCGCTCACTCAATCAGACTGCCAACCAAACGAAGTCGGCCTACTCAGGCACTACGATCTGGCCAATCTTAATAGTGTCTCTGCAGTGCAGACACAGGATCGCGCCACTGTTGGCGACGATGGCGGTTTCAAACTTCTTGGACGAGCGTCGGACGCTGAGCTTAGGGGTTGTTCCTTAACGGCTGAAGAGCTCTGGTCGCCGTTATGATTCACGGTGACAGCTCTGCAGTTCCCCAATTGCTCACCTCTGAGGCAAGGCAGCGTCGTGCTGTCGAGGTTATCTCGAACCTAGCAGGCGACTGGCTATCGAGTCGGCAGTCTCCTGATGAAGAATTCGAGGTATTTCCAAATGCAATGGTTTGGGAGAGCTTGGAACCACTGCTTGTCTCCCTTTCGGCGGCTTCATCGTGGAGCTTGATCGACAAGGAACAGGTTCGCGGCGCAACCGGTCCAAAAGTAATCGGTCACATTGTCGCCTCAAACACGCCGCTGCTCCCCATTGTCTCGGTCATAAGAGCGTTATTTGTGGGATCAAATTCACTTGTCAAACTTCCGGCGAACGGTAGGTTCGGCTGGTATCGCACATTTATTGATTCTCTTCGTTGCAAAGACAGTGATCTAGCTCGTATGATCGAGACGGAAAGCTGGTCTCGGGACGATTTGGCGAAGCGAAGAAGTTTTTACGAAAGAGTCAGTCTCGTGGTCGCTTACGGATCCAATGAAACTCTGTCAGAGATACGAGAGGAATGCCCGGTGCGGGTCATTGAGTACGGCCACAAGATTTCTGCGGCTATCCTTACTACTGGAGCAGGATCCACGGAAGTTTATGACGAGTTGGCTAAGGATATACTTATGTATGACCAGGGCGGATGCCTCTCGCCGCATACGGTATTTGTGGAAGGCTCGGTTGATGAAGCTCGTTCATGCGGCGAGAAATTGGCAGCGGCATTGAAAAGTTCGACGCTACCGGCGGTTAAAGATACACCCGGCAGGGCAGCAAAAATCGCTGAATACCGCTCGCTAATCACTATGGACAAAGATACAGAGTTGCTCTCCGACGGAGATTCACGCCATACCGTCGTTCTTCACAAACAGTGCAAGCTGTTGGCATCTCCGACCCATGCGATCATTTGTGTTGTGCCAGGAGCGAAAGAGGGTATTATCGACGTATTAAGCAAGGCGAAGACGAAAGTGCAGGGGATCTCGTTGGCGGCTAAAGATGACGTTCAGCGGACTTTTTGGACGAATTCTCTGACTTT
>Ga0116229_10013885_pt1 | contig 11301 bp, 12 predicted proteins | sample S1TSphgellanicum_3_FD_87313 | JGI IMG/M metagenome (GOLD analysis project Ga0116229, IMG submission 87313) | Host-associated microbial communities from peat moss isolated from Minnesota, USA - S1T2_Fc - Sphagnum magellanicum MG | ecosystem: Host-associated > Plants > Peat moss > Unclassified... | reverse complement strand
AACAAAAAAAAAAAAAAAAACAACGCCAAAAAAAAAAAAAAAAAAAGAAAAAAAAAATTAAAAAAAATGCCCAAAAAAAAGGAAAAAAAAAAAAAAAGTGGAAAAAAGGAAAAAAAAAAAAAAAAAAACCACAATGCTAACCACAAAGGCAGCACAACCAAGTCAAAAAACACAAAAGACACCTTCATATGCATGTCACATTTGTGGTTTGAATGGACAATAAATGATAGATTGTCTAAAGTTTTGCTGAAATGTAAAAAATGTTTCATGGGAAATTTGTGACAATAATAGAGGTTCAACCTGTTGTTGAGACACAAACAATCATTGCAATTGTGAAGGTCGTGGATGTTAGTGTTACCACAAGAAGTAATGTAATTGAAGAACAAGTGTTCAAGGATAAAAAGCTACGAAAAACAAAGAGTGTTGTTGACTAGGAGAAAGAAGAGCAGTTGAAGAAGTCAATGGTGGAGATAATTCAACAGATTCAAAAAACACAAACCTAGACAAAAGGGCCATCCACATCCATGGAGGGATGGAACACAACTTGGCTAGGTATGCCAAATATTACTCCTATGGATGCACAAAAATCTTAGAAAGTAGTGAATTCACAAGGGAAATTGATCATAGTAGAAGAGATTTTTTTGGACATTGGTAAGTAGATGCTAAAAATAAGTTATATTTTGAACTTGGGACATTTGCTTTAAAGAATTCTTAAGCTAAAAAAATATCTTTGCTAAAAGTTGAAATTAAAGAAAATTCAAAATGTAAATAAAATAACCATGGATAAATAAGTTGGTTATTTAGTATTAGAAGTAGGGACAATTGTTGTAATAATAGATAATCATATGGCAATTATCTAAGTACAGATTAGGAAGAATACAATAGAAGATGTGTTATTAGATGGAGGTTCTGGAATTAATATTATCACAAAATCAATTGAAATTAAAGTTGGGGTTTCTAAAACCGAAACCTACATCATATAATATAAGGATGGTAGATCAAAAAACCACAGGGTTGATCATAAACCTGAAGATATATGTTCATGGCATTCCTTTCATAACTATGCTTACTGTACTTTAGAATAATGTGGTACATTCTAGTTCTTCCATGTTATTGGGGAAACCATGGTTGAGGATGCTAAAGTGACACATGATTGGGAAAGTAACATTGTTACCATACAAGGGAATGGGACAATCAGAACAATTATAATTACCAAACATTTGGGAGGTGAAGTAAGAAGACCATAAGTGTTACTATAATACAATTATTAGAATGGCATCACAAATGAAGAAGAAGATATCATCTTTGTTACATAGCTATCATTGTTCTCCTAGGAGCAATCAATTTACCTAAGACAATTCAATTTGTGAAAACCATAGATGTTGGGATAATGGATACATATGTGAAAACTAGTATTCCAAAACAAGGATATGAAGTACAGAACATAGAGAAGAAGATACCTAGCAATAGATATGAGACAAAAGTAGCTCTAGAAGATAAGGTGTATCGAAAGACATACTATAAACATCAACCAAGGAGTGTCATAGTGGATGAAACTCTAACAAAAATCAAAGCACAAGGATTATAGATAACTAGATGGACGTTAATTGAAGATCAATAATTGATGAAGCTCAATTTGGGAACTGATGTAGAACCATTAATGGTGAAAATTAATGCATAGTTGAAAATAAGCAAGGTGCTGGAAGTGGAACAATTGTTGAAGGAATTCAAAAATGTTTTTGCATGGACATATAAAGATTTGAAAAGGATTCCACTAGAACTAGCACAACACAAAATTGAGTTGGACATTATTATACCACCAGCACATCAAACACATATATAGATTAAATCCAAACTATGCTACAATAATCAAATAACATATAGATAAATTGTTAACATCTGGATTCATTGAATCTGTAGATGCTACATGGTTGTCACCCATAGTAACAATGCCCAAGAAAAATGGCAAGCGAAGAATTTGTATAAATTTCAGAAAATTAAATGCAACCACAAAGAAGGATCCATACCCATTACCTTTCATAGATGAAATGCTAAACACAATAGTAGGGTATGAGGCATATTCTTTCTTAGATGGATATTCATGATATTATCAAATATGTATACACTAGTAGAAAATGGCCATTTTGCAACTGGTTCATGCGATTAATTTTTAGTTGCAAGTGACATTTGCAACTAAAATCTTAATAGGCACGTTGGACAAGTTGCATTGACATTAGTTGCAAACGACAATGAATTTTGAATGAAAGAAAAAGTCAAGAAAATATGCTTTCATTCTTTTATTGGTCATATACATATTGTTGTTTACAATTAAAATGAGACTTTTTTGGTGAACAATGGAAACAAGTTCTGTGTTGCCATGTGTCCCAATTTTTAATAATTAAAAATATTTTATTATTATTTTGAAATAATCTAAAATGTTTAATTTTTATATTTGGATAGTTTAGATTGTGACACGTGGTGCAATATTTTTTTTGCCATGTGGCATATTAATTGAAAATGAAATCAATATTTAGGTATGTAAGTTGAACTAGGTACCTACCTACCTACCTATATACCTACCTACCCATCTAGGATAAACACCTATTTAGATAAGACATGTTTAGCTACCTAGGCCAAATACCTACTTAGGTAGGTAGAAAAATAGGTAGGTAAGTTAAGGAAGTAGGTAGTTAGGTGTAAATACATGAATATTTATATTTTATTTTAGTTTAAGTCGTTTTAATTAACTCATCCCATATGCCCATCTTTTTAAATATGAAAATGTAAGACAAAACACCTTGTTTATATACTTTTCAATATGAAAATGAAAGCCAAAACATATGGGATAAAAATTTGAGTTACAAATCATTTACGACTAAACATTTTAAGTTGTAAATTGCTTGCAACTAAATTTTTTTATCCCATATGTTTTGGCTTTCATTTTTATCTTGAAAAGTATATAATTAAGTAGGTAAGTGACAATTAACTAGCTAATTAACTAATAAAATTACTAATTATCTAATGAATGTAATATAGAAAAATAAATTAATAAAATTTTAAATAATTAATTAACAACTAAATTAGAAACTAACTAATTCACTTTATAATAATAATTATCAATATCTTATGATTTTGAATTATTTAGATTATTAGTTATTATTAGTTGTTACTAAATTTATTATCTAAATAAACTGTAATAATATTCAATTTAAAATATATATTAACTATAATAATCTATCAACCAACTTAATTAACTATTGGTTAATATTGAAATAATAAGCTAATTAAAACCTAGCATGGGATAACTATTTTATTATAATTATTCCCATTATTATATTCATATATATAGTTAATAATAAGTTTAAACTTAAATACTTAATAAGAACAATAACATTAATTTAACTATTATTGTAGCTAATTGGTACCCAATGTTAACTATTTTATTTTTATTATTCATATTATTACTTCATTCATTGAATATATTTATAAAATATTACAATAAATATTTTATATATTAATAAGTATATTTTTCCTTCATAAATAAAAATTACATTTGTATAATAATTTATTAGATTTCCATTCCAACTAATACAGTAATTATTATAAAATAATAAAAGTGAAAATAAAAATTATATATTAGTAATTGATTATAATCATTGAATATTAATAATTAATAAATATCAATTATATATTTGAAACATAAAAACTTAAACCTATATTTTAATATTTCTTAGTGATTATTATATTAATATAATAATTCTTCATAATTGATTACTTATAATAATGATAATAATAATAATAATGTTTGTAACTAGCCTAGGTTAGTTATTTTATTATTATTATTTCATATTATTATGTCACTCGTTAGAGCTATTATGATTTATTATAATTAATTTTTTATTTTTCAAAAATAAAAATTAATTTTTAATAAGTACATTAGTCATTTGAAAAGATTTTAACAATAATATATCAAGTTTTAAATAATTACTTCAGTAATTGTATATATATTTTTTCCTATCTTTTTAATATGATGATGATGATGATCATCATCATCATGTAATAAGATATTATTATTTTAAAATTTTAATCAAAGATAATATTGAAATTTAGTTTTTTATCACATGTAATTAATATAAATATATAATAATAATAAATGTCATTTTTAATCATTTAAAGAAGTATAATAAGATTGTTTGGATAAACTTGTAATATGGGCATAATATATTTAGCAAATATTTGACATAAATGTTTAATATACTAAAAATATATCCCTTTTTAATGAAACCATAATATCAAGGCCATTTATGCTAATAATAATACTTCAATAGACATATAATATGGTTGTTCATATAAATTCAAAATATACATTTATAAATTCTAATACACTCAACTATATTCCTTAGAATTCACAAAGTACACCTTTGTATACTCATAGGGTTGCAACTAAATTGGTCACATTTGCAACTAATGAGACATAAATTGTTCTTTTTGGATGAAAACTAAACTAAATGTTGGTCACATGGAAGGATGAACACCAAAATAGTTGCAAACTAGTTGCACTATAGCTGTAAATATGACCCACACAAAAAAAGTTACAAAAATGTCCAAATGTAGTTGCAAATAACTAATAGTCGCATGTAGTCGTAGATAGAGTGGTTACATTTTGGCCAATTTCTATTAGTGTATAGCTCCAGAAGATAGATACAAAACTATATTTGTTACAAATTGGGGGGGCTTTTATATGGAAGGTGATGTCGTTTCGAATTAAAAATGGACTTCCAACATATCAAAAAATCATGATTAAAACATTCAGAAAATATTTGGATAGTTTTATGAAAATATTTTTGAATGACTTTACAATGTATAATGACATGGAGAGTCATTTACGAAAGCTTAAATTATGTTTTCAAAAGCGTAAATAATATGGCATTGGTCTGAATGTAGACAAATGTGCATTTATGGTATTTTCAGGGATGATCTTGGGTTTTATTGTTTCCAAAGAAGGGACACTACGAGATCCAAAGAAAATACAAGCAATAATAAACATGCCACCACTTAGGATTCCCTAGTAGATTCAAGTAATCAATGGGATGGCACAATTTAACAAATGTTTTATAGAAAATTTTATTGTTATTATGGCATTTATCACTGAATTAACCAGGAAGACAAAAATAATTTTTTGGACAAAGGAATGTTAAAAGGCTTGGGAATTGATTAAACAGAAACATATTGAAGCACCAATGTTGATATCACCAAACTGGTAGGTGGAATTTCATGATCATACAAATGTGTCCTTGTTAGTTATGGGGTTTATGTTGTCTTAGAATGTAATAGGGAAGAGTGATCAACCAATAGTGGTTTATTTTAGGCTTCTAAACAAAGCAGAAAAAAATTATAGCATAATAGAAAAAAAAGGTTTTAGTAATGGCTTTTTTTTGCACAAGTTCAAACATTGTTTGTTGGGCAATAAATTTGTCTTTTATGTAGATCATATGGCATTAGTCTATTTGGTCAACAAACCACAGGTTTTAGGGAGAATAACTAGATGGTTATTATTGTTCCTTGAATATGATTTCACAATGGTGTATAAGCCAGGCAGAATTCATGTAATTGCAGATGCATTATCAAAATTACCAAATATTATAAAGCCCATAAGTGTGCATGATAAAACCATAGATGCAAATTTGTTTTATACAAGGCTTGAATGATCGAATAATTTAAAAGAATTTTTGAAAACATGACAGCTTGAGGACATGTTATTGGTGTAGTAAAAGAAAGATCGGTCAAAAGAGTAGAGCCCTTTAGATTGAAGAATTGTGAATTGTACATAATGGGCCAAAACAATAGACTATAATGATATTTGACAACAACATAAACACAAATGGTGATGAAAGAACTACATGAAAGACCTTTAGGAGGGCATTTTGCAATTGAAATAACACAGAGGAATATATTGGATGTTGCATATTAGTGGCCAACTACGTATAAGGACATGCATGATTACTATAGATCTTGTGATGCATGTCAAAGAACATGAGGATTAGCAATTCAAAATCTTGCAAAGCTAGTCACAAGTCTTCCAGAGGAACCATTTATGAAATGGGGACTTGATTTTATGGGGCCAATTGAGCTAGCAAGAAGATATAAAAGGAACAAATATATTCTTATTGCCACAAATTATGCTACTAAGTGGGTGGAAGCAAGGTCATTGAAAATTAATACAACATCAATCACAACAAAATTTATGTATGAATGCATATTAACCAGGTTTGGATGTCCTTTGATTATAATCATAAATCAAGGAGTTCATTTCATTAATGATGCCATCAAGTATTTGATAAATCATTTTTTGATGAAACATGTGAATTCTACAACTTATTATCCTTAAGGGAATGGGTAGGCTAAGTCTATTAACAAGGTACCTGGGACATTATTGACCAAGTTAATTAGTGAAAATAAAATAGATTGGGATGAACATATGTCTACAATGTTATTTTCATACATAACTGCATATAAAGTAGCAACATCATATACGCCATATCAATTAGTGTATGGATTATATCCATTAATGCCCATAGAGTACATTATTCCAGTTGTTGGTGGAAATGAGAGAGATGGTACTCTAGTGAGAGTTTTAACTAGCAGAATTATAGAGCGCAAGGAGTCAACAAAAGAATCAAGAACAACAATTTAGGGTGAATATGTTCTATGGTTTCCAAAGGAGAATAAGTCACACCTAGGGAAGTTTATTAGGAAATGGTTTGGACCGTATAGAGTACAATATGTGTTGCCAAATAACATTGTGTTATTGGTGAACATTGAGAGTTTGAAACTAACCTTGTGTTGGTCAATGTGAATAAGCTCAAACCTTATAAATACATGGAATCTAAAGTTCAGAAAAAAAAGAACAAATGCTAGTATATTGGGAATAGAATGTAGGTGGAGTTCAAGAAACAAATTCTGACATAGAGGAGGATGATGAAGGATGTGAAATATAGAAACCATAGATGAAAAATGCTGAAGACAAATAATAGATCATAGATCCAACAGTGAACACAACCTTTATTTTCAATATGTAGATGAACAATAATTATAGAAGTGTGGGATTTGGGATGCAAAGATCTAAAGATGAAATGTTAGGCATATCGGTTGAATTAACAGTAATATTCATTCGGTCATTAGGAGTATTTGCATAGTCATCAAAATTGTGGGCACAATTAATAGAAAAATAAGTACAGTCACCAAATGTGTTCTCATAATTAGTAGATAAATGGGCATAATCAATAAAAGGTGTATAGGGCGAATGAAGTGGAGTCAATACAATTAATGTAAGGAGGTTATGGATGTGGAGTAATTGGAACATTAAATCTGCGACGTTCATTCATAATGATGATACTAAGTGCTTCCATGTGGTTGTACAAGGGACACATAAACTTATAGTGATGGGCCATATTAATTTTGAGGATCATGTGTTAATTAAAAAATAGTGCACTAATGAAAAAATGAATGTGGCGGGCGGGATGTTCAAGGACAGGAAAAAATGGGGTAATTGTCGAAAGTAGTTTGCTTTTGTTGTTAGAAGTTGTGCGTGTTTTCAAAGTTTTGGAGTTCATATAAGTATGAATGCAGAGAGTGCAATTGAAAAATTATAATGAATAACAAGGGAAAAAGAAACACATAGGAGTGAGCACAAACGAAGGTAGGAGGAGGAAGCTGAATTGTTGAGAAGAACAGAAATAGAAGAGAAGTTGAAAAAAACAGTGAGAGGAGTGTTGAATATTTAGTCGTTGGTTGTAAGGTCGCTACCACATTCATCATCTTTGGAATGTGCAGAAGGGAAGGCATATAATGACAAAATATAGTTTGCACAAACAATATGAATGATATTCAAGACATGATAGAATTGGAACATCTGTAATTGAATTTTTGTGCAGAAGCAAACAACGTTGGCATGTAAGAGAACAAATGTGACTAGGAGCTACATTAGTAGATTCAATGTGCATTGAAGAATTGGAGGAAGATGAAGATGAGGAGTAACATTTTGTGGATGCATAGACAATGCAAAAGGATGCAAGGGAGGAGAACGTTGTTGCAAAGGAAAATAATTATCCACAAAAGTGAAGTTGAAAGTATAGCAAGCCACAGAGGTGTAGATAATTGCAGAAGCACAACGAAGGGCGATGGAGATGGAGTAGCATGAAGCGGAAGCAAAGAGAAGACACATAATCCTAGATAGAGCTACACTTTTGGAGAAAGGTATTAAAATTCTAGACCCTGAACGATTCATGTTGACACAGACGAAACAAAACTATGACAAAGATGTAGAGTAGATGGAGAATTGGAAGGATATTGTTGAGGAAGAAGATTGGGCTTCTAAAACAGGGTTTGTTCCTTTGTTTCTAATGGGGTGGGAAGCATTGATGCCCGTGTAATGTTGGAATTTCTGAACACATTTTTTATTAAGGGCACAAATATCTACTTTGGGCATAAGGATAAGGTATACATAATTAACAAACAACTGATTATATATGTTTTTGGAGTGTGTGTGGAAGGGTATGTAGAAGAATTGAAAGGATAGGTTAGTAAGTCACTAGCAATTTAGGCATTATAGAGTTGTAGACTTGCACCTACAAATTCTTCTGCAAATCAATGGAATGCAAAGAGTTTGGGTTTGCCATACTTGTCCAATATCCTACCATTATATCTATCATTTATCAGAGGGAAAAGGTACAATATTTTAACAACAAAAATCTATTACATTGGTGAGAACGAAGAAGGTAAATTGGGCACGATTATATTCAATAGTTTGTGTAGTCAATTGAATAGGTGGTATAATTATGTTAAGGAGAATAAGGGGGATAAGAAAGATACCTATTAATCTGCCTTGGTATTGGCAAAAATCTTTCAGTATCTGTTTGTGCATCAAAAGGACAATCCACAAAAACCACTAACCAAGGTTAAAAAAACTAAGGAAGAGATGCAAATAATGCTGGAAAATAGAAAGAAAATTGCAGTAGATTCTTCGAGAAGTGCTGTCAAGAGGAAGAACAGGGTTGAAGAAGGAGGAGCCTTAGGCTTAAGAGTGAAGAGGGAATAGGAGAGCACATATTTTCTAAAACTCCCACTTATTAGGACTCTTGTTGTCCTAAAACTTTGAATGCTCATATCTTCTCCAAATCAAGTTTTTTTTTAGAATGCAAAGGCATTAACTTATAGCCTTCAAAAAGATCTTTCCAATGGTGTATTGCATGCCCTAATCAAATATCATTTGACCTCTATTTTAAAGGGATTTGTGGTCGAAAGTCAAATGGAGTCAAATTGGGAATTTCATTCCCAGCCCTTCTTTTGATCATAATTCATGCACTTCAAGTCTAAATGAATAATGCAAGGGAACTTTAGGCATTTAAACTTTAAGAAATTTCTAATGATATCCTAAGGGCCCCATTTGGTGTTTGTTTGCCCTTTCAACTAAGGTTTTAAACATTTGGGACTCCTACACGAGTGCAACTCCCAAAGTGAGAGTGCACCTAGGAGTCATTGGGCTCCATGTCTTGCACTCTTCCCCATTTGTGAAAATGTGTTTCACACCTAAACACATTTTCTTGGCCTCATGGACCCTTGCACTCCATCTTTAGTTGTGAACCCAATGTTAAAGTTGTTACAATGATAGTTATAGAATATGTTTTTGTCACATACTTTGGATTCTTCTAGGCACACGACCACTTTCTCATTTTCAAGCATAATCTTAATCATCACTGCTATGTGGGTGGGCTTTCAACATTGAAGGTTTGCAAAGGCTTCTACATTTTGGAGTTCTTTACGTTCAACAATGTTGTTAGGTCTTTGTGTTCAACAACATTACTGCAACCAATGCTTCATTTACGAACACAACTTTAGCACGAGCTGCCTCTTTGCCACACTTAACACCAATGGTCTTTTGTAGCCTAGTTCATTTGATAAATGAAACTGCATAGAAAAATCTTCACATTTGTAAAAACTTACACATAAACATACCAACAATGACATGAGTAAGTTCAACAATCAAGCAAGTTCACAATTGCGATGAAACACAAAAAGCTCATGCAAGTTTGAAACTCAAATGCTTGTGAGGTTTGTTCATAATTGTTATTTCAATGGGCACAAACACAACTTGAAAATGTTTGATCCCCACTTTGAGTCCAAAATGTAATTTCATACCCCATTGAAAACCCTTCTTCATTCTTCATGCCAAGTTTCAAGTTACACATCCAATTTTCATGAAATTGATGCTTCCCATGTCTAGTTCGCATGACTTAATGGATAACTTTATTATCATAAGAAATTATAAACACAATATTTATATTTTAAAAATAACTATTTAAAAATAAGTTACACTCTTTTTCTTCTTTTTTGCATGTTGTTTGAAATAAAATGGAAGTGATCTCCCTGAGCTTGGGTGCATGTTCACAAAGTCTAACTCATTCTCTAGGTTGGTGGGAGGGGTTCACAGACTATAACCCATGCCTCAGGTCAGCAAGTTCTTGATTTTTTTTTCAAAAACTTTTTATTCCTCTATCATGGAGGACATGTTTTAAAGTGCTTTTCTTGAACACAATTCTGTTGTAGTACCTACTACACTACTGGTTACACCTTTGTAGAAAAAGTTGCTGGCTGTCCAAACTTGACAACACACTGCAAATCAAAAAACTGTGTTGCAATGTGGTAACTCTTTTGAAAAAAATTCAGTTTTTTGCTCAAGATATGGCGAAATCTCTTCAGAAAATAGGGTTATAAGTGACAAGTGCTATTCCCAGTACGCTTTGAAGGGTCATCACAATGTTAAAATTTGCCAAAAATAAATTAAGTCTTTTTAAATTACAATAAACAAGAATCATTACTAGGCTGTTCAGATGTTTTGTAAAGTCCCAGATTAGCTGCCATCAAAACATGGCAGCATGTTTGTTCTGAAGGAGAAATGGTCTAGATTCCGACCCTTTGACAATTTTGGACACCCAGACTTTGCTCAGGCACGAGGAATCCCTAAAAGGGGTCACACTATGTGAATGAGGTCTGAACTGAGGAGGAATTGTCTGGATTCAGACCCTTTGTCGACTCAGCTTATGGGCTTGGGAACATGCACCTCAAAATCCAGGAAGGGTCTAAAGATAAAACATTCTCAAATACCAAAAAACTATAGGACAAAAGACACTGGGCTGGTATCAACTAACCCTTGACTCAAATGGAAGAAAGTATACTCAAATGGATGGAAGTTTATCCTTGTATGTGGTGACTTTTACATACATGGATGGGACCACACTCTTT
>Ga0116229_10013883_pt1 | contig 11302 bp, 10 predicted proteins | sample S1TSphgellanicum_3_FD_87313 | JGI IMG/M metagenome (GOLD analysis project Ga0116229, IMG submission 87313) | Host-associated microbial communities from peat moss isolated from Minnesota, USA - S1T2_Fc - Sphagnum magellanicum MG | ecosystem: Host-associated > Plants > Peat moss > Unclassified... | reverse complement strand
TTGCGGAAGGAATACTGGGGACTGTACAACATGGTGTGCGAGGGGATTACCAGCCGGCTGGAAGTCGCCCAGGAAATCATCGGGTTGTTGGGCCTGCGAGACGCTGTAAAAATTACGGAGGTAACCTCCGAGTACTTCAAAGCGGAGTACTTTGCCGAACGTCCGCCGTCGGAGCGACTCATCAACCGGCGCTTGAATCTGCGCAACCTGAACACGATGCGGCATTGGAAAGTGGGGATGCGTGAATATCTGGAGCGCTACTACGGGGATTATCTCGAGACCCGTTAAGCGCCAATGGACCACCTGAATGAATGCTCCCCTGATTTCCGTTGCAATCTGTAGCTACAATGGCGAGCGGTACCTCGAAAAGGCGCTCAACAGCGTTCTCGCGCAGGATTATTCGAATTTTGAGATTGTCATTGTTGATGACGGCTCCAGCGATGGCACGGTATCGATCATAAAGCGATACGCCGGTCTGCATGAATGCATCCGGCCTTTTTTCAGGAGCAATCATGGATTGCCGGCGTCCAGGAATTTCACCTTTGCGCAGGCGCGAGGTGAGTGGATAGCAATCATTGACCAGGATGATCTTTGCTATCCCGAGCGCCTGTCGCGGCAAATGGAACTTGCCCAAAGGTATCCGACAGCGGGACTTGTATTCAGCAATGTCAACCAGGTGAACGAGTCCGAGGACGTAATCAGTGATTACCTGTCAATCTTTACGCTACCAGAACACCTTATACGAAAACAGCATGCGGGCGATCTCCTGCTCAGGCTGGGCTGCTTTACCGCCTCCCCTTCGTGCTTCATAAAGCGTGACACCGTGGCCTCCGTAGGCGCGTTTGACGAATCATACGCTTACAGCTGCGACTATGACTTTTTCATCCGCGCCGGGTTCCAGGTGGATTTTGCCTATACCAGGGATACGCTGGCAGCATGGAGGCGGCACGCCGAACAGGCGACCGCGACTTTTGGCAGAAAGGGCAATGAAGTTCGCTCGTTGTACTGGCGCAATTGCCTGGGCGGGAACGCCTCGGCAGCGACCAAAGCGTTCCTGCTTGGCAAGATATTCAGATCATTTGTCGGCGACATCGTTCGAAAAAGTCGCCGGTCATTCCAATCCTCCTGATTAATGGAGGCAATAGAAAATGCCGCCTGATCGACGTAAGCGTGTCGATTTCAACAGCCTGTTGATGGGCGCAAACCTGCTGGTTGCGGGACTGCTGTTCTATGCGCTGGCGCACGCTGAACCCAACCGCTACGTGAACCAGGAATCGATCCTGCTCGGCATAGTGTTGTGCGCGCAGACACACATCGCGCTATGGCTCGAAAAGCGGCAGCGTGATCCGTTCGTGATACTCCTGGCGTTCACGACGATATTCTATTATTCACTGCGCATCTTCACGCTGACTGTGTACGATTATTCGGACGTCTTCGACCGGTTTCCTTACGATGCTTCCGATTCGAATGTTGCACTGTTCGTCATATTGAGCGTCAATCTGGCGCTCTATTCCGCCCTCTACCTTGTCAAGATCAAGTCAGCGCAGCCAGTAGATGCCAAGGGCTGGGAGGCGGCATCGTCGACCAGGATTGCGCTGTTGCTGGTGGCTGCAATCTTCTTCGCGTACTTCAGCGGCGCTGCCGCAGTCGACCCGGACGCGGCTGCGTCGCGGCTGATGAGTATCGCAGGAATGGTCCTGGCGCCCAACACAGTGGTGCTGATGTCGCTGTCCTATTTCTTCCTGTTCAGAAAAACGCTCAGTCGGGCGTTTGCTGTGACGATGGGGACACTGATAGCGGTGGAGATGATCGTGCACACGCTAAGCGGCAGCCGTAGCGCAATAGTGGGCATCGTGCAGGAGGCTATCCTGGTCGGACTTGCGATCGCGGGTTCCATCACGATGCGCAGGAAATCCGCGCTGGTGGCCTTTGCTTTTTTGCCGCTGCTGGCAGGACTGCTGGTGGGATCCTTTGTGGTCAGCACCTACAATCGCACTGTCAGGGTCGTAGGCGCGTCATTTGATGTGGTTAAAGCGTTTGAATCGGCGATGTCGGCAGCGGGCGATCTGCCAATCGTATCAAGCCTGGATCTGATACTTCCGCCAGTTTTCAGCAGGGCTGGATACTTCGACTATGCCGCGGAAGTCATCGCTCATCGCGAACAGTATCGTTCGGCAATCAATCTATCGTCGTATGGCAAGAGCATCGTGGACAACATTCTTACGCCCGGATTCGACGTTTACGACCAACCCAAGATCAGCAATGCGTTGCATTTCATTTACCTGGAGATGGGTGAGCCATCGAAAGAGCGCAGCTCGGAGGACTATCAATCGGACCAGCTCGGTGTCTATGGGGAGTTCTACGCCCTGTTCGGATTCGGTTGCCTGCCAATTCTTGCCGCAGGCGCATATCTGCTGAAGCGCAGCTACGCGAAGCTGCGGAGCGCCAATCCTTTTGTCCTGTTGATGAAGAGAATCGTCGTATTGTTCGTGTTCGAGCGGATGCTCGATAGCTATGGGGTCGACTGGACGATGGTGGAGACGATAGGGCTGTTGGCGGCAATATTCATATACACGCAACTGTTTGCGGTCAGGCGCAGCGCGTCCGTCGGTGAAGCCCTGACGAGTCTCCCGACGCTCCGCGCCTAGTGTCTGCCCGGCCAGAGTCGACCAGCGTGCTGGTAACCGGCGGCACCGGAGTGGTCGGGCGCGCGATCGTGCGGCGGCTGCTCGCCGCCGGGTTTCCGGTGCGTATCCTGTCGCGGAGCGAAAGCGCCACACTGCAGCCGGGGCTGGCGATCTGCCGGGGTGACGTCACCCGCGGCGAGGATGTGGCGCGGGCGTTGCAGGGATGCGACGCGGTCATTCACTGTGCGGCCGAGAAGCGCGACCCTGCCGCGATGCAGGCGGTGAATGTCGACGCGACCAGGCTGCTGCTGGACCTGGCGCGCGATGTACAGCTCAGGTTCCTGTGTCACATGAGCAGCGTCGGTGTCATCGGTCGAACGCGCTACGGCGTTGCGGACGAAGCGACGCCCTGTCGCCCGATGAACCGCTACGAGCAGAGCAAGCTTGCCGCGGAAGCAATCGTCGGGCGCGGCCTGCCGGGCGCCAGTGTCGTGATTCTTCGGCCCACCAACGTGTTCGATGGCCAGTCGCTGGCATCGTGGTGGCGGGACGACGTGCGATCCAGGTTGCGGCAGTTTCTGACCGGACGCGAAAACACGCACCTGGTCTACGTCGAAGACGTGGCAGCGGCTGCGGTGCACTGGTTGCAGGCACCCGCGCGTGACACGGTCGATACATTCATCGTGTCGTCCGACGAGGAGGGCGGTGCGACCTATCACGAGCTGCGTGCCGTGTTGGGGTCGATTAGCCTGGCGACGATGGGCCACAGCGGGCCTGCGCCGTGGAAGCTGTCGGCGCCGTTATGGATGCCGCAGCTGGCGCGCCGGATCACCCGCGGCGACAGCAATCGCGGTGACCTGGTCTACAGCTCGCGGCGGCTACGCGAAGCAGGGTTTCGCTTTCCGTATGGTTGGCGCAACGGTCTGCTCGAGGCTGTGGGACAGTGGCGCCGCGAGTAAGCGCGCTTGGCGCGGCACAGGTGCAGAACCGGTACCTGTTCAATTTTGCCGCCTCCTACTCCACCGGCGGATACAAGCGCCTGTATGAGTACGCCCGCTGGTTCGACCAGCACGGCGGTGCGTGGTTCGTGATTCATCCGCGCTGCGCGCAGCTGGCGGCCGAGTTTCCGGGCAACCGCTACTTCGTTGCCGCGCAGTCGCGTATCGAGCGGCTGTACGACGATTGTGGCTATCTGCGCGCGATCGGACAGCAGATCGGTCAGCCGCAGCTGTACTATTCCTACGGTATCCCGCTGTATTTCCGCTTCGGCGCAGTCAGCTGGTTCCACCTCAGCAACGTGCTGCCACTGGGACCGAAGGCGATCCCCCTGGGCGTGCTGGGGCGACTGAAGTTCGCCTACCTCGGCATGAAGATCCGGGCCGGATTCGCCCATGCGGACGTGATCTCGGCGGAATCCGACGCGTCGCTGCAAATGCTCGGACTGCCCGCGACGCAGCGGCTGTTCCTGTCGGTCAACGGCAGCGATGACGAGCTCGCCTGGCTGCGATCCGGGCAGGCGACAGCGAGGCAGGACATAGCGGTTGTCGTTGGCACCGCGCGTTACAAGGCGCTGGAGGACTCGTACCGGCTGTTCGAGCACCTCAGGCGATCCAATGCGCGGCTGCAACTGCTGATCTTCGGCTATCCGAACTGGGTTCCGCGCAGCCTCAGGGACCAGCCGAACGTCGTGCTCCACGGCCTTACGGAGCGCTCCATCGTGATCGACTGGCTACGCAGGAGCCGCATCTACATTTCCACAACCCGGATAGAAAATTCGTACAATGCCGCCGCCGAGGGGATGTTCTTTGCCGAAGAGTCCTATATTTCCGACATCGGACCCCATCGGGAGCTGCTGCGGAACATGCCATTCGAACAGCTGTCGGTAGCCGGCGTGCGCATGCCGCTGCTGTACGTCCAGCGCGCGCGCCTCAGCGGCGCGAACCTGAAGGACTGGAACACGGTAGTCATCGAAATGATCGCGCGCTTGCAGGCGGCGCTGCGCGAGCAGGGGTGCCATTGAACATCCTGGTGCTGGGTGCGTCCGGCATGCTGGGCCACGTGATGCTGCGGCTGTTCGCGCAGAGCCCCGGATTCAACGTGGTTGGCTCACTGCGCTCGGCGCGCGCCATCGCGCTGCTGCCGGAGGCGGTGCGCGACAGGCTGGTCGCCGACGCCGGGTCCGACGCCGGGTCCGACGCCGGAACCGATGGCCTGGCGCGGCTGCTCGACCGGGTGCGGCCGGACGTCGTGGTCAACTGCATCGGCGTGGTCAAGCAGGCGGCCGAGGCAGCCGATCCGCTGGCAGTCATTCCGATCAACTCGCTGCTGCCGCACCGGCTGCTCAGGCTGTGCAAGCTGGCCGGGGCACGCTTGATTCATTTCAGCACCGACTGCGTGTTCTCGGGCGCCACAGGCGGCTACCGGGAGATCGACAGTGCCGACGCGACCGACCTGTATGGACGCAGCAAGCTGCTCGGGGAACTGAACGATCCGCAGGCGCTGACGCTGCGAATGTCGGTGATCGGTCCGGAGCTTGCCGGAGCGCATGGGCTGCTGGGCTGGTTTCTCGCACAGCGTGACCATGTGCCGGGATTCACGCGTGCCGTCTTTTCCGGCCTGACGACCCTGGAGCTGGCGCGCGTACTGCGCGACGTGGTGCTTCCCAGGACCGAGCTGCACGGTGTGCTGCACGTGGCGGCCGAGCCGATCAGCAAGTACCATCTGCTGGTCCTGATCGCCAGGATCTACGGCGTCAGCATCGACATCCGGCCGGACGATAAACTGGTCATCGATCGCTCACTGAATCCGGACCAGTTTCACCGGCTTACCGGCTACGTCGCGCCATCCTGGCCGGAGATGGTGAGCGCGATGCACCAGTTCGGCTAAAATATTCCATGCTAGACGACAAGACTGTGCTGGTCACCGGCGGCACCGGATCCTTCGGCCAGGCAGTGGTCGATCGACTGCTGCAGTCGGCTTGCGCCGAGATCCGCATCTTCAGCCGCGACGAGAAGAAGCAGGAGGACATGCGACTCGCGCTCAGGAGCGAGCGGCTGAAATTCTACATAGGCGACGTGCGCGACTACGGCAGCATCGACGACGCCCTGCGCGGCGTGGACTACGTGTTCCATGCGGCGGCGTTGAAACAGGTGCCGTCGTGCGAGTTCTACCCGATGGAAGCGGTCCGGACCAACGTCATCGGTGCCGAGAACGTGATGCGCGCGGCAATCGCCAATGGCGTCAGGCGCTGCGTCGTGCTCAGCACTGACAAGGCGGTCTACCCGATCAATGCGATGGGCATCTCGAAGGCGATGATGGAGAAGGTGATGGTGGCCCGGTCGCGGCTATGCGATCCGAACCGCACCATCCTGTGTGCGACACGCTACGGCAATGTCATGGGGTCGCGCGGCTCGGTCATTCCGCTGTTCCTGCAGCAGCTGCGTTCGGGTGCGGCGCTGACGGTGACCGATCCGGCCATGACGCGATTCCTGATGTCGCTCGAGGATTCGGTAGAGCTGGTGCTGCACGCATTCGAGCATGCAAGGCCTGGGGATATCTTCGTACAGAAGGCTCCGGCGTCGACCGTGGGGGACCTGGCGGACGCCTTGCGGCAGCTGCTGGTGAGCAGCAACGAGATCAGGATCATCGGCACCCGGCATGGGGAGAAGCTGTATGAGTCGCTGGTGTCGCGCGAGGAAATGGCGCGCGCCGAAGACCTGGGACGCTACTACCGGATTCCGGCGGACTCGCGCGATCTGAATTACGACATGTATTTCATCGAAGGCCAGACGTCGATCTCCCGGTTCGACGACTACACATCGCACAACACCCGCCGGCTCGACGTCGAGCAGGTCAAGAAGATCCTGCTGAATCTCGCGATCGTTCGCGACGCCATGAATGCCTGAGGCGATGCATGCTTAAGGTGATGACCATCGTCGGCACGCGCCCGGAGCTGATCAAGCTGTGCCGTGTCATCGACGAGCTGGACCGCAACCTGACCCATATCCTGGTGCATTCGGGCCAGAACTTCGATTACGAGCTCAACCAGATCTTTTTCGAACAGCTCGCAATTCGACGGCCGGACGAGTTTCTGAATGCAGCGGGCGGATCGGCGATGGAGACCATTGCCAGGGTGCTTACCAGCGGTGATGAGGCGCTGCAGAAACACCAGCCCGACGCGGTCCTGATCCTCGGCGACACCAACAGCTGCCTGATCGCGATCGCGGCCAAGCGGCGCAAGATCCCGATATTTCACATGGAGGCGGGTAATCGCTGCTTCGACCAGCGCGTGCCGGAGGAGATCAATCGCAGGATCGTCGATCACGTGAGCGACGTGAACCTGCCGTACACCGAGCACGCGCGCCGCTACCTGCTGGCCGAGGGCCTGGCGCCGCAGACCGTCATCAAGACCGGCTCGCCGATGCGGGAGGTGATTACCCATTACCGACAGGGCATCGAGGCGTCGAAGGCACTGGAGCAGCTCGGTCTGACGCCGCGCGGCTACCTCGTGGTCAGCGCGCATCGCGAGGAAAATGTCGATGTGCCGCAGCGCCTGGTGCAGCTGGTGGACTGCGTCAACGCACTGGCCATCGCGCATGATATGCCGGTCGTGTTCTCGGTGCACCCGCGCACCCGCAAGCGGCTCGACGCCGCATCCGGGCTGGTGCTCGATCCGCGGGTGCGGGCGATGGCACCGCTGGGATTTCTCGACTATGTGAAGCTGCAGATGCAGTCGTTGTGCGTGGTCTCGGACAGCGGATCGCTCACCGAGGAGTCCAGCATGCTCGGTTTTCCGGCGGTCACGATCCGGCAGGCGCACGAACGACCGGAGGGCATGGATGAAGGCACGCTGGTGATGTGCGAGCTGAGCACCGAACGGGTGCGCGAGGCGGTGCGCATCGTCACGCAGCAGGTATTCGTCGACGGTGCGAAGTTCCGTGTCCCGCCGGACTACGAACCCGGCAATGTCTCCACCAAGGTGCTCCGGATCATCGTCAGCTACACGGACTACGTGCGTCGCACCGTGTGGTTCGACCAGGGGGTGCCCTCCTGAGCGGCCCCTCATGCCAGAGCCCCTCATGCCAGATTAGTGCCCCACCGGCGGCGCGCTGATGCGACTGCTCATCGTCTCCCAGTACTTCTGGCCGGAGACGTTTCGCATCAACGAGGTGGCGCGCGAGCTGGTGCGCCGCGGCCACGAGGTCACGGTGCTGTGCGGGACGCCGAACTATCCCGCCGGCCGCTTCTTCGAAGGCTTCGGATGGTGGCGGCGTACGCGCGAGGAGTGGTGCGGTGTGCGCATCGTGCGTGTGCCGGTGATAGCACGCGGGCGGGGATCGCGCTGGCGGCTGGCTGCGAACTACCTGTCCTACGCGCTGTCGGCATCGCTGCTGGGACCGTTCCGCTGCCGCGGGGCAACCGATGCGGTGCTGGTCTTCCAGATGTCGCCGGTCATCCAGGGCATCGCGGCCGTGGTCATGAAACGGCTGCGGCGTGCGCCGCTGCTGTTCTGGGTCCAGGACCTGTGGCCGGAGAGCCTGGTGGCGGTGGGCGCGATCCGAACCCGCTGGCTACTGTGGCCGATCGAGCTGCTGGTGCGGGGGTTGTACCGCGCGTCGGCATTGGTGCTTATTCAGTCGCGCGCATTTCGCAGTCACGTGACGGCGCACGGCGTGCTGCCGGATCGGATCCGCTATTTCCCCAACCTGGCGGAAGCCTCGTATGTACCGCTGCCGGCCGAGGCTGCGCACCCGGCCTTGAGGCAGGTGCCAGCGGGCTTTCGCGTGATGTTCGCCGGCAATATCGGTGCGGCCCAGGACCTGCCCACGGTGCTGGCGGCCGCGCAGCAGCTGCGTGAGCGGCGCGACCTGCAGTGGCTCATCGTCGGTGACGGCAGCATGCGCGCCTGGGTGCAGGAACAGATTGAACGCTGCCGGCTTACCGACACGGTGCGGCTGCTGGGGCGGTTCCCGGTCGAGGAGATGCCGCAATTGTTTGCCGGGGTCGACGCGCTGCTGGTGACCCTGCGCCGCGATCCGGTGCTCGCGCTCACGATACCGGCCAAGCTGCAGTCCTACCTGGCGTGCGCCAAACCGATCATCGGCGCGCTCGATGGCGAGGGCGCCGCGGTGATCGCAGAGTCGGGCGCCGGCGTGTGCGCGCCAGCGGAGCAGCCTGCGGCGCTTGCCGCCAGGGTGCTGGAGCTGTGCGATCTCGACCCGCTCGCGCGACTGGCGATGGGCCGCCGGGGGCGCGATTACTTCGAGGCAAATTTCAGCAGCGACATGCTGCTTGGCCGGCTTGAGAGCTGGTGCTCGGAGCTGGCTTCGCCGCGCGAGCACGGTGCACGGTGATGCGAGTGCTGGTGACCGGTGCCAATGGCTTCATCGGGCAACACCTGCGGCGCACGCTGGCGCAGCGCGGCTTCGAGGACCTGGGCGCGGTGCGCGACGCGAGCGGCGCGCACGATCCAGGCAGCCGCGTGGTGGGAGACATTGGCCCGGCAACCAACTGGAGCGCGGCGTTGGCGGACGTCGACATGGTGGTGCATGCGGCGGGCAGGGCCCATGTGCTCAGGGAAACCGCGGCGGATCCGGAAGCGCAGTTCATGCGTGTGAACGCCGAAGGTACCGCGGCGCTGGTCGCTGCCGCGGTAACGTCCGGTGTCCGGCGCCTGGTGTACCTGAGCACCATCGGCGTCCTGGGCAGCGACAGCGGCGAGCGCGCATTCACCGAGGCCAGTAAACCCCGCCCTCACAATGCTTACGCGCGCTCCAAGCTGGCCGGGGAGATCGCCGCGCGCGCGCTCGCGGGCACGCGCCTGGAAGTGGTGGTGCTCAGGCTGCCGCTGGTGTATGGGCCGGGCGTGCGCGCAAATTTCCTGCGCCTGCTGCGCCTGGTCGAGCGCGGCTGGCCGCTGCCGCTGGCTGCGGTGAAGAATCGTCGCAGCCTGGTGAGCGTGTGGAATCTGTGCGACCTGGTGGTGAACGTATTGCGGCATCCGTCCGCTCCGGGGCATGACTGGATGGTCTCGGACGGCGAAGACCTGTCGACGCCGGAGCTGGTGCGGCGCATCGGCGACGCCATGGGCCGGACGCCGCGCCTGCTGCCGGTGCCGGTCGGCTGGATGCGGCGGGTTGCTGCCCTGACCGGACGGCAGGCGCTGGTCACTCAGCTGTGCGGGTCGCTGCAGCTGGATATCGCGGCAACGCGCGAGCGGCTCGACTGGTCGCCGCCGCTGTCGGTGGATGAGTCGCTGCGCCGTACCGTCGAATGGTTCATGACCGATGGCCGCGAGCGAGCGGAGTAGCCGTGCTCTATACCTTGAAGCATGGGCTCGAGTCGCTGCTGTCACCGCTGAGCCTGGCACTGCTGATGAGCGTGATCGGACTGCTGTGCCGGTTGACCGGTCGTGCGCGAGCGGCGCGCGCATGGCTATGGCTCGCGGCGCTGGTCATCTACGCCGGGTCGACGCCGCTGGTGGGCGATGCGCTGCTCGGGCCGCTGGAGCACCGTTATCCGCCCCTGCATCCGGATCCGCCGCCTCCGGCGGCAGCCTACGTGGTGGTGCTGGGCGGCGGCTATGCGCCGCACGATAGCGTGCCGGTGACGGCAGCACTGAACGCGGACAGCCTGGCGCGGATCGTGGAAGGTGTGCGGCTGGTGCGGCGCCTGGAAGACGCGCGGCTCATCGTATCGGGCGGGGCACCGGCCGGACACAGCGCGTCGGCGCGCGGCTACGAGGAGATCGCGCGGGCGCTGGGCATTGCGCAAGCCTCACTGATCGTCGTCGACACGCCGCTCGACACGCGCGCGGAAGCCCACAGCATCGCCGCCGTGGTCGGCGCAGCACCGTTCATCCTGGTGACATCCGCCTACCACATGCCCAGGGCCATGCTCGAAATGCAACATGTCGGGCTGGTGCCGATCGCCGCCCCCACCGGGCAACTGGTGGAGGCCCTCGATGCCACCGACCCGCGTGCCTGGCTGCCCACTTCCGGCGGGCTGCGCATGGTCGAGCGCGCGCTGCATGAGTATGTCGGGCTGGCGGTGGATGCGTTGCGTGGCGCCTGAGGCAGTGTTCATCAGCCTGCTGGCGTTGATAGTGTCGGCGTCGCTGACCAGGGCTGCACGCAGCCTGTCCTGGGCACACGGGCTGCTGGATGTGCCGAACGAACGCAGTTCGCACAGCGCCACCACGCCGCGCGGCGGCGGCGTGGCGATCGTCGTCGCCTGCACGCTGGCGCTGCTGCTGTTGCGCTGGATCGACGCCATGGGTACCGGATTGCTGGTAGCCCTGGTTGGCGGCGGCAGTGGCGTGGCCGTAGTCGGATTCCTGGATGACCAATACCGGCTCCGCGCCGGTATCCGGCTGGCCGTGCACATCGTGGCCGCGCTGTGGGCTCTGAAGTGCCTGGGCGGCTTGCCGCCCGTGCAGATCGGCCACCAGCTGGTCGACCTGGGATGGGGAGGTCAGGGGCTGGCGCTGGTCGGCATAGTCTGGGTACTGAACCTGTTCAACTTCATGGACGGCATCGACGGCATCGCGGCCTCCGAGGCCGTATTCATCGCCCTGGGGGGCGCAGTGCTGGGCCTGGTGTACGCGACGGCGTCCGGCGTTGCAGCCCCAGGCGTTGCGACGCCAGGTGTTGCGGCGGCAGCGCTTGCGGTGGGCG
>Ga0116229_10013882_pt1 | contig 11302 bp, 13 predicted proteins | sample S1TSphgellanicum_3_FD_87313 | JGI IMG/M metagenome (GOLD analysis project Ga0116229, IMG submission 87313) | Host-associated microbial communities from peat moss isolated from Minnesota, USA - S1T2_Fc - Sphagnum magellanicum MG | ecosystem: Host-associated > Plants > Peat moss > Unclassified... | reverse complement strand
TCATCCTCTTTTTTATTTTTTTTTTTTTTTTTTTTTTTTTTTTTTTTTTTTTTTTTTTTGCTTCAAGGAGCTTTTAAAATTTTTTTTTTTTTTTTTTTTTCAGAATCACAAATCCAAGGAGCTCAGATCTCCCTTTCTTTTTCTCATCTAATCTAGTCCCCAACATCAAGCTTAGGGAGTTTAAATATTTATGGCCAACATATGTAGATTTGGAATAGCACAAGCACTCCCAGTCGATAGAAGTTGTTCACCTCCCATTTGCTTGCAGGAGTTCTAAAAGAGGAACATGTTTTCTATAGTTTTTTTTTATGTTTGTTGCAGGCTCTAGAACTAGTGAACACAATTTGCTCCCTAGATCCTTAGATCCAAGGTCGTTGAGATCAAACATCCTTCAACATGTGGTTACATGAAGTAAGGGGAGCTTTTTTTTTTATTATAGTGCGATAACGCTTTGAGAGAGGGTCCTCTTTTTTATTTCAAGTCAAGTACTTTTGTTGCCAAAAGTACCCAAGCATTGTCATCACTTTGTTCAATCAACCATCAATGCATCCAACTTGGATGCATTTGGTAGAGCTCTGAGATGAGAGTGGGTGCAATTTTTTTAAAAAAAAATCCTTATAGGTTTCCATATCCATGGAATGCACAAGTCATTGGATATTTTGTTCCTCCATTGCTGAGGAGAAATCTGCTCTCATCTAAGAAAAACATGGATACTTTCAGTAACGAAAGTACCCATGTGATCAGCTTTAATGGCATTCCACTCCCTAGTTGACATGGATGTCAACAAGCTTCCCTCTTGTATTCGCTTGGTTGAGGCAAGGAAAGAGAACGAGGTTTGTTCATCTCATTCGTAATAGTGCAAATCTGATGATACTCTTGTTGTTGAAAGTACCCAAATGATGTATCTAGGTTGAGTCGCCACCAAAGCCTCCAACCTAGATGTGCTTGTTACAACTCCGTGACAAAAGCGGGCACACATTTATTTATTTTTTGCAAGTTCCATATCCAAAATGGCATAAAGGAAATCCTTTTCTTTCCTTGTAAAATTCCAAATCGAGTACTTTTGTTACCGAAAGTACCCAAGCAAGTTGACCAACATATCCTCTTGCTTGGATGCACTTGCTATAGGTTCGTGATAGGAGGAGTTGATCATTTTTTACAAGGTTATATATCCAAGAATGGCAAAAAGGAGATCCTTTGTTCTTTGTTATTTAAAAAAAATCCAAACTAGGTACTTTCGTTGTTGAAAGTACCTAATCAATCTTGTTGTGTTGAATTGACAATATCTTGCTCCTACTTGGATGCGCTTGAAACAGTTCGATGACAATAATGGTTGCTTTTCTTTGTTTTTTTATTTCTTGCAAGTTTCCTAGTTACGTTGTTACTCCATTGTAAATGTAATATTCGAGATTTAGCCTCATCCAACTTGTGGAGTTTTGGTGCACTAAAAATCTTTCACTCCATAAAATATCCAAGAACCTTTGTGAGCAAGCAAAGATTTGGTTTCATCCAAGCACAACTTGGGTACTTTTGGCAACAAAAGTACCCAATAAATTCTTCTACGCCCTCAATTTCACCAGGGAGTTCTAGCGTGCATCCTTGTTTTGCTGTTCTAGCATCTTGCCATTTTTCCCTTGTAGTAGCTGAAGGGAGAACAAGGGTTCTTCTTTCATTATGTTGTTTTGTTCTATTTTGTATGTTCTTTGCTTAATTTCAAAATCGGTTACTTTCATTACCGCTCGCTTTATGCCATCGGTTTTTTTGTACCTCCTCAATGTAACATCTTATGCATGCACCTAACGCTAACTATGCATTGAAAAAACCTAAGCCTTGACCCAAATCTTGTTGAAAATTGTTTAAACCACCATTATGCCATATCTGAAATATGAATTGTTCCTAAAGTTGTGTGCCTCATCAAAGGTTAGGAAAAGATGTATAGGCTCATAAAGCTCATTTCTTTCATTGTGTGCTTTTGTATGTTGGTGTTAGGCTCATTTTGTTCCTTTCATTTCAAGTTCATGAGGAACAAAAACATATCAGATGTTAAGAACCAAATTATAATGCACATAGATGATGTTCTTGATTATTGTCGCTTTGCATGTTATTCATTTTGCAGGAAATTTTTAAACATTTGGACAATATTGTTGAGGAGGGCAAAGGAAATATGCTAAGCAGTCATGAAAGGGAGGAGGTTTATAAAATCAATCCACTCGTAGTTCATGTGTGAATTTTTTGAATTTTTCCAAGAACAAAGATTAACACTAGTTTGATTTTTTCATACATATAGCAAGAGGTTGAGGAGGAGGAGATGGAGCCTAGGACACTTGATTTTATAGAGGAAATACAAAGCCTAATGAAACAATCTCAAAAATATACAACACTAAACTATTGTGTTCTAGATTTTTGAATGAATGTGTTTTGTTGAACATGTATACACTTCTGCTAATGCAGCAACACCGACAAGTTCCTTGAATCTACTACCTTTGTCTTGTGACAATGTAATCCAACATGTCCATAGCCAGACAAAATTCAAAACCATCGATGTTTTGGAGAGGCACAAGATGTCACTAAAAGAGAAATCAAAGATGCCTATCCCATTATGTCAGATGATTCCTACGCTAGTTGTCAAACTTGCATTGAAGATAGATATCTTGAAAATGGAACAAGCATTCCATGGTGGATATAAGGAGGGCGATAAAATGTTTTATGTCTCCTCCACTAATGGGCAAGGAGGTGTGGAGTCAATAGTTGGTTATGAATGGAGTGGAATATCTAGTGGAAATTTGAGGATGATAGGTTTGAAGAATTCTTGCATTTGGACCTTGATCTCAAAAAGCTTTCCCATAAAATGTGGGATGGAAACCATCACCTACACACATGACTTTCATATATCAATATGGTTCATCTTGATGATTCCACTTGGCACATCTGAGTGGATGCAATAGTTTTGGACACCATTAATGGACTAGTCGAATTATTGACCGCTATGACAAACCTAAACAAGTTTGCTAACCATCATTTTTCGCTCTTGTTTTACTTAGTGTTGGTCAAGAAGATTGGGTGAGTCAATTGGGTTGATGCAAGTTGTCGAATATGATCACCTTTGTCCAAGCTTGGTCCATGATTTCTTCAAGATCTAGAGTATTGGAAAGATTCCCTTGGTGCAATTTAAAAGCATGTTCCCAACAAAAGTTTATAAGAAATGTGAAACCAAGTTTTAGAAGACTTGGTACTCCTTGACATAAGAGGCCTTCTTCAAGTATTTGTACAAGGTAATATGTTACACTTTGACTTTGAAAATTTAATGTTTAAAAAAAAATTATTCAACTAAAAGCTCTAACAAAGTTATGACCATATGTTTTAGTAGTGGGAGTTTGTTATGACTACTGATGTTGTGGTGAAGATATACTACAAGGAGGTTTTTGATCCAACCCTCTGCTCTCCATCCAAGATGCAGGAGTTGATGGAGAAAACTATGGACCAGGTGCAAAAGGAGAACTACAATGCCTTTTTTAAGCATCTTCTTGTTTGCGATCTAATTTTTGGAAAGGAATTTTTTGAGCAGATACAAATGCACTATGACATGTCCTCCGAATGTAAGATGTTGACCAAAAGGTTACAAATGTTGGTCACATCCTATGTGAGTAGTGAACAAAAGGTCAAGTGGCTCAAGTAGTGGAATTGGCCAATAGTAGCCAAGGAGGCAACCAAGTTTCCAAAGCAAGGGTTCTCTAATGTAGTATGTGCAAAATGGCTCTAGAAAGTTACTTTTTGGTTTTACGTGGGCTCCACACAATATTCAAATCAAAACAAAAGATGTCCTTTTGGGAACTTTCGGTGCCAAAAGTAGGTGTGTCGAATGTTTTTTTTGTTTCAAATGGCTTTCTTCTATGTTTTCAAGAACTAATGCACAAATAATGTAGGTATCGAAAGTTTTTCATTCCTTTCTTGGCAAATTCAGTTTTTTTTTGAATTGTGGGAATCGATATTTATTGTAAATTTGAAAGCTTTTTGTTCATTACCTGATGTAACTGGAGGCAGATGTTGAATCCACTCTATAGTCCATAATATTTGAGCTTAGCCTCTCTATCTCACCTTAGCTAAAAGTTCCTTTCCTCGCTGATTATATCAAGGACTAAAAATTAGCTCTTTAGGAAACATGTTTTTTCGAGGAGTTTAAATCAAAGGATGGCATTAGGCATATTAAGTCATTCAACCGGCAACTCAGTGGCAAGGAGGCCTCTAAACAGGTCTTCTACATGTGAGTGTTATTTTTCACATTAGTTGTATTTTTTTTCAATGATGATTGTAAGGTTATTAAAACCATTCCTTTCTTTGCAAGTATTTCAATTTAGGGCTCCCTCCAATAGGAGCAATTCCCTACATGCCACCCCTTTTCCTTATCTAAAAAGACCCAAAAATTGATAGCAACATGTACCGAAAGGACCTTCTCAAGGATTGGTCTAGTGCTCACCTCACAAAATGCGAATGGTATTTTGACTACCTTAAAGATTATACACCTTCTTTTGAAGTTTCTCTTTGTGAAAGTTTTGAGCTTGGGTTTACAAAGAAGGCTATAGAAACCCCTATGTTTCAAGGTCCCAAAAAATCAAGGGATGCCACTAAGAAGAAAAGTAAGGAGAAGTTTACAACCTCAGAAACTATGGTTGACATAGAGAGGCCCCAAGATGATTTTTAGGAGACCTTGGATATCCATCAATAGGCACCACTTACCTAGGCTTTTAATGCAATTTTGTTACCCCCTGTTATTGTGATTGAGGAGAGACCTCCACTTTCTAGTCATGTTTTCACTCCTAGCAAGAGGATAAGGTTCCTCAAAAGGACGTTCAATCTCTCGTGGCACTCAGTTGCATGCAGTCGATTCAAAAGTAAGAAATGGCTAGTGGAAGAAGGCTAGATCTCATGCATCATGAAAGAGGTAATTTCCATTGACATTTCAATATTTGAGTTCATTTCCTTTCCATTTATGTCCATGACTCCTGCATTGAAATTTTGAATTTTTTTTTGTTTGAGGTTTCACCTAAAGGGAAAGTTGATCTCCTTTTTGCCGACATTCTTGGAGGTGTTCTTGTCCCATTGTGTCTTATCCAACTTCAATGATTTTAATTTGGAATTGATCCCTTGAGGATTATGTGGAGTCAATCTTCTTCTTTATAGAGCGCTTCTTTTCCAAAAGGGGAGGAATTATTTTATTCTACTTAGATGATCTTCGATTACAAAAGGAAATTGTGCCTTTTGTGATGCTTACAAATTTACCATAAAGTTAAAATGGATTATGATTAATTCCCTTCCCATTATCAGCACTGAAGACAAGATTCATAAAGTATGTTGTTGCCATCACCTAATTCATCTATTTTCCCTTTGTATTTAATTTTCACTTTCATTTGCCCTTACCTTGCGAATTATTATGCAAATGCTTGTTAGTAAGGCCATCTTCCTTGCTTCTGTCAACTTCCATCTTTTTCCACCTTTTCCTACAGTCATTTCTCAAGGAATTTCCATTGCAGAGGAAGATGTTTCTTTACAACTAGACCTCCAAAAATTCCATGACTATTTCGGCTTCAAGTGGACCATTTAAAAGTGCCAGAGATATTCATGCTCCCACTTTGCAAGCTCTCGTGGAAGTTTGTTTTCCTTCGAACTTTTTCATTATCCATCTAGACTCTGCTATAGGTGAGCTCCATCATTGTTTGATACGTTGAATGTTCGATTTGAAAATAATTGTAAGTTATTGACACCAAGGAAATATTGCATGCAACATTGTTTGGGTGTGTGAGACAATTGGTAGGCTTGTCTTGGCACTAGAGGTAGACCATGTAGCCTTTTACAAAGTAATATTTCCATTAGTGAAAGAAGTTGAACTCCAGCAAATTGAGAAGCCAGGTTACTCTTTGGATCTAGTTTTGCCACTTAAGAAGAAGGTTAAAAGGGTTTTGGATTGTGATTAAGTTTTGGTTGTCTTCATTTCATGTTTGTGCATTCCTTTCAATTGTTTGTATCAATTTAACCTTTTTTTTTGCTTGCAGAGAGCTGCCTTCTCTTCTTCGATTTATGACCGTGCCCTTTTTTGCATGCAAAGACTTCTTTCTTAGTCCACTAGTTAGCCTAGTTTTGCCTTCATATGTGAAGGATCAAGCGTAGTTATGGATACTATATACTCCCTAGATCCATCTTTTAAGAGTTCAAGCATTGACTTAATTGTTCTTGCATACATAGATGATCTAGCTTCAGATGCAGAACTTTAGTTTCACATTCTTTGTTTGAACTTAAGGGTGGATAACTTGGATTTCTAGGTTATCCTATGGTTGGGTGGAGAGTTCTATTTGTTTTGTTTTCCAAGTTTTTTCCAAATTATTTTCCTATTGATTTGTGCATCAATTAGTTCCATTGTTCACACAATGTTTCAACCCATTTTCTCCAGCCACAATTGGAAGAAAATAAAACATATTCACCCTCTCCAATTTTTATATATAACAAGAAAGCTAAATCTTTCATGTTTGTAATTCATGGACTTGAGCTAATGTCTTGTTTTGTTTGAGGACAATTATGTTTCTTCTTCCCTTTCTTTTGTGGCTTTGTGTTCAATCTCACCTTAGCACATGGGACCAATCCTTCACGAGAGATAAGATCTGCAATGTAACACTCTAAGGATATTTTGTGCACTTATTCATGGTTATGGCTTTTATGGATTTAGAGTGATCTCAACATGTGCATATGCTTCATTTTGTCATTCATCATGTCCACTTAATGAATCTTATGTTAAATAGAGGATTCTCATTGTTCCTCACTATTTTATGTCCATCCCTTCTCATTTAAGATGAACCCTTTTCGGACCTATTTTAAAGAATCACCTATGACTTCTCAATAAGTAAATTCCCAAATGATATTTGGGACAAGGAAAAACAAAATTTTGCCTTATTTCATCAAGCATAGAACTTGTGCTTAATGAATCATCTGATTAATCTTCACATTCTTTAATTTTTTTTCTATCTTTTATTTATCCCCTCTCCCTCAATCCATTTTCTATCTTTAACATGAAAATTGTGAATGCTCTTTGGTTATATTTATTCCTTCTCATCCCTTATGTGAAGAGTTAATCCTCAAAAACCTCTTAAGAAAATTTAACTACAAATTGTCATTGACAGTACCATGGCCAACCTCAAATGAATAAGGATGGCAAATTGTGAGGCTCCCATGGTGACCAACAATGTGTGACTATTAATCACAAAAAAATACATATATATATTCAACTATCAAAATCTAGTTAAACCCAAACGACATTTGCTATTGAACATACTTCTATACTTCTTCACAAGTGTTATTTTGTCAATCAATCCAAGGTCTGGTTCCTTCTAACAATAAATTTCATGCAAATGTATCATGGACTTAATATCAAAATTTGAAGGAATTCTTGGGACTACTCAATGTCTTTTACTATTACATTAATGGACGTTTGCAAATATTTTTTGCTTTATATTGTCCTCCTATAGTTGGGAATGAATTCCTAGCAACAAATTTCTTTGCCTACATTACATTGTGATTGATTTCCTTATTTTAAGATGTAGCTAAAGGTGAATTACAAACCGTGTCCTCTAAGTTTGTAGAATGGGTTTCCCTTTAAAACATTTAGTTGTTGATCAACCATGTGAAAGAATTCCTAAGCTTAGTTTCACCTCCAAATTTTTGGGCCTCATATCAAATTAGACTATAAAATTTTTAGTTGGTTCCATGCCAACCTTTCAAAACATGCTCCTATTTACATCATCATATACTTAATACATTGTTTGTGTCTTTTTGAACTTTTAGATGTCGCAATCAATCACGATTGGCATCTTGTACTCATCTTCTTCACTACAACTTGGTCTATCCTTTGTTTAGACTCATCACTTAAAATAATCAACAACACACCATTTGTGAGTAATTCATTTTGTTTCATTGTTTTTTATTTCACAACCTTTTTCTCTTTAAAAACATGGAGACTGAAATTGTCTGCAAACTACTCTATTAACTGCACTTGAATGTCTACATTTTAACATACTTGTAATATGTTCGCCATTGTCTCTAGCAAGCCTATTCTCCTCACTTTTCTAAAGGCTTTTTGGAGGGGTAAAAAACTTTTCACTATTTGTTTCTTCAAATATCTTTCTTAACATATTTTCTTCATTGAAATATTGAAGTTGATAATTCTTTGCATTCTAATTTTCGTTATTTATAACCTCACTTCAATTGCCTGCCCCTTGCAATGTCAAAAATTCAGAGTCTAAAATTAAATATAACTATAATATGCTTATTTTGTGGTAAATACATAATCTCTAATCCTATATTTTGATCTAAATCTAAATTGAACATGTCATAAAACTAATATTAAATAAATTTGTTCATTCAAATCTACTCACATTTAGTTTTAGAATTAAAATCCAACAATGAAAGTATGATAACAAACATCAAAACAACAATTTTGGCTATGAAAGGAAAGCTTTCCAAAAATCAAAGTGCTCTTCTTTCATGCTCCATTAAAACTCAATGTTCTACAATCATACCATTTCTTCCTCTCTTCCAAAGATATTAAATAATCTTATGTTCTATTCAAATTCAAATGGTGATAAAAATTATGTAATCTAACTAGAAATTCCTAAAATAGTAACTAAGTAAATAAAAATATATTAGCTAACTATTACTACAAGTAACTATTCCCTTAACACCTTGCTTTCAAATTAAACCCCAACATTGTGAATCAAGAGGGGCTACCTACATTGATGTGCTTCTAATGTAGGTCATCTACTTTTGATCGAAGAAGTTTTTCCAACTTTGGAACAAATGGAATTATCTCTAGTTTTTTTGTCAAATTTGCTTCAACTTGTCAAATAAACTAGAATGTGTTTGTGTTCTTTTTTCATTTTTATATATCTTGGGAAGAGTTTAGGTTTTTCACTTCCCTTCAGAGCCCAAATTAAGTGTATTCCAAAATGTGTGTGTACTTAATGACTATACATTATACTTTCCAACTAATAGCTTTTAGGTCATTTTCCTTCTACGGTCCATGTTCATAAATATTAGTATTCGTTCAACTCACATGCTTAAAATAAAACAAGACACAATTACACACCTAGAGAAATCTTGCACAATTCAGAAATTGTCTTATCATTCATCTTGAATCATTACATGGCATAACTTACAATAATGCTTTCTACCTCTTGATATCTATCACCTTCTTCTTCTATAGTAAAGAAAGGAATGCTAAAGATTTGAAGATATTTCATTATGCACTCCCATGGATGACTCCACCACGTCTTTTGGCATGTCTTCATCACCGTCATTCCAAGATTTTAGCATTGGAAATGTAGTGTCAATGCTAGTTCTCACCATTGGCACCAACGCATCCATGTCTTTGCAATAAATAAGTCATGGTGATTCATAAGTATCCTCCTTGGGGTCGGTTTGGTTCTTTGGCCACTTTTTTTCGATTGTGGTTTCGAGCACATACTTGTTTTGGGAAACAAATCCCAGTAGGTAATCGGTTTGTCTTAATAATCAAGTTTTGTAATTTTGATTTCTCAAATGTGTTGGCCATGGATTGTTTCCTAGATCTTGTTGTAAGTCATTAAAAAAGTTCTCATCAAACATGCAAATCACTATTGCATAAATTTTGTAATCTTGCAAGCCATTTTTTCTTGCCCAATATCCCACTTGTACTTGGTATTCTGCATTAATAAACTTCATTTCTTTCTTTCCAACCTTAGGGTACAAGTCTAAGTCTTTAGGAGTTTGACAAGGCATGTTTGTTTGTCTTTTGCAAAAGAGCAAGGAATTCAAAAAAAGAAATTTCACACAAAATGCTCATAACATGGAAAATGAACACATTTGGGCTATTAATGTGTGCTATGAAAGCTCGTGGATTAAATACCCAACGAAATGTAATACTAATGGTCTATTAATCATAGTAAACAATGGCCACAATTTTTTTCTTTATTTTTTTACAATAGTCATTTGAAATTAATGTGGTAACATTGCGTGAAATAGATTTTTTGTCAAAAGAATGTATTGAAAAAATTTAAACCAAACAATTACCAATAATTACCAAACATCACAAAAAACATTTAAAAATAAAAGTTGTCTTTTAGCATGAGCCTTTTTTATTCAACACTAAAAGTTCTAAAACTTTAAAGGGTGCTAATGTTTGGGCTCCTAAGAAAATACTTCAAATTCTTGTCCCTTTGGCCCAAATATATAAAACTTTTACAAAACAGTTTTGAGCAAAATATGTGGGTTTAAGTAATCTACTTTGAAGAAGATTTCAATTCACATATGGGGAACACCAAATTGAAATCAATATCATCTTCAACTTTTGATTTGTTAGTGCTTGTCATAAATACATTGTTACAAAAAATACTTTCAGAATCTTGAGACATATCCTATTTTAATCAATAAAGGGAAAGCTAATTGTAGCCCATTGAAGTATTATAGACTTCGAGTGAATGCCTAGTCTTTTAAATCCTTATTCTACTTATGTTGTCCAAACTTCTTCAACAAATAACAATTTTCATATATTTTTCATCCAAAAAATTCATCTATTGTTCATCCATCCATATACACATGGCAAAATATTCTGCCACATCAACAAAGATTCTATCTAATGTGACAAGGAATATTCTTAGCATATTCCATCCATGTCATCAAAAGATGTTCAAAAATATTCCATCCTACTCATAGGTTCATGCTCATAGGCTCACACCCATGCTCACAAACTCACAAGCTCACTATCGCAACCCCAGCTTTGGGCTCGCGACCAAGGCAAAGGGGTTGCAAGGTGGCGGGCTAAGAGGAAGGAAGCCCGGGAGTTAAGGCAAAGGCATTGCAAGGTTGCGGGCCAAGAGGAAGCTTGAGAATCACATCACATACTCTCGGGAGTGTAAGACAGTGTGAGGGAGTATGAGGGAGTATGAGGGAGTGAACACTCACACTCCCAAGGCAACTCCCACTTTGGGAGATGGAGTCCCGGTGGACTCCCGAAACTTCAGAGAGCAATTTCAGGGGTCAAAACTCAATGTTTTATGGCTTTTTTTATATCATTGGAAAGATCTTAGAACGTAGATGTCTAAAATGGGCTCGCATTGCTCATTTGGACATCTGAAACACAAGTTATGGCCAAAAGAAGGGCCGGGAGTCAAACTGCCAATTTGACTCCTTACCACAAAAAGTCAAGAATCGACCCGATTTACTTAGCTTCAGGGGGCGTGCCACATATCGTTGGAAAGCTCTCAACGAGAGCTATAACTTTGCT
>Ga0116229_10013881_pt1 | contig 11303 bp, 10 predicted proteins | sample S1TSphgellanicum_3_FD_87313 | JGI IMG/M metagenome (GOLD analysis project Ga0116229, IMG submission 87313) | Host-associated microbial communities from peat moss isolated from Minnesota, USA - S1T2_Fc - Sphagnum magellanicum MG | ecosystem: Host-associated > Plants > Peat moss > Unclassified... | reverse complement strand
TCTGGCCAGTTACCTAGTCCAAAATAAGTGAAATGCATACTTGTGCCAAATAGCCATTTCTGGCAACTGGTGACCTTTCACCAATCACTTGGCAGTGTTTTTTCCTCAATTTTGTGATGCAGCAAAGGTGGGCAATCATCCACAATCTGGTTGATTTAGCCAGATTTTGGCTATTAACAAAATATGAAAGAAAAAAAGTTTAAACATCCTTATATATCTTTGGCTACATAATTGGACCAATGTTACATGAGGAAGTTATTTACAACATCATTTATTGGAGAGGTCTTGTGTAAATTTGAGCATGCATGTTCCATATGGGGGATTGTGTACATGCAACTTGTGAGAAGAACATCTCCTAACATCCTCCAAAACATAGAAGCTAGATCTTTAGTTACAAAATCATAGTTAGAAGCAACAAAATTTACATAAAGTTTTCTAATACATTCACTCATTGTAGGCCATAATTAACAATTGTAAATAATGGCACAATCATTTAGAATCATGTGTTTTTAAAAAATATGTGTAACATAAAGTAGAACATTTTCTTTGATGTTGAGACATGGCATCATTTAAATATTAAGAACACAATAATGGGAGCAATTTATGGTCCACAATTGAAAACATTTAATTTGATATTAATTGCCAATTTCCACAAAATAGGCTAAACCATACTAACACTTCTTACATAGATCTAGACTAAAAGCTTATAACCAAATTCCTAACAAACATTTTTGTGGGTCATTATGAAGTTTGGCCCACAAAAGAATCATTTCATATTATGACATAATTCACTAACAATTATTATGGGTCTTGAATGGACAATTATGTGCATAAAAATAATTGCAATAAATTTGAGTAAATAAGGATCAACATGATCAAATGTGGTTGTTGAATCACAATTGGCAACAATCTAAATGTGAATTTAAACAAGTGGTATCCTCTCTTTAATTTGGAGGCAATTGCAAAGATTGGGGAACATTAATACACAAAAATACTTATTAACTATTTTCTTTGACATGATTGAAATCTCAATTCAGATCAATGTGCCATGTCATATATTTGATTGTTACCTTGGTTGTTTGCATAATCATGAACAACAATCATGAAGATCAATGTTAATAATTGAGATTTGTTTGTCACATTGCTTTCAATTTGTGGTTTTGGTTTTCAACTTTGATTGTCCAATTGTTCCTAAAAACATGCCCACAAGTTAGTAAAAACTTGATTGTGAATAATATTATAATTATTTACATGAAATTGACTTGAAGTGAATGACCTAGAATTTAATCAAAATTTTCAAGGTTAAATGATGAAGAACAAACCAAGACTCTCCATGGAGGTTAATTCAAGACTAGAATTTGAAGGCTAGAAAATGTGATAACTCACTCAAGGTGAAGGCATTTTCACTTGATAAATGTGCATCTGAAAGCAGTTGGAGTGGTAGAGTCAACATGTATTTTAAAATGAAAACTTGTAATAAGTTTTGTCAATGTTTATAAAAAGTACCAAAACAAATGTTCAATTTCTAACCTGAGATAAAAATGTTGAGTGGAATCCAGATGGCACCTTTGATGGTAAGCTTATGACTGCCACTGGTTTGGATGCCATTGTGTTGGCATCAATAATCACCACTTCTGAATTTCTACAAGATACAAAACATTTTTCCAACAAAGACATTCATGAGAAAACATTGTAAAGTCATCTCCAATTTGGCACACAGTCATTCAAATACTAAAAATTCGTAGAGTTGAAATTTGCAACTACATTTTCAGTTGTGACCAATAAACTACTTTCAATTCCAAACATTTACCAAAAGAGTGATGGGGAAATGGTAGCATGTCTTTGCAAAAATGTATTGGAGGGAAAAATATAGAAGTTAAAATACCCATACCCAATTCTTTCATCATGCACAAAGCAAATGAGGTAGCCATCATCTTCGAGGATTTCCTTGCTAGCAATGCGAGGAACGAAAATGGCTTCAGACCCCCATCGCCCCTTTCCATGAAGAAACACACCTTTGATGTTGCCCCCAATCCTCAAATCTCTTGTGTGAAGGTGAGGTTCCAAAGATAAATCATACTTTACCACTCCAATAAACTTGTCTATCATATCATCATACAAACATGCATATGTATATTGTTGCTTCCTGCCAAGATTTGCAAAAATGGTCACATTTGTATCATGATGTGAGTTTGGAACCAATGATATAGGATAAAGGATATTTGCCCAATATTCAAGATGGACAAACAAATTGAAAATGCATTTGTAAACCATTTGTTATCAAAAGTTGTAAGTCTTTCATTGTTGTTACTTTATGCAATGATGATGTATAATGAACATTATGCCTTGATGGAAAACATCCAAATTCCATTCCCCATTTAATGATATCATAAAAAATTTGATTAGATAATTACAAAAATTCAAGCCACCCAAGTGTCATTACCTTCCAATATAATATTCATTGATCCTTGGTACTTCAATGGCCAATGTTGACAAATGTTTTTGGGTTACTTGACCCGTGTCAAGTTTTAACCTAAACTCATACCTGTATCAAAAAATGATGTGAGCAATTTCACTACTAATTGGACACATACATGAACATGATGAAAAAGTCAAGTTAAATTTACTAATCACTCTAGAAACAAAACAACAAAGATGACGTCAAATGCATCCACTTGTCACCAATAAACAATTTAAATTGATGCAAAAGAAAACGTACAATTGAGGTGATTCCAATTCCATATCATTTGTTGATGGAAAATATTCTTTCCATACGGTGATATTTGTCCTTTTCATTCGGCATGATACCAAGACAACTTCATCACCTTCTTCCCATGCATTTGCTAAAACATACATAATAATATCATCCATGCGATCAGGGTCGCTTAGATTCTTGTGCATATGCAAATCATTGCAAATTGAATACAACCAATTCATTCACCACACAATATACCACATAAGTTTGATGATATCTTTCATTAGAGAATAAAAGCCATATCAACTAAGTGTGACATGAAAAATACTTGTAAAACAATGTAGTATGACTTACCATTGTGGAAGATCATGCAAGTGGGAATAGTGAACCAACGGATTTGAGACTCGTCTTTGGCATACCGTGGGAGTAACCCCAAACGTGATTCTTTGTTTGGGTCAAACTTGATTAGATGTTCACCATGGATCAAATTCTGATCAATACATGTGATTGTAATTATTTTAATGGGAAAAAAAGAAACAATATGAAATTGCATGGTTAACATATTTCACATGAATTTTTTTTGGTAAAATAAAATATTATTTTCCAAACAATCTAGGAGAGAACATCATTACACATTTCATGAAAAAAATTAACGTTAAAAATGTCAAAAATTTGTCGCAAATTTGTTGAAAGGTGTCATGATACAATATTCTTACAAGCTTCGTTTGCAAAGTGGCAATATGGATTGTAAGGAGTATACCTTAAATTTTATCACTAGAGATAGGTCCATGACAATGGCGTAGTTTTCTGTGATGGCAAAATCATGCATGACAACATTGTCACGCACAGTAATAGGCACTGACTCCATCAAAACGCCTTCTTTCGAAAATACTTGATAAGTAAGGTATGGAGACACAATTTGGTAATAGAAACCAAACATTTCCCCTGGAATCACAAGGGACAAAATTTGTACAAGTTAATGTGAAATTGCACTCCCACTTTTTTACCACATATGGATTTCTTTTGTTACCAGCTATTAGATTTCAACATGAAGAATCAAGATTCATCTGAGGGCCACAAATGTTAGGTATAATTAATTCTATTATGTTGATTAGAACAATCTAAAGAAGTGTTGATGGAACCTGTTACTGGATCAATTTTTGGATGTGCTGTCAAATAGTCTGTCGGACTACCATAGTTTACTCTCCCCATTGTCTTGAAGTCTCCATCTTCTAGCACCTTGATTGCATCTGCTAAGGCCATAATATAAAGTCACTTTTGGGTCCAGGATTGTATTTGAATAAAAAATGACTACACATGAATGTAATGCAACAATATGACTCCAAATGAGTATGCCACAAATTTGCAATAAAATAAGTTGCCATTGATTATCATTCATGGGTTGTAAGGAGGTCCCAATGCAGAGCATCTCCACCCAGACACCCTAATTGGGCCTCTATCAATGTTTTAACATGTCCAACATCAAGTGTTAACCAACTTGGTACTCGGGTCCTTAACACTAGTGCTGATATTGTACTCACAAATTGATAATTGGCAAATGGGTGCTGAAAAAATTAAATTTTTGGGAACAGGGGGTCCAACAACCGCAATTTGTATAAATATTCCAAATATTGAAAATAGTTACTAAGTACCTTAAGTTTTTTTTAAAAACTTTAATGAAGTTATTGAGATATCTCAATGGATTGAATTCTCTTGTATGTGGACAAGATCTTGAATTCCATTCCTGGAAATTTTGGCAGTTTTCTTATCAAATTTACTTTTCTTTTCTTTTCTTTTTTCCAACAGGCCCTCTTGAGAATTAATTAAAGATGAACATCAGTTGCACCTCCAGTACTAGGCACAAGCTTATATACTAGACCGACTCTCCTTTGAACTTCAATGTTTAGTTAGCATACCAAATTTCACCACAAGAGCAATAATCCAAGTAATCAACAACAGACTTGACATGTTTTGGAAAAGTTTGAGCAAACTCACATGGCTTATCAGCTTCGTACAAAGCAAGCAACTTATTGTTGTGGTACACAAGGCCAGTATTTGCTACAAACTCCACAACACCCTTTTAGGCTTAACCCCACAGCACATTCTCAATGATTTGCATGCAAGACAAATCAGAAATGTTCAAGTTGTCAATCTTGTTGCAAACATGGAGCTCTACTTTTAAGTTGCAAAATATATTATGAACTTTTTTGAAGGAGACATAGTAGCAAATCAATTTCCAAAATGATATCATTTTAGGGCCTAAGGACTGTAACAACTATCGTTGCATTTAGGAAGTTCAAGTTCTACATGTTATGACTTTTTAAACAATTTTTGTATGAATTAACAAACATCATTAGTACAATGAAGATTCAGGAATAGCCACACTATCCCATGAAGATAAGTATAACACAAGTGCAAGGGCAACTACAAGGGCAACTACAAGCCAAGTCTTCATAATGCAAGAGCATGATACACATGTTACCTGTTCCAAATCCATTTGAAATATCCAAAACACCTAACATAATTCGGAGAAGATAAACTAAGCCAAAACAAATCCCCTTCGTACCGTGCATGTCCCCAATCTGTGACATTATGAACCACATTCTTTATTTGGACATTATGTGCATTCGTCACACGCAAGCTCATTCAAAGTTGGGGTTCCAAAAAAAATGTCTAACCAAAAACAAATTTTCATAATGTTTATTATATTATAACTATAGTGTATAATTGTGTTCTTACCATTAGAATACTAAGAAAATAAGTTTTTAAAAAATCAAATAATTATTGAATGTTAGATAAAAGTTTTTTTGAGTCGTTGACCAATTTACAGTCAGTTGTTCATATTATAATTTTTCACAAAAGAATGCAAAAGGAATGCATAAAATGATGCAATTGATTTCAAATGTTTTGTATAAGAAAATCATGCTTTCTTTCGTGTAATTACATGTTCATTAAGTTAATTTAATGAAAAATAATATCATACAAAAATTTCAAAGGTTTTACATTTTGAGACAAAGAGCTACAAGGAAAATGATTGCTTTATTAAATCCATTGGCTAGATTTTAAACCACTGACCCCTAAAAAAAATATTGTCAGAGGAGCAATGAAAAGGGGATCGTTGTAGACTAGTCAAAAGGGATCCTTATCCATTAGGCTGTTGTGATCACAGTTACACAGAATATGATGCTGCAATCAAAACAAAGGCACTCAAAGGGAGTTGGAGCCCTATTACTTGCTGCATGGACAAGCACTTTCCATTGGAGAGTTACAATCAGTTGAATATTCATATGTCGGTAATTAGTGTTAACATTTCATATGTAATGAATTTTTAAAGAACTTTACAAAACACATTTTCTCATGAGAATGAGAGATGTCACCTTTTAGTCACTCCCAGTTTGACTCACAACTCGCACAACCTTACATTCGGTCAATGCTTGACCCATAAAACCGCTTTCATGAGGTGACCAGTCATCGCAGCTAGTGCAAATAGATGTAATGAAAAGTTGCTATTGGGGCAAAATTTGTGATCGCAACAACCTACTGGAAAGAGGCCCTAACTTATTGTCAAGAAGTTCTAGCTGTTAGGATGACAGAGTCGGACACTTGCCTTGAGAAATTTGGCTGCACCATAAACTTCCTCTTGTTGTAATCTAGACGTTTGGACAAATCGAGCTACATAAGTGGCCTTCCCATCCTTGATTTTCAAGCCATGAAGAGACCTGCATCAAACATATATTTTGATCCTCAACAGTTGAAACTTCTAGAAAATTGTTAGTCTATCACCAATCTCTACTTAAGATAACTTTCACCATGAATACCCTTGAATCACAAGTGATTATGCAAATTAAAGTTAAAAAACTTAGCACAAATTCTTTTATTTGAAACAAATAATGAAAGTTGATGCCTAGCAAACACCAAATTCCCCAGGATTGAATACTAGAATCCAAAAACTACAAGGGCTTCTTTGCAGAGTGCTTATTAGTCAATTTAGGATTGATCACTGCAGATCAAAGATGAGCAAAAGCAAGTTGGAACAAATCAGACCCTACCCATCTCCATCAAACCTGCACCCAAAAAAAAAAAAAACTCAGGAGTTAACAGCGCTAATTCATAACAACACAAGTCCAACATTATTGTTTGCATGCCTGTGCTGTTAGGAGGTAGACATGTTGTATACTTCTTGTCATACAGATTGTATGTATTTTATATATATATGTAGTATACATCTGTAAATGTTAGTATTCAGACAAACTGTTTCTGACCAAAGATGGAAGATTCTTGCTTGTTAGCAGACTCTAGAAATTAATACCAGAGCAAAATCAGGCCAAAATCAAATGCATCCAACCTAAAGTTTAAGAACACTGAACAGAAAATTCTTACTAGTGACCAATTCTGTAAGAAAATAATTGCTCATGAAGTTCATTAAAATGAACAAAGTTTTTATGAAAACAAGTAGTTTCGAAAGGAAGGCTTTGAAAGCGGTACCACTGGTAATTGGCAATTGGATTAAATCTTGGATTTGGTACAATTCGCACAATCTCCCCATTCAAACATTCCTGTGAGGACCCAAATAGACAGAAGATAACTCTCAATTTATTTACTCACATTCTGAAAAGACTCATGACATTGCCTTGAAAGACAATCAGAATATGGTATGTTAATATACACACCTCTCAATCAAACCTTAGAAAATATATGAATTCCTTCATTTCTGCAGTTCCCCAACAAAACAAAAAGAAAAGTTCAGAAAATATTTCTTAGTTTATGAGCTATGTTTGGCTAAAATACAAGCAAAGAAATGGGAAGGCGGCAGTGCCCAAATGTTTTTCAACATGCATCAGTTTTGCAATCAGTTGGTGCTCACAGGGATTGATCCAGAGACTGGAAGGTCAGAAGTTGGGTTTGTCTCCTGGTCCACTGGTGCATAGTATCCATCCAAATAGAAGTGTGGATTAGGCTTATTATTATCATCGCTAGGATGATCATGCGCATCGTCATCAACAGTTGAGTGATCTGCAAACACCCACAAGAGAGTTTTTTCCAAAGAATCACACACCCATATGGCTACAGCTTTTGAAGCACCAAATGAATCTTTTTGCAGCTCATGGCTAGGAGTCTTCTGGTTTCTTCTACTCAAAATTCTCTTGTATAAGAAGGAGGCCACATTTGCAGGTACTACTTCAATGTCACTAATAAGATCAAAAAGTGGCCGGGCATTTGTTCCAATCTGTGCATGTATACTCAAAGTGGTACTAGGTCTGCTCCTGCAAGTTTTTAGACTTTTTCTTCCGGCCCAACAATGATGGTACAAACTTCTGGGATGTGATGATACAAGGAGTGACATGATCTGGGAGTTGAAAAAGTGACAATACTCAAAACCTCGGGGTGTTAAACAAGTGACACATATTCAAAACCTTCAACATATATGTTCAAGTTTCATTCCACAAACGAGTTGGTGGAGCAAACAGTACAGGATCGATCTATTGAAGACAAATGAAGTTTGATGCTACTGGGAAGCTCATGGGACAGTTTCCTTTCCATTACAGGATCCCCGCAGCATGCCTCTTCCAGAATAATTGTGGCAACTCGGAAACCTCTTTATTCTGAACACAGATCCCAGGTAGCTGCAAGATGGTGATGATGCTCTCAGCTTCCTGCTTGCTTACGCCAGTGTGTGTGTCTTGATTCTTGGCTTGAGTATCAAACATCCATTTGTAGGAATCCCTTTGGGTTTTTTTTCCCTTTGTAGGAACTTTTTTTTGGGGCCCATAGTGAACCAGTCCAGCATGCGACAGGCATGATATAAAGGTACACATAATACACTTTCTTATTGTATTCCTGTCCATTAGGAAACCATGGTTGGGGTTAGCTATGGCGGTGGCTGGTTAGCTATGTACTAACCAGTGTTATGCGTGTAAGTGTCAATAGCTGTATATATGGCATGTAAATCCCGTGTAAATACTAAAATTATTTGTAAAGTCAGTTGCCTTTGAGCCTCCTTTCACCGAAACCCTTCTTTCAGGGGTATCCATAAAGTAAGAAAGTTTTATTAAATCTGGGAATGAAATCCTGAAAATCAGCATTTAATGCACAAGGTTCGAGACTAATTATAATAGCTTTACAAGTAGGAGCAGTCAAAATATATGCAGCAACAGGGGAGGCGCTAAACAAAACGGAAAGACAGTGTGAAACTCAATTCATCACAAAAACTGAAGTTCCCCCACCCTTGAATGCTAATCTTTTTCTTTGTTTTGGGTAGGTTTGTGTTTTTTTGAGTTACACCTTATTTATGACCAAACTCAGGGTTCTAGTGTTTTTCTTTATAGATAATTTTGTTATATACCTTTGATGACCATCTATCTATGAAGGAAGGTAGTTTGTTTGTTTTGTTTTGTACTTATGAGATTCCCTGAACCATGTTTCAGATCACTTTCTTGGTCTCTTTGGAAAGCTCTCAAAGAGCAGGGCTGCATCGGCTTGTTTCAAGGCATTTGAACATCCGGTGCAAAAGTTCTTGAATATTGAACGATTTCTTCACTGAAAATTAAATTAAATTGTAGCTGAAAATTTCAGAGGAATTGGAATGTGCCTTTGGTGTTGTTAGAAAGATCTTGATGAGCAGAATTTAGTGGAATTTATTTGGTAAGATTTGGATTCAAAATGCGGGAGACATTGATTTCTAAGTGAATTCTGTCACTAAAAATTTAAATTCCAAAAAACCAGGTTTTGGATGGAAAAATCAGTTGAGGATGTGGTAACACTTGAAGGCTTACCATTCAATTCAAGCATGATTTCCTTTCATATTTGGCTGTTCAAAAACTCCATACATACATTGTAAAACAATGTTCAGATGTTGAGTTTCCTTATTTTGTAATGGGTTCACACTTGGGCTGACGACACAGGCCACATTAGTCTATCCACATGAAGGAAGGTACTTTGTTTTGTTTTGTAATTATGAGATCCACCAAACCAAGATGCTTCAGATCATGTTCTTGCTGTCTTTGGAAAGCTCTCAACTAGAGGAGTGCATGGACTTGGTTCCATGACGTTTGGACTTGTGATGCAAAAGTTCTTGAATATTGAATGATTTTTTCATTGAAAATTAAATTGAATCATAGCTGAAAATTCTGGAGGAATTGGAATGTGCCTTTGGTGTTGTTGGAAAGATCTTGATGGGCATGATTTAATGAAATTCATTTGGTAAGATTTCGATTCAGAATGTGGGAGATATTGATTTTTAAGTGAATTCTGTCACTGAAAATTCAAATAAATTCCAAAAAAGCAGGTTTTGGAAGGAAAAATCAGTTGAGGACGTGGTAACACTTGGGCCAACAGCACGAGTCACACTAGTACTTTCTTGCAAAGTCATATGAACTAGTTGTGTATATTTTGATTTTCATTTTTTGCAATGGGCCATTTCACGGGCTGATCATTAAAAAACATTATGAAATCTCCCCTCCTCAAGTCAAAATCACATTTTTTACATTGTTTTACATAACCATGTAAAATCATTTATATATATATATATATATATATATATATATACACACACACAAAACACTGATACTAAGTAGTTTTGACAACTTTTCCAATTTGGAGTGTCCAATTTGGGGGTTGACCTCAAGGTTCTTGTGACTTGGACTTCAATCAACATGCCTTTGGTGGAACTAGCAAAAGATTAGGATCATGGAATTAACCTTTTTTTAGAACTAGAATCAAAACCAAAACTTTAGAAAATATATATGAATCAAATAATAACAACAATGCAAGTCTTCAAGTAAAACAAGTTGAACTATTTTGAAGTGTTGACAAGTAGCTTAAACTTTATAATTAATTGATGGGCTTTATTTAGTTATAGGTAAACTTTATGGCTAATTTATAAATTTAATTAGTTATACATATGTACTTAATTTGTGTGAATCGCATACTAATACAATATGCAATCTTAGGACCCCGTTTTTGTATCAAAGGTCCAAAGGTTTTTTATTTGAAAAAATGTGCCAAAATTGGAAAAAATGTAATGTTTAGAAATATGAAAAACCAAGTAAAACTTGCACCAAAAAACCTAGTAAATTTTTTTTTAATTTCATAACTAGCATCAAAAGTTGTTTTAAAATTTTAAAAACTAACCAACATTAGTATTAATCGAAGTTGGATGGTTATCACGGGGGGGGGGGCCACTTAATGTAAAGTTTGGGATCTACGTGTGTCAAATGATCATTTTTAGGAGGGTATTAGATAATTGTCCAACTTATTTTTTATCACCTTATTATATTTTAATATTTTAATATATACATATTTTAGCCACCATATATTAATTATAATCCATTATTCCAAATTATTGCATACCTTATATTATAATTAAATTGATTATTTGAATAAAAATTACCCTATTTTTTAACTAATTAACTTACAATTTTTACCCAACAACCAATATATTACACCCTATATTTCAACTCACATTTTATTTTATTTTTACTAGTGGTCTCCCCCCCCCCCCCCCCCCCCCCCTTTCCTTTTTCTTTTTTTTTTTTTCTAAACCCCCCACACCTTTTTTTTTTTTTTTTTCCTCCCAACATTCGTTTAAAATTACTCCCAATTTTCTCTC
>Ga0116229_10013879_pt1 | contig 11304 bp, 7 predicted proteins | sample S1TSphgellanicum_3_FD_87313 | JGI IMG/M metagenome (GOLD analysis project Ga0116229, IMG submission 87313) | Host-associated microbial communities from peat moss isolated from Minnesota, USA - S1T2_Fc - Sphagnum magellanicum MG | ecosystem: Host-associated > Plants > Peat moss > Unclassified... | reverse complement strand
GCACGATAAAATCAATGTATGTTAAGTTCTGTAAAATCCTTGGAACGATTCATTCATAAGCTTTCTGCCGATTTTACATTTCGTTACATAGTTATAAATTTTCCCGCCCACCTACTTATTTACGTCACATCAACCTCACAGCCTTGCACATATTTGGTGAAAAACCGTTGTAACCTCTTGTCAGATAAGGGTTGTATAGTTCTTCAGCAAGCCCTAGTTATAGCAGTCCCAATACTGCTCGGTTAAGCCCTTTTTGGTCATCATAGACAACGATATTTCGAGGGTTTCAGGCTACTTTATTTCCTTAACCGAGCAGTATTGATAGCAGTCCTATTTGATTAGTGAAAAAATCTCAGTAGTCTTGTAGGGTGTGTTAGCGCAGCGTAACGCACCGAAAGATTGGAATGGTGCGTTACGGACTTCGTCCTAACACACCCTACGTATCTGTTCAAAGTATCTGTTCAAAAATCAAATAGTAGTCCTATATCAAGTATCAACTAACTCTTAATCTTTGCAAACAAATTTTCATACTGAGTAGTCGCTGCTTGGGATAGGGGAAGCAAAAATTCACTTTTATTGAAAACTTCAGAATTACTCAGCAATAGTTTGCGTGCTGGTTCGGGAATGTTAGATGCGCCAATGTTTGTAAAAGTTGGCGAATTGGTTTTGGTCAGTAGAGAAATGTCCTTAGCAATGTTGGGGGTCAAACAAAAATCAATCCATTGGTAAGGTAGATCTGCCCTTTCTTTACCTGCTGGGTGTACCCACAAGTCTGCCCAAATCGCTGTTCCTGATTGGGGAACAACTGCGGCAAGTTGTGGATAATGCGCAATCATAGGCAAGACATCGTGTGACCAACCAACAGCTAGCCAAGTATCTCCAGTGATTAAGGGTTCTATGTATCTGTTGGAACTATAAAACTTTACCTGCTGGTTTAATGTCCTTAGCTCTTTTTCCAAGTCTGGAATTGTGTCAAGCTTCTCTGTATTATAGGATTTTCCAAGCTTCTTTAACACTAGACCAATCACCTCTCGTGGTTGATCGAGTAGAGAAATACGCGATCGCAATTCACCTCGCCATAGATCACCCCAATCCCTTGGCGTCCATCCCCATTCTTGAGGAAACTTGTCCCGGCGGTAAACAAGCACAGTGCTACCCCAACGATAAGGAACCGCCCAAACTTTTCCTTGAGAATCCACCAGACCTTGGTCGTTGCGCGTTACTAATTCCTGCCACCGTTTGGGCAGAGTAGACCAATATTTTAGCTGTCCCACTTCCAGTGGTTGGATTAATTTCTGCTTAATTGCTGCCGTGATCCAATAATCGCCCAATGTCACCAAATCAGATGGGGCAGTTTTTTCAGATTTCGCAAACGGTATGACGCGACGCCATCCCTCCTCGTCCGTCGCATTTGTTTTCTTTTGCCAGGTTTGCAATTGCTGAAACAAATCCTTTAACTGGCTTACTGGGGCAAACTTTAACTGTGCCTTGTGCTGCAATTTGCTAAATTGATGAACCACCTGACCGGGTATTGAATCTTTCAACAACTGCACTTGCAGTTTCACCTGACTCTCGTCACCACAGCTAACAAGCAGTGGTGAGAGTAGCAGTGTACCTGTACCTAGTAAAAAAGAACGTCGCTCCATTATATTTCTTGCAAAAGTACCCGATCTTACACCAATTCCCACTCATAGCACTTCTATAGGAATCCGTGTGGAAGAGCGTTAAAAATTTTAAGTGGTGTGGGGTGGGCACAATACGGTTCGCTCACGCCGTCCCCCTCCCGATCTCTTCAGCCCGTGCAAGCCCTTCACGCAAAAACTTGCCAGCCTATACAGGAGTTTTTAATCTGAGCGTTGCTCCTCTCTTTGAAAGGCTCGCTCGTTCGACAATGTAAGGGTATCTCTTAATTCAGACGCGGCAACCTCTGCCAAGCGCGATAGCCTTAATTGCAACGCCTATTCGTGTCTTCCAGAGCAGAGGTTGACCGACGGCTACTAGCGAAGCGTTTCCCAGATACCCGCCGCTCCTCCACACGCTTATGCATATTTACTACAATTTTCGGGCATCTTCATCGATTTTTCTGTTTCATTGATCAACAGCGATCGCCCCATCAGCAGTCAATTCAGAACCTAGAGACTTAAAAGGCTAACAGAAAGCTGATTTCAGCCAATGGCAAAACCCATTTCAAATTAAAGACTGGTAAGGCTGAAATGAAACGTTCTCGATCAAGCTGATAGTCGCTCACTGGTAGCACACTTATCCTACCAGCACAACCTCTTTTTTCCTGTCGCTCGCTTTGTGCTTTGACCAAAAAAAGCTTTACCATAGGCAAATACGCTTGGTCAAACAAAACATCCCTAAACTTTCTGGAATTGAGGTGCAATATGGATACACCGTCGGCACTTTTAACCATCTTGTAGAACCATCCTTTTTAGGGATTGGAATCCTACGCAATCCTTGGTGTTTCCAGTCAGAGGCTTTGAGTCTAAGCAGTTTTTCGAGTTCAAACCTTTCCTCATGGGTTAGGCTTTTCTCTCCATCAAAGAATGGCAGTTTTCTTGCCTTGGTTAAGTTGTGTGACTTGACGTATAGCTAAAAATCTGGCACTTCTGGACTTCAGGAGAAGTCTTTGAAGTTTACCGATTTTTCTCTTGTCTCCTGCTCTAACGGCTTTAAACAAACGCTTTTGAAGGCGGTTTACTACCCTCTGAAATTTCTTCCAGGGGAGGGTCATCCATAACTCACGCTCATTTGCTTTTGTGTCTAGTCATACTCTTCTGAATTGTTTGTTTTCTGACAACCTTGCAGCAGTTACGCCACATCCTACCCGTCTAAGGAGAGTTCGTCATCTCGTCTTGTTTACTTAAGGAACGAAAGCCTTAAGACTCCTTAAACGTTTCTTTTCGTTCCTTCTTTTTTGATTGATTGTCCTGTTAGGTGTAACCAATTTGCCTACCGGATACCCAAGGTTTCTGCTGCTATTGGAACGAAAAAATGCAGCGGGTATTATCGTCTCCGGTTAATTCCTGAGTTTGTGGTCTGTATCCAGGTATAGAAATTAGGCACTTTTCTAGGTTATGTTTCACCGTAAGGACTCCTTTAACGCCAGTGTCAGGGATACATGCCCCGTCTGATTGCGTCCTACTTCCAGCTTCAGCCTCTAGAATTCCGAGTCTAGTCACTGTGGATAGGTTTTGAGTCACTCCGAACCTTGGATAGCTTATGAATTCGGCTCTCAACGAATCGCACCATTCCTCCTCTCCTTGCATATCGCCCTAATCGTAGAATAAAATGAAAGTCTTTGTACTGTGTTCAACTATCAAAAGTTAGAAATTTAGTAGCAAATCTTACAGAATCAGATTAGCTTAGCAAAAATCTGTACCCAAATCAAGACTGATTGCATCTATACACGTGTGATATTTTCTATGACTTCTCAGATTAGCTTTTTGATGTGTCCCCCTGACCACTACGATGTAGATTATGTGATTAATCCCTGGATGGAAGGGAATATTCATAAATCATCACGCGATCGCGCCGTCGAGCAGTGGGAAAAGCTGCACCACATTCTCAAAGAACACGCGATTGTAGACTTGGTAAAACCTCAGAAAGGTTGGCCTGATCTGGTGTTTACCGCTAACGCGGGCTTGGTCTTGGGGAAAACAGTTGTCCTTAGTCGCTTTTTACACAAAGAGCGTCAGGGAGAGGAGCCTTACTTCAAGCAGTGGTTTGAAGAAAATGGGTATACAGTCCATGAGCTACCCAAGGACTTACCCTTTGAAGGTGCGGGAGATGCACTGTTGGATCGGGAAGGACGCTGGTTGTGGGCCGGATATGGCTTCCGCTCAGAATTAGATTCTCATCCCTACCTGGCAAAATGGTTGGATATAGAGGTGCTGTCGTTGCGACTGATAGATGAGCGCTTCTATCACCTTGATACTTGCTTCTGTCCTCTAAAAAACGGCTATTTGCTGTACTATCCAGCCGCGTTTGATTCCTACTCCAACCGCTTAATTGAAATGCGGGTGCCACAACAAAAGCGGATAGCGCTTGCAGAAGCAGACGCAGTGAACTTCGCCTGTAATGCGGTGAATATAGATCACATCGTCGTCATGAATCAGGCGAGTGAAGAGCTAAAAGCACACCTTGCAGATGCTGGATTCCAAGTTATTGAAACGCCGCTGAACGAATTTCTCAAAGCGGGTGGCGCGGCTAAATGCCTAACGCTACGGGTGACGGAACCAGTACGAGAAGAAGTTCACGCGAATGTGTCGGTAGAAAGTCGTATTCTGCGAATAGAAGGACACTTGCTCGACTCTGGCTTGATTAACCGCGCTCTGGATTTGATTATTGATAACGGCGGTAGCTTCCAGGTGTTGAATTTCCTTTTAGGAGAGCAGCGGCAAAGCACCTCAGCGGCTGAGGTGAAGGTGTCCGCTCCTTCTCACGAGGTGATGGAAAGTATAATATCTTACCTCATTGATTTGGGTGCAGTGGATCTGCCCCAAGATGAGCGAGATGCTAAGCTGGAACCTGTTACTCAGCCTGGAGTCGCTCCGGATGATTTCTACGTCACCACAATTTATCCTACTGAGGTGCGGCTTAATGGTGAGTGGGTGAAGGTGCAAAATCAGCGGATGGATGGAGCACTCGCTATTACTCAAACTCCCAACGGCGTGCTAGCACAGTGTAAGATCCTACGCGATTTAGAAGTTGGAGACTACGTAGTTGTGGATGTGCAAGGTATCCGCACCGTTCGCAAAACAGAATCACGCGAACAACGCAATAGCCAGGAATTTAGCTTTATGTCGGCGGGTGTTTCCAGTGAGCGGCGCGTGGAATTAGTCGTTGAACAAGTGGCTTGGGAGTTACGTAAAATCCGTGATACTGGAGGTAAAGTAGTTGTCACTGCGGGACCAGTGGTGATTCACACCGGCGGCGGTGACCACCTGGCACAACTGATTAGAGAAGGGTACGTGCAGGCGTTGTTGGCTGGGAATGCGATCGCTGTTCACGATATTGAGCAAGCAATAATGGGCACTTCCCTAGGTGTGGACATGCAGCGGGGGATCGCAGTACGCGGTGGACACCGTCATCACCTGAAGGCGATTAACACTATCTGCGGCTATGGTAGCATTGCTAAAGCCGTGGAGGGTGGGGTGATTCAGAGTGGCGTGATGTACGAGTGCGTCCGCAATCATGTTCCTTTCTGCCTTGCTGGTTCCATTCGCGATGATGGTCCTTTGCCTGATACTCAGATGGATCTGATCAAAGCACAAACTGAATACGCCCGGTTACTTCAGGGTGCAGACATGATTTTGATGCTATCTAGTATGCTGCACTCTATTGGTGTGGGCAATATGACTCCTGCTGGGGTGAAGATGGTGTGTGTGGATATCAATCCGGCTGTAGTAACGAAGTTAAGCGATCGTGGTTCAATCGAATCGGTTGGTGTGGTCACAGATGTGGGGTTGTTCCTCAGTCTTCTCGTGCAGCAGTTGGATAATTTGACGAGTCCGTATATTGCTAAGGTGGGGTAGAGCACATTTTACAAAAACGGGGTGTAGGGGGTAGGGTGTGGGGTGTCGAGAAAGAAAAAATCCTTGAGGCGTGGTGGATCCCTACACCCTACCTACCCGCCGCCGCCTCGCCGGAATAGGGGACTATATTCCCCAAATAGTGAGGGAATGCCGTTGCCGTCATCTGCGATCGTGGAAGGACCCCCTGAAGAGGTGGGATGAGCATCACGCTTTGGGGGCCCCGAGTTCCCCACTCCCCACTCCCCACTCCCCATTTACAAGGGAGGGAGGTGAGGTCATTCCTGATCCAAACGCAGCACTGCCATAAAAGCTTCCTGCGGTACATCTACTGTACCTACAGATTTCATCCGTTTTTTACCTTTCGCCTGCTTCTGCAAAAGTTTCTTCTTGCGGCTGATATCACCACCGTAGCATTTGGCAAGCACGTCTTTCCTCAATGCGGGGATGTGTTCACTGGCAATAACTTTACTGCCAATAGATGCTTGAATTGGCACTTTAAATTGATGGCGGGGAATCAGTTCTTTCAGTTTTTCTGCCATTGCCCGTCCGACGTTGTAAGCTTTATCTCGGTGGACAATCATTGCCAAGGAATCCACTGGATCACCGTTGATCATAATATCCAGCTTGACTAGAGGATTTTCTCGGTAGCCAATCAGGTGATATTCCATACTGGCGTAACCCCGTGACCGAGACTTCATCTGGTCAAAAAAGTCGGTGACCACTTCTGCCAAGGGTAACTCGTAAGTCAGTGTAGTGCGTCCTTTGGTCAGATATTTCATGTCTTTAAAGACACCACGCCGATTTTGCGCCAACTCCATCAAGGTGCCGACGTAAGTTTCTGGTGTAATCATATCTACCTGGACATAGGGTTCTTCAATTTTTTCTCGTTCGTTAGGAGAGGGTAAGTGACTAGGGTTGTCGATGTACAGTACCTCACCCTTGTTGGTTGTAATCCGGTAAACTACTGATGGGGCTGTAATAATTAAATCTAGATCGTACTCTCGTTCTAGGCGTTCTTGCACGATTTCCATGTGCAGCAAGCCTAAGAAACCACAACGGAAGCCAAACCCCATCGCACTGGAAGTTTCTGGTTCGTAGTGCAACGCTGCGTCGTTAAGTTCCAGCTTTTGTAGGGCTTCCCGCAAGTCTTCAAATTGGTCAGCATCGATCGGGAACATCCCGCAGAACACCATTGGGTTAGCTTCTGTATAACCAGGCAAAGGTTCAGCCGCTTTAGCTTTCGAGAGGGTGATAGTATCTCCCACCCGTGCATCAGCTACAGCTTTAATTGCCGCTGCTAGATAACCTACTTCTCCTGCGTGCAGTTCCTCAACTTGCTTTTGAGTAGGAGAAAGTACCCCAAGCTCGTCAATTTCGTATTCCTTGCCAGATATCATCAGGTAGACGCGATCGCCCTTCTTCAAAGTGCCATCCATTACCCTAAAATACACAATCACTCCCCGGTAGCTATCGTAGTAGCTATCAAAAATTAACGCCCTCAAAGGTTCTTTGATCGTGTTCCGTGGCGGTGGTACACGTTCCACAATTGTTTCTAAAATTTCATCAATGCCAATTCCCTCTTTAGCAGAGGCAAGTATTGCACCGCTGCAATCTAAACCGATAATTTCTTCGATTTCGCTGATGACTCGTTCTGGTTCTGCTCCCGGCAAATCAATTTTATTCAAAACCGGGATAATTTCTAGGTTATGCTCTAAGGCTAAATAGACGTTTGCCAGGGTTTGTGCCTCTACACCCTGAGAAGCATCTACTACCAATAGTGCACCTTCGCAAGCGGCAAGACTGCGGGATACCTCATACGAAAAGTCTACATGCCCTGGTGTATCAATTAGATTCAGCACGTACTGCTGACCATCCTTTGCCTTGTAGTTCATCCGGGCGGCTTGCAGCTTAATTGTAATCCCCCGCTCCCGTTCCAGATCCATGTTGTCAAGGAACTGTTCCTTCATTTGCCGATCTTCCACCGTGCCAGTGACTTGCAGCAAGCGATCAGCAAGGGTGGATTTGCCATGGTCTATATGAGCAATAATACAGAAATTGCGAATGCGAGCCGCAGGAACGTCAGTCATATAATTTTATAGCTTTAGCAGCAACCAAGGTTAAAAGAGCAATATCCTTAACGTATTTTAATGCTTTCTTCGCTAAGACGCTGTTTTTTGGCAGAGAGGAGTGGGAACCCCATTCCCCATTTCCCACAAAACAGGTAAACTTTCTGTGAATCTATAAAGGTCTATCGCTAGCTTCTAGTATTCATCACATAGAAGCGTACAATAAACATCAAGAAGTGAAAAGTACAGACGACTAGGGTAATCGCCAACCGCAATTACCCTGATGTAGGAATAGATCCGCTTGACAAAGGCTGGGAAAAAACAAATGACAGAGTACATCACCGTTATGAATATGAAAGATAAAGCTACTGATGCCGAACAAAGACTAGCCGATAAGGTAGAAATTGCTATTCATCTAGACTCTGAGCTACTAGAACAAATTCGACATTTAACCAATGACCCTAGTAAAGTAATTGAAGTGGCGATCCGCCAATGGTTAAGGGGTGAAACGCCAAGAGATGATGAACTAACGCGTACACCAATACGCAAACCTTTACCACCTCGGGGTGAATGGAACGATTAAGCTAAAAATTAAGTTATAAATGGAGGATTAAAAAATGTAAATTTTTTCAGGCTTTATCCCCGTAAAACGAAAAACCGCCCATGAACTCTGCCCAATCTGTAAAAATTTATGCCAACCTTTTGGCAGCGATTTGTAAAAATTTTGTGGGTTACCATTTGTTTATCCAACTCGAGTCATGAGTATCACTGCTGATTCCCAACAGCCAAATATTGTGTCAAAAAATCATCGAACTACTGCCAGGAAAACTTATGGCTTATGGGCAAATTTAGGAGCCGAGTTGGTGTACACGCAAGATGGAACAGGGCGTTACTTAACCTTTTATTGGCAAAAAAGCGAGAGCATAGGGTTGAACCCTGAGCAAATAGTTGAGAGTCTGAATGGGTATCAAATTTTTGTCTCAGTAGACAAAAATACTTATTTAGAACGATTGCAGCGGATTTTGACAAGTCTGGTTCCTGAAAGATGTCAGTGCTGGTTTAGCTTCGAGGAGAAGCTGTATGAGTTGGAGTTGGTAATTAGTCCAATAATGCCGACATTTGGGAGCGTCGCGACAACAGTTTTGGTGATGGGAAGGCTACTGCAATCTACAGTTAGCAGAACAAAAGTGAACGTGGCAACAAAAACGCCCACACAGCTAAATTTGGCTTTACGTTCACAGCAACACCGAAAACAGGTAAATAAAATTACCAGAAACATCCGGCGCACATTGGATTTAGACATTATTTGGCAACAAACAGTAGACAATTTGGGCAAAGCGCTGTTAATAGAGCGCTGTATTATCTGTCCCTACGAACCCTCTACCTCAAAAGTGCAGGTGATAGCAGAGTATCACCAGCCAGCAGTCAGCTCAGTCCTTGGCTTAGAAATAGAAATAGATTCTGAGCCTACCTTTGCTCAGGCGCTAACTACCCTAGAACCAATCTTAGTGGAAAATGCTCAACATCCTCAGTTTGAGCAGCAGAAAATGTTGGTGGTTGCAACTTGCCACCAAGACCAACCAAATGGATTGATTGCCGTGACTCTGAGTTCTGATTGCTACGGAGTCACAGCGGATGAACTGGAACTAGCAAAAGATGTTGCAGATCAGCTGGGAACAGCGATCGCCCACGCCACTTTATACAAAGAACTGGAAGCAGCAGGTCAACAAGCCGAAGAAGCCACCCGCCACATTAGAGAGTTTCTGGCTAACGTGACCCATGAACTACGAACGCCACTCAACGGCATTATCGGATTTTTAAAGCTGATTTTGGAGGGTATGGCAGATGATCCAGAGGAACAAAACCAGTTTCTCCAAGAAGCGCACAAATCATCGATTTACCTGCTCGATATTATCAACGATATCTTAGACATTGCCAGAATCGAAGCAGGCAAAATGGAACTGGAGTTGCGATCTGTCAAACTAGATGAGCTATTCAGTGATGTTGAAAATTTTATGCGTCCTCAGGCGGCGGGGAGAAACCTGAGCTTCTGTTTGCAAATGCCTGATACCTGTGATGAAATTATTGTCCACGGCGATTATCAGCGCCTCAAACAAGTGATGCTAAATCTGGTGGGTAACGCGATCAAATTTACCCATGAAGGCGGCATAACCGTCACTGCCGATGTCGTTCGCAAAAAGGTCATATTTCAAGACCAGCCATTTCCTGGCATGGTGAGAGTGCGTGTGGCAGACACAGGTATTGGTGTTTCCCTAGATAAACAAGATAAACTGTTTCAATTATTTTCTCAGGTTGATAGCTCCCGAACTCGCCAGTACGGCGGCACTGGCTTGGGACTGGCAATATCTCAGAAGCTGGTAGAAGCAATGGGTGGTGAAGTGAATTTTTATAGTTTAGGTGAAGGGCTTGGCTCAACAGTCACATTCACAGTACCGCTGTATCAACAACCAGTTATGGTCTCAGCATTGGAAAGCAACTCACAAGATTAGAACACTTAGTATAAATAGGCGATGCATCAAGAATTAGGCAAAAATTAAAGGTATCTCAATTAAAACATCAACCCTTACGAAAGTGCTGGTAATTGGGGCGGTGCGGTGTTGAACCATTTCTGGTAAATTTTTTTATAAGTCCCATTAGAAAATAAAGTGGCTATACCTTTGTTAATGACGTCCAAGTAGGGTGAATCTTGAGGTGTAGCAATGCCGTAGTATTCTTCTGTAAGTAGATTGCTAACAACTTTGATTCCTTTAAGATTGCCGATTTTAATCGCGTACAGAGTTGCGAAAGCATCGCAAAAGACAGCATCGACATTGCCATTGAGTAAGTCTTGGAAAAATTCAGGTCCAGTATTAAACGTGCTAATTTTGGCATTCAAGATGGTTTTTGCCAAATCTGCCCCAGGTGTACCAATTTGCACAGCAATTTTTTTGCCTTGGAGACTGTTGAAGTCTTTAATGTCTTGAGTATCTTCTCTGACAGCGATCGCCAGTCCGGCTTTAAGATAAGGTCGTGAAAAGGAAATCGTCTTGAGGCGTTCGGCGGTAATTGTGATCCCACTAATTGCTGCATCAACTTTCTTGGCTTGTAAACTAGAGATCATGCCATCAAAAGGAAGGCTTTCAAACTGAACCGTAAACCCAGCAACAGAGGCGATCGCATTTATCAAGTCAATATCAAAGCCTTCCAAGTTACCGTTAGCTGTTTGGATTTCAAAGGGGATAAAAGTGGGATCTGTTGCCACCTTAAGAGATTTAGTCCCTGAGGTTGGGGTGGTAGGATAGGAATTATTACAGGCAATAATCAGTAGCAAGCAGCTTAAGCCCAGAATGATATGACGCCATTTCAAGTTAATCAATTTCCCCACTTTCGTCGCATTCCTGGAACTAGGCAAAAGATATCTTGAATAAATATCCGATATCATGTATCTAAGCGAACAACGCTAGTTTTCAAGTTTAAGGGTGTTTTTCTCTCTCGTTTCACCGCCCTCCGGGCAAGGCAGAAGGCAGAGGGCATAAGGTAGATGTGATGGATTATACCGAAAATGGAAAGCATAGCTGCAATGCCTTGCCCAAAATGGGTCGAAGCCCCTAAATTTATTTATGAAAAAGATCACTCTAATTTTTTCCGAGACGCGCAGCGCTTTGGAATTAGGCGTCCTTATTAAATCCCCTAAATTT
>Ga0116229_10013878_pt1 | contig 11304 bp, 8 predicted proteins | sample S1TSphgellanicum_3_FD_87313 | JGI IMG/M metagenome (GOLD analysis project Ga0116229, IMG submission 87313) | Host-associated microbial communities from peat moss isolated from Minnesota, USA - S1T2_Fc - Sphagnum magellanicum MG | ecosystem: Host-associated > Plants > Peat moss > Unclassified... | reverse complement strand
CAAAAACATTGTTCGTTTTTCCTTTTGTGAACCTTATGTTTTTAGTTTAATCTCCAAATTCTACTCTTCCTCACCTGCAAGGGAGCAATGCCCAACTCGCAATTAGATTACAACAGCACTTGATCACATTCACATTTGTGAACAAAAGGAGATAAATTGAATGCCATAAGAGATCAAAACTGTACCTTGCAAGGTAAGATAAAGCAAGCGTTCAACAACTTCTGTAATATCCTCTAGAATCAAACCTTTGACAAGCGATCGACCCATAGCTTCCCCAATTGGCAACCCTATCAATTCTGCAACTTTTGCATTCTAGCCATTTGTAAAGCCATTTAAATCAATTGCCAAAATTGGCGTTGTTATTGTCTCAATCATCTTAACCATCTCATTTACTACTATGCTAAGCTCATCCATGCCCTGTAATTTCAAGTCATTCAGGCGGGCACGAATCATTGTCTCAATGTCACTATCATCAATATCCTAAAAAGAGCCTCGTAGTATGAGTTGGAGAGAATGGATAACATCCATCTCCACATCCTCCCAAGGTAAACTCTATCGCTTCATGACATTATTCTTTTTGGGTGCAAATTTTTTAAGGTGTATCAAAATCTAGTCACAATGTCATTTTTTTTTGTATTTTTTTCTTAATTTTTTTTTTATCATGTAAAAACACAATGTCATTTTTTTTTAAATTTTTTTTTAATCATATAAAAACACATTTATGGATGATTATGATGAAATCTAAAATTATAATATTTTAAAATATAGTCCTTTTGAAAATTTTGACAATTTTGACTCATTATTTTGTATGAGGATCAATTTATAGGAATTAAAAAGGAATGCAGTAAAGACTATACCCTTTTCATCATGTGTAATACACCTTAAAGAATTTTCACTCTTCTTACTTTATTTATATAAACTTAAGACCAATAGCACACATTGTGCAGATAGTTGTAAAATTGCTCAACCATTCCCTAATTTAAAATTTATTTAAGAAAATTTTGAAGATTGAGAAAGAGAGGCCTACCTCAGATATTCACCGTGTTCTTGAAGGTGTTGGTTTACATTGAAGATGGTTGAAAATAAAACTTCAAATTAACAAGAGGTGTGTCACACTATGGCTTTATCATTTGCATTCAAAAATATCTTAAGGCAAAAGAAGAATTACGAAAATTCAAATGCTTCACCATGCAAAAATATAATCTTCAAAAAATCTTCTACAAGAAACCAAAATCCTTCAATATATTATAACTATGTAATTAATCTCAATTTTCAACACAAGCCAAAATATAATTTTTCAAAGAATCCTCATATAAAACATATACCTATTACATAAGGGCTATAATCCCTTAAGCTACTATACTCTACAATGAATCTAAACATAGTGTCCTTGCCTTATAGACATGAACATTTTATCCTTTAGTGAGTGAGCTACACATTTAACATTAGAAATTGACTTAATTTTGTTTTCCTACAAAAAAAATAAAATGACTAACACCTTGTGTATTCTTCAATTCAAAGATTGTGTACATTTATGAAAGACTAAGTCTTTATGTCTTTGATGCATAGTCCTTTCATTGTGATACATCCCACAAGTGATAAGACTACATTTGTAACTTGACCATAGTTTCACATGTCAACCTCACAATCTGTGTATCACTTTACTTAATATGGTTGATGGTTAAAAGTATTTTATGCAAGTCCTTTTAATTCTTTGGGACATTATATTTTCTCAATAGAAACATTTGTCATTTGTTTTTGTGGCACAAAATTTTGGGTCCTTGTTGTCTCTTCAATAATCCAAAACACGCAAAGATATGCAAACAACCAGTTTTACCCATATACTTGGTAAGCAACTACTTCCTTTCTGTTTCTGTATTTGTCTGTATTGGACCCTAAACCCTTATCACACAAGAATTTCAAGAATTGAAACTAAAGATAGTTTCAAGCTTGAAACTGGAGATGGTTTCAAAATTGGCTTTGTCCTGAATGGGGGCAGGTTGGGAGCAAATAATGTCATGGATATGAGAAAAGACCTTGGCAAGTAAAATGGTGAAGTCCTCATAAATTTTATGTAATAACTTTACGGTCTAGTGGATAGTAAAGAAATTTCCAACTGTAGGAGATGATTACAACAGTTATATTAACAATTAACTGTTGACTCCATCTAAAATTCAATGGTAAATGGTAATTATAACAATGAGTAAATCAAGTAGCATTTGGTAATTTCAATAGTAAAATGTAAACAACAAACCCAACAAGAAAATTAGAAGTGGAAATGAAATTCCAACAATTATGAAGAAAATACAGTAGTGAAATGTAATTCAATCAATGAATGTAGAATTATAGCACTAACTGAATTTTGCACAATGTTAGTTTAATGTGTTTTATGTAAAAATGTAAATCACCATGAATATTTGGAATCTTGAAAACATCTCCAAAATGTAATTTCTATTCCTAATAGGTGTTGAATAAATCGTATTGGATACATATTGAAATATGATTGAGATTGCAATTCACATAGTATTAATATTTTTTGATTGTTGACCTAAAGCTGCTTTTATTTTTAATTGAAAACCATGATGACTGATTTTTAATTTGAAAATTGATCTTTAATTTCTTGGGTTCTAAACATGTATTATGAATATCATGCTAGGGATAAAAAATCCTCAATGTAGTTCCAAAGAATGTGGGAATTTAGTGTGCATCTAGAGAATGTTGAATTTCATGGAGTTTATGTAGTTTTTTTTTTTTGTTTTGTGTCCATCTTAAACAAATGTGAAATGATGTCTAGCAAATGGTTTAATAGGAATTATTATGCCAAGAGCTAGCTGATACATGGTTTAAAGCTATTATGTTAATAATTGGGGGAAAATTATATTATTATGTTGAAATAAGCTAATGAATATTTGAAAATTCATTGGAAAATTTGTTGAATTTATTTATACACCAAGAAAATATCTAGAATAATACATTGGAATTGTTTTGTTAATGAATTTACAAAAGTATTTGTAAGTATCACCTCCAAGATTTTTACTTTCCACCTCTTTTAGCTCTTGGTTTTATTTATTTTTTTAGATTTTGAATTTGAATTTTAAATTATATACTTGTTTGTTGTGGTTGTTTAAGTGAAATTGAATTTTCATAACACAAGGGGAAAACAAGATTAGTGTCACTATGTATAACTATGAATTGAAACAAGTTCAAATTGATACCTACCATTTCTCTAAATACCCAAATTCCTTATGGTTTTAGACTTTTATTCTATATTTCTAGCAAAATTCAAAAGCATAGTGAATTGACTTTAGATTCAACAATGGATAAATCCATATTTGAAATGTAGCATTTTTCTGAAGTGGGGTTTTTCTTTTTTCTTTTTTTCTTCTAGGTGTATTTTGAACTATGACCATTTTTTTAGTTTAAAAATAGCCAAGGTTTTAAGTCATCAAATAACTCTACTCCACTTCATGTGGAAAAATACTTAAAAGTCAGCAATTGGGTAAATCAAAATTTTCCTTGTTTGCACAATTATGAGCTTACACATTTACAAGACACAACTCCCAAATTAAGAGGACTGGCTGGCTCACTTTATATAAAGGGCCAAGAGGGTGGCTACCCTTTTCCTATATGGAAGAATTTAAAAAAGACATGAAGTTAATTTCAATTCACAATATATCTTTAAAAATTTAGTCTTGATATGAGTGGGTTATAACGTTATAGGTTTATTTTGTAACTCATTGTTAACACATTTATTTTCTTTCCATAGTCACCTATTCATGAAATGTTTTTTGTAATGAAATTTACTCACTTCTACAAATGTAAAATATTTAAACTTTGTAGGAGGTACAATGAGTAACTATAACTATGGCTTCTCAAATGGTCTCATGTTTACAATTGTTCATAATAAATAAAAACGTGTAATTCATTGCAGTTCTATTGAAGACATCAAAAAAATTGAAGCACAATCATTTCAACTCCAATATAAGTAACTTTCTTTACTTGCCAAAAAGTCTCTCTTTGCAAAACAAATTATATATATATATCATTGTTGAAATAACAAAAACTTAACATTCATTATTCATTTGTATATTTTAGAAATTTTTAATGGCTGGTTCATCCATTGAATATTTCCCAAATGACATTGTATCAACATTGTTATTTCCAAAAACAATGTACATCATCACTTTAATGGAGGTAGATGAAGATCAATATTGGTATTTGTTGAACAAAAATGAAGCAGAGCAAATGCCATCAAGAGTAGCAAGTCACATAACATTAGTTGACATACATAAATGTGGTCACATGCTATTATCAACATTCAATCATCTATTCACTTTGAGAAGTTTCAATAATGAGTGGAAAAAATTGTTGATAATACACTTGAATGGTCAGCATTTTGACTCACCAATGAAGACACTTGAAAATATGGAACAAATTTATGGGAATCTCAAAGCACATTCGCAATGTAGTGTTTTCAAGAAATAATTGAAAATTTTCTCAAAACATTCACAAAATACAAATTTGTCAAATTTAGGGGACTTGCATATCATTGATTTGGAAACCTTGCATGACAAATTACTTTCATTTCAATGACATTTTATGAAAAGAAAACTCCCATTTCAAAAATAAAATTTGATTATGCAGATTCAAAATTTGAAAAAAAAGAAGAAAATTGCTTGATTTTGAAAATATATAACATAATTTTTTTTGACATTAACAAACATTTCAATAACTCCAACTTTTGTTAAAGCTGATTTAAAATACATCATAAATAATAAAATAACCCCATTTAAGTAATAATAATAATAATAATAAATAATTTAAATTTAATTCCAATAACATATATGATGATGAATCATTCACCTTCATTATATTTTTATCATTTGAATAAAATGATAAAATTTATTTGGAAAAATCTTCATTCATAATTATGTCATCATTTTTAATTATAACAAAGAAACTTTAAACATATTTATCACATATCTGTATTGTCACAATTATACGAAATGGAAAAGTTTGACAAATCAGAAATTATAATCCCATCCAAACTCAAGGTAAATGTCTTTACATCTACACAATTCAAAACAAATTCATATATTCAAACATATCACACACATAAATTATACAAATAATTTTAAAATTATAAATCATTAAATTTATTTGTAGGAATATAACATTTGATAAACTATTTATGATCAATATGAAAAAACATGATTATATACAAAAAGCATCATCAATGTAAAAGATGTTGGATGTGACACATTCCCAAAAGGTTCAAACTATCATAACATGTTCTTTAACCTAGAGACAAAAGAAGTAGCTTTTGCATTATTCATTAGAGTTACGGGATCTTGTTGGGTGGGGGAAAAAGGAAATTATAATCAAGTGTCATTTGCTAACACATATGTAGATGCAACATTTTATATTTCTTTGAATGAATCAAAATTCATCAAAGAATATAAAAATAAAATAGCATAATGGAGTCAGTATTGGAAAGAAAAATGTATTGATTTAACTTGGCATGACAACCGAGAAGTTGTTTTCAAATTTAATTTGCTAAAAACAAAAACCATAGCAACAACATCAAGATTGTTTGAACTAGCATGGAAAAAATAGAAAACTGCGATAGAAAATGACACTTTAGAAAAATTTAACACAATTGAAATTTTTGATAAGAATAACAAATTAATTGATGGAAACACAATAAATCTAAAAGATTTAGTTTCCATCAAATGTTAAATTAGATATTGGAGGCACTTCACTTCCAAATAACACATATTAACTTTGTTAACTTTAGAATTAGTAGTAATTAAATTACTAGATCAAGTAAACCTAATCAAAGAGAGTTATGATACCCATAGACTTATCATATGAATACAATGTCCTTAAACCTTAAACCTTTTAAACCTTTTTGTTTAATTAGATAAAAAGAAACATTTGTTCATAAAATTCATTTGTTAATGTGGATATCTATTACTTTTTAATGTTCAAATCACCATTGCACATCATACACCATTATATTGTTTCATGTGCATTTAAATAAATTATTTGTTTGATTAATTATCATAGAATCATGAACTATATAATTGTATTGTGAACATTTAGATTTTTACATCCACATATCAAATATCAAACATCATAAAATCAATACAATAAGTTTTATCAATTTTGAGTTTCATTATAGGCACGATTCCAATTGATTATCATAATGACAATTCAGTTTACAATAGAAAAAAAATCAAAAAAGGAAAACATATTAAAAAAAAAAGATAAAAATAATGCCCAAAGGTGAGATTAGAGGAAAAACAATTTAGAAAAATTAAAAGAAGAATATGAAAAAAAACTAATGTTAAAAGACGAAAGATTTATTCAAATAATTGCAAAATATACAAACCATATGTTTTCCCACCACAAATCAACATGCATAATAACATGTCTTGTTTAAAACAATTCAATAATTTCATAAAAAATTCCAACTTTGAATTTGGCCATTGTTGCATTTGCAATGAAAAGAAATTTATAAATGAACTAATAATATGTGATATTTCAAATCTTGATTCTAAACTAAAACATATGATAATTCTACTCAAGATGAATCCCAAATTTTATTTTGAATACAATATCGAATTCATCCCAAAAGAATTATTGAATGATACTAAACACATGCATGCAGAATTGGAAGGACTCTTGTTATCAAATCAAGGTATTTCAATTACTGAACATCAATTTTCAACATGTAAACCTATTACGTTTCTTTGAAAAATAATAAAATGTTGAAACTTGCATTAGCAAATGGTTTATGGATTGGCATCACACCTAAAATATTACCAAAATTGACGATGGTAGAAGAAACCTTGATAGCACGTTATTGTTGTCGTACCATATTGGTCAAATTGAGGTATACCAATAAAGGGAGCACAATAGGTCAACATGCACTCAAAGGAAATGTTGTAAGTTTTAGACAAGATCCCAAAAGTGTGGTAAAACTTCTAGACACATTACCATCACCATTAGAATCATTATCTAATACTATTGTAGTAAATTTGTTGGAAGTTCACACCCATCCTATAGAATTAGTTAAAAGTTGCAAATTATTATATGTATGTAAATATGTTGTAACCATATGGCTCACATGGTTAAAAATGAATCATATAAGATATAAAAATACAAGTATGAATATGGATGTTTTAAACACATTGCCTAAAAATCATATATTATAACCATAGTGAGAACCAATAATGTTGAACATCGTACAAATATCATAGATTCCCATCAACAAAAAAAGTACAATGAAATTGAACATGTCATAGAAACATCAGGTCTAATAGATTTCAATGGCATAAACATAAATGAACACGAACAAATGACTAACGCATTCCAAAATTTACATCATAATCAATATTTATCTTATAATCATTGCACCATAATGATAAATAAATACAACAATCCAAATCTAATAGCATGCATGTTTCCCACCTTATTTCCTTTTGAAATCGATGTCCCCAAAATGAACAATAGACCCATAAAATTATCATTACAAATTCATGTAAAACATTTAATGAATTTGTATGAAATTCATTATCAATTTTCAAAACAAAATTTATTTCTATTTTTTGTATTCAACATAATACAACATAAACAAATATGTTTTGGAGCTAAATTAACAATATCAAAATCATCAAACATGAATGAAAGAAAACTCCTCAATGAAATACAAATTACAAATTTCGATGAAATTATTACTAACCCACAAAACATAAATTATAAATGGAAGCATCGGATACATCGAAAATATATCCATCACAGATTTAGAATGGATACAGAATGACGTTACAATGCATCCCCCCATAAATGTCTTAGTCAATTTTCATGATTTCATTGAAAAGAACATAAAATTACAGAACATAAAACTAGAAAGCCTCCTTAAAAATGTCATACCAATAATACCCATATCAAAGAATTTCCAATATCACCATCACATATTGGAATCAAACACCTCCAAAACATTCACAATCAATAGATATCAATTGTCAATTGCCCTAGCTTTTTATCTCACATACTTCAAAGGACAAGGACAAACATTTGATAATTTAATCATAGACCTTTGGCAGCTAGCCACCTAATAATGTGTGTTTAAATATGCACAACATATACATAACCTTATGACATCTACGATCCATAGATGGATTCATAATCTTATGAAATATTACTATGCAATACATATGCAAAGCTAACTTCAAAAAAGGATCCTTAGAAATGTTAAAACCTATTTCAAAACATAATATAACAAAAAACATCCAAAATAATAATCCACTAAAATCTTACAAAGAAAAAAACAAACATTTAATTATGATCAATGATTCAGATGATGACAATATTGATAACAATATCATCAATTACTGGCATGAAGAATTCCAATTAATTAAAATTGATGAGAATAATATTTTCAATCCAAATGGATGGTTGAATGATCAACATTTAGTAGTTGCAATGCAAATATTATATGTTCAAAAATTACAATTGTTAGGATACCAACAACACACATACACAATCATAGGAACTATACATAGATACTTAACCAATTGTCTTCAACATACTTTCATAAATAATAATCATTGGATCTTAGTCAAAATACACGCATCCACACTAAACCTACACTGCACAATATATGATTTAAACATACCAACAATGAAAAAATTACCAAATGACACCATTCAATTATTAACTAACATCATAAATGTAAAATATTTACTATATTCATATGCAAATGTTATGCAACAACCGGATAGTTCATCTTGCAAACTTTCCACAATAACATATGCAACCAATATAACATTTGAACTAAACTTAGAAAAATCTATTTACAATGTGCCACAAATGCGATCGCATTTGCATAACAACATAAACAATAAAACTATATCTCCATTCACCAAATACTCGCGTTCAAACACACTAAAAATAAATGGTAGATCATCACTAGTAGTGTGTAGTACTGCGGAGCCCAAGTTGGTTATAATGGAATTGCATTGGCTTTGGGAACTAATGATGTAGAACGACCCTAATATTTGTTTGAAACCCATTTGCAAGCAAATGGTTAAGGATCACACCCCCAATCTACTTGCAAAAACCATGGAAACTATGAACATTTGCAAGCACCTTAGGTAACCATGAAATCACCATCATCACATTTGATCTATGGAAGCCTAAAACAAGGATTGATACACACCCAAGGGTGATGATTCATTGGTATAACCCATTCTAGAACCTTGGACCTCAAAAAGGTAATGAGTTCAAACCCAATGATGTGCAAGTGAACTCCTACCAGCCTACTACCAATGAACTTGATTTGAAAGGTGCCAATGGCTTGTCAAGTCGAATATGCTTATGTGCTTCAAAAGAGAGAAACAAAACAAGGTTCCAAATATTTGCTTTGGTTGTGAATTCCATTAATGAAAAGGTTGAGTAACAATACATATCATTGTTAGCTTCTTCAAGGCACTTGACATAGGTGGGACAACCTTAGGAAAACTTGTGAAGCCCTTACTTGGGGGATTGTTATTAGGAGTGCATTTTCATAGAATGCACCCCTAACAATAGGTCAAAGTAGACTAATATCATGCATAAAAAATATCTTTTTTTTGGATGACATTCATTAATTCCACAACAAACATTATACACAATGCCTATTACAATACAAACATATTGTATAGACAAATGTAATTCAAGAATGGATGAATGACATTCATCTATCCATGGATGAATTCATCCTTCTATCATTGATGAATTGCATCCAACTAGAAGGATGTAAAAAATATGAATGCATATCATGCAAAATCCATAGATAAATAACAATGTCAATCCAAACAACACATTTACAATATACCCACAACATTGTTTTTTAAACAATTGTGATCCACCCACTAATGTGTGTAAAATCTTTGAACAATTGTCGACAATATACAAAGTGCCCAGTACAAGACTTTAATTTCACATCTTTCCGCACAATGAGTTTATTTTTGGAAAACCTTCAAATAAACAAGAACTTCAACCCAAGAAATTGGCAACAATACCCAAACCTTTTCTCCTTTCCCACATTTCATATGTTTCAATACCATAGCATTCTCATAAAGGGGTAGGGGCCATTGTGTTGACAACATGAGCATGTTGTTTTATCCCCATTTTTGTCTTCATCTTAACCCTTAAGTGTGATTTGACCAAAATAGTCTCACTGGCCCATAGAACCCCTTTTATATATAGCTCATGAAAAACATCTAAATTTGGAAAATCGTTATAGATGACTTCAAGTCATATCCTTGGGTGTAAAAAAAATGAGATTTGGTTGAAACATGTGAAATCCTTACCATTAAAAATGAAATTTCTGATCTTGGGCAGGCTTACAATTCCAAATTTTTGGAGATTTTCATCTTACTACCATTCTTCAATGATGGAAAATGGGTATTTAAAAAAATAATTCAATGGACAGACTGAGCTTTCAATGGTAGATAAAAGGCATCCATATGAAGTGGATACAAAAAATTACACAGAAGGGCTTTGGATGAGAAAGAAACGAATGGTAAAAGCTGCATAAAAGTGCATCCACACACAATGAAGCAAAAACAATTTTTATGCCAAACTGGTTTTATGACCCAACCCCTCTCAAATTCACATTGTTATGTAACATGGGTAGATCAAAAAAAAATATTGGAAACTGTAGTTGTTAGATCTACCCACGCTTGAAAAAAAGTGTGAGAGTGTGGTTTGAGAAATGTGAATATGGTGGGCAACAAACCAATATGGGCAGTTGTGACATTTTCAGGTAGTCATACCGTGGCCGGTTTGTGTTTTTTGAGATTATCACTAGCAACTGTCTATTTTTCTTTTGCTTCTAAGACAGTGGGCAACATGGCCTTTTTTTTTTATTGACATTTCACATGTCCCCATACCATGGCATACCAACAAGTGAAGGGGATAGGTCCGAGGTTAAGTTGTCAATCCCTCCTTTATTTTCCACTTTCTCTTCTTCAATTTTTTGTGGATGTAAGGGGCAAAGGAGGTCAATCCATTGTTTAGGAAGTGTCTTTTAATAATTTAAAAGTGTACATTGGATAAACAAAAAAAGAAAATAGCCAATTATTTTTATATTTTGGATCTGAAAGTATACAAATTTAGGTATATTGTGTACATTTTTTTACATGGTAGAACCCACTAAAGATATATGAAATTATTTAATTATAAAATTTGGTCATTAAAAAACCAAATGAAACCAGATTTCTAATCATTTTGAAAGTAGTTCAAACCAATTTT
>Ga0116229_10013877_pt1 | contig 11305 bp, 3 predicted proteins | sample S1TSphgellanicum_3_FD_87313 | JGI IMG/M metagenome (GOLD analysis project Ga0116229, IMG submission 87313) | Host-associated microbial communities from peat moss isolated from Minnesota, USA - S1T2_Fc - Sphagnum magellanicum MG | ecosystem: Host-associated > Plants > Peat moss > Unclassified... | reverse complement strand
TAGAAAGACAATTCGAAGCTAGGTAATGCATTAACAATAGTTTAGTCACATAATAAGTTTTATATCCTTCACCTTTTCTTATGATTTGAAAAAGTTGCATTTGTGTTTTTCTGCCCCATTTGGCTCAAATATTAACCAAGCTGCTAGATTAATAATTAAATATTTTAGGGGGAGGAAGGGGAATATTATTTTCTTCTTTCCTTGGCTTGAAATAGTGAGAAGATTGATGGTCAAGATTCAACATATTTTGCCATATTCTTTAGTCTATACTTTATATTTTCATTCATACATAGTTTGAATATGCATCTAAGGTTGATTTTAATAGCCCATCAAACCCAAAAGTAGTGAAAGAAAGAGTTAGCCTTTTAGCTTATGTTGCAATGAGTATGAATGAACAAGATTTTGAACCATTTGATTGGAAGAGATGTATTTTATAGAAAGCATTCCAAGGAAAAAATGAAGAATTTGTTTAATGGATTTCAAAATCATAGAAATCAAAATAAAGTTGAAAAAATAAAAAATTGTAGAGTAAAATCAATGGCTAGATTTATTATTTTCCTTTTGCAATTATTGATATGCATACACTTATAGAGACTTGTAATTGCAACTTAACAATGAAATAATCAATTTTTCATGTTTGCAAGCTAAAGATGTGTGTGATTTCAAAAATTATTTTTCCTCCCAAAAACTTATGTGTGCTAGGTCTTTACAAGGATGAGAAACAAAAGTGTAATGCCTCACAATAGGAAAAAAAAAACCAAAGGAATGTGGCATTTTCTATGCCTAATATTTGACCTTTTTTGATTGATATTAAATTTGTTTAAACCAATAAGAGAGTCAAATAATTCCAATTGAATTTGATCAAAGTCTTCAAGTTTGAAAAGTTTCCTTAATCTCAATTGAGTTTTTGAACTTAGTTTAATTTTTTCATAATCCATAGAATCAATTTTTTGCATCACACCATACATGAACTACATCATGATGATTTATATAATGATGGGTGGATTAATCACATTATAAAAAGCCAATAGTGTTTCCTTCAAGGTGAGTCTTAAAAAACATTGGATTAATCAATCATGCTAACATGCATAGTAAAACAAGATTTATACTTCAAAGAAAATGTTCTTAATTCCATGATTTATTAGTCAAAACATTTTTATAAAAAAATTTAAGACCCAAAAGATGTTTCATTATATTATTATGCTTATTTTCATAATTAAAATTTCCCAAAACTATGTAAATTTCCAATCTTTTTAAGTCATTAAAGGAGTTTATTAAGCAAAAACATTACTAATTACATTATTTTAGATATGTTTTGGGTATTTTCAATTCATTAGATGATTTTATATGTTCACATGATACATTTTTAATGTTACTATATAAATAAATTCAAAATTTTCAATCCCAACTTAAGTTATCACTTTAAAACATTAAATATATATGTAATGGTTACAACCAATGTTGCATTGGTATCAAAATTTGAACAAAAATTAAATTAGTCCTAGTGTCAATGTTTTTTTTCCACACCTAACACGTAGTTTTATCAAGTGCACTTTTAAATTTTTCATACCAATTAAGTATTTGTATTAAGTCCAAGGATAATTTTTGTTTGGATGTGGTAGGTATGAACCTAGTTTTGAGGTCAATATCAACATGATATTATCTCAATTTCATTTAAACTAGTATTGGGGTGTGGATTACACACAAAAGAACCAACGGAATTACTTTACAAAAAGACTATGAATCCATTTTAGTCTTTTTTCACTTTTTCATCTGATTTTGTGTGAAATATTTTGCAATTTATTATTAAAAATAAATATAATTTCCCCAATAGATCACATATTTTGTTTTAATCATTGTTGAATAAATTCCCGATAAATGTGAATTTTTCAAAATGTGAAGATTTTACTAGATTTTGCATTTCACCTTCAAATTTTATCATAATTTTGAATCATACCAAAATATGTTAACTACTTTAATCTTTTGTTTCTTGTATCATAAACTACAACTTTGTTTTGTATGTCTTGCACATTACACCCCATTTGAATGTGGTAAAAGACTTTTGAAATCTTAAATTTTAAAAAAATACTTTGAATTTTTAAAATTTTAAAATTCAATATATTTTAAATTTTGAATTTTTTTTGAATATGGGTAGTAGGTTATTATCATATAAATTTTTTACCATCAAAATTATTTGATTAAAATAGTCCTTTATCTAGTCCTTTGTAAAACTAACCATAATTTGATGCAGCACTTGTTTAAATTCAAATGTCCTTTACTAAATCCAAAATTGAAAATTGAATTTAATAAATTTTTAATTTTAATTCTTCAACATTTATATAATAGTCATTTAGCAAAACTTTGAATGATTAATATAACCTTTAAATGCCAAGAAAATAACATATGTAAAAAAGCTCATAATTTTCACCATTATTCAATATGAATTTTGGTTCTTCGATGTGTATTCGCACCCAGTGGTATAAAATTACTATTATATCAAGTGATACAAGATTAGTATGTTCTTTGATACCAATACTCATACTAGTTTATATACCCAAGTTGCACCTTGTATATTGGCACAACATTAATTATGATTGTTTTGGTATGTATTAACATAATTAGACCTTTTTTTATTTTTAAGGGGTTAGATTATAGAAGTGAATTGAACACTAGAACCAAACCAAACTTACTAAAGACAACAAATCTTACATCTTGACAATTGCATTTGATGGAAAAACTTAAATTTCCCACCTTTGATATATGTTTTAAACCTAATTTCACCCAAAATTAAATTATTTAATTGCACCAAAACATCATACCACCATTTGTAACCATAATGGTGAAATTTTCATTCCTTCCAACTTCCATAGCTTGGGAGGGGATAGGATTTCCTTTGATCATTGAAACTGAAATACATCTCCAATGTCTCCTAGATGCTACATGTTCAGAAACATTGTACTTTGCATGACTACCTACAACTAGAAATTGAAAATTAAAGACCCCAAAATAAATCAAATATGCATTCAACATAAAAAGATTTTTTGATTGATAACCAAGAAAATATTAATCAACAAGAAGATTTTTGCTTTTGATAACCAAGACCTTTTTTGGCAACATTAAGAAGATATCTCCACTTGATAAAAATAAATTCTAACAAAAAATTCATGAAGATAAAAGGGTCATGAAGAAAATAAGAAATTCGTGTGTGAGAGATATCCATGCAACCATCAATGCTATCATAATTGAGATCATCAAATGTAGCAAAGACTACAATGGCATATGATAGGCATATGAGAAAAAGTTAGTGCTGGTTTTTGCTACTACATAATTGGAGGTGAGCTTGAAAGAATGACTAATTTGAATTTTTTTTGGAGAAAGCCAAAAAGATGTAAAGAGATGCGAAGAGCTAAGTTTAATTGTTATTACACAAACATACATTATTATTTTGAGTTAAATAAATAAACAAATACATAAGTTGGGAATGTGGACAATAGTACACATGGGGGAAGATCAACTATGATGAATAATTTCAAAGAAATCTAAACCATGAGTAGGTTATCTTCATTTATCACTTTAAGGTTATCGTAATGAAAAAATATGTGTAGTACATAGATAATTTGATTGTGGAGTTCAACTTTTATGCATCAAGACTTGCAAATGATTCTAAAAAACTTTAAAACAAAGAAGATGATGAAATACATTAAATTTTATTTAAAGGATGTGATTGATACCCCACTTATTCATGTCAAACCCTAATGTTTAGTATAGGTTAAAAACAGTAATTTAATTGTTTTGGTCAACAAAATTTGAGAGTTCACTCAATCTATGGTATGTATTATAAAAAAAATTTAAAAGGTGAAAGCACACTAGGGTGGCTAAGTTTCGCCAGATCAAGTCCCTTTTCAAAGTCCTTTTTTACTATAGTTGAAAACTAGTTTAAATTATGAATATTTAGGTTATATTGAAAGTAACATTTTTTTCCATTTCCAATTTCAGGTCATGATGCTATAAGATATATAAAAACTATATAAAAAAGATTTTTTAAAATTATTATTTTTAAATGCTTAAAAAGGCTTTTAAAATAATCACAATTTTTGGGATGTTGAAAAGTCCATAACATAATAAATTAAAATCAGATTCCATTCATTCAATGAATCTTTAGTTTCTTAAACATAATTTATTTAATATCTCAATGTTTTAAATGCATAAGACTAACACATTGTAAGACAAAAGTTCATATCCATGTGTTTTGTAAGGTGTGACAAAATTTGTCGCCAAGATTCAAAAGTCCATTACTCATTAAACATTTAGGATTTTGATGTGTTTTTTTACATTTAAAAAATGCCAACTCTATTAGCATTACATATGTGAATCCCTTTCTTGATATTTTAATGAAAATATTAACGTTTTATATTTAAGTTTCAAAGAGATGTAGGAAAAACTTTAAGTGTGACACCTAAAAAGGGATTATGTAATGTGATTTCACCCTAAATTCCTATACATTGTTCAAGTAAGTAACCAAAAATATATAAAGATGTTTCAATTTTTCCTTTCATATTATGTGAATAGCCCAATTTGTTTAAAATGGTTTAAGAGATTTCAAATACCCTAAACTCAAATGAAATCACAAGTTATGAAACATGTAGACATTTTTGTGTTGTCCTAAGTTTAAACAAAGTGGGAATGTTGCTTGGAATGGATGAACACACTAGCAAGCAATTGAATTTGACATCAAACATCAACATGGATGCAATTGTTGCATTTTTTAAAAAAAATTGTTTGATGAATAAATCTCATTAACAATATACATGAAATCTTATAGACAACATTAAATAAAACCACTCATGGTTATACACTTTATTGTGTTCTTCATACTTGGGCAACTTATTATGGTTATTTCTTTTTAAACTAGATTCAAACACCTAGGGTTAGTAAGGATTTTTTTGTTCCATTTAATTCTCTTTCAATTTGGAGGTAATGTTTTCTTTTTCATTTTTCAAAGTAGCTAGTGGGGCCACCTCTACAGTGCATTTGGTGTTGATATGGCTAAAAACAAGTTGGTGTAAAAGTTATGTGTAGCCCCAGTAACAAATTTTTTATATCAAATTGGCTACCACCTCAATTCTTTTTTACCCCTCTCCAAAATTTGTGGGTGAAAAGAGTTGGCTATCATTTTAAATAATCAATGAACATGGAGTTTTTGGGCTATTCATTAATTTCATTTGGAATTTTATAACAATGTGTGAAAAGCTTTTATCGAAATATGGCTATTACTTGATGCAATCTGTATAATTTACAAGGGATATACAATCATAAAAAGAAACATTTCAAAAAACTAAAAATACAAAAGTGACCTAAAAGATTATTCACGATGAACTTGAAGTGCATGTTATCCAAATTGTTTCAACAAAAAGCAAAAGCATTAGTTTGCAATAATTGAAGTCAACACAAGCACTTGCAAAGGAATTAAACCCCTAAAATTGGCCTTTCTAGCACAATTGAGTTGTAATTAACCATTAACATAAAACTACAACTTCAAAAAAATGGAAAAAGAGAAACCATTGCAATTTGAATCCAAAAAATTATTGGATTTGTAAAACAATCATTGAATTTTGCAAACATAAAAACACAACAAAAACTAAAAATATGAAGATGCACACTAGATCAATGGATTTATACATTTGAGAAGTTAGGAAATAAGCTACAACATATGACAAACCGGGGGGGGGGTGTTCTAGAATCCTAACCCTTTAAAAAATTCACATAAAATGTAATTTTGGCAAAATTGACACATCTCAATTCCTTGCCCTTACACAACCAAACTTAGTTATGCAAGAATATGTGGATTCACACACAATTTGCGAAAAAAATACTATTCCAAGAAATCAAAAATAAGATGCAACATGTGAAAAAGGGTTGGGGGGTCAAAAATATTAACCCCTCAAAAAAATTGTAGAAAACATGGCTTTGACAAAATTGGCACATCTTGATCACATTCACTACAAAACTTGCACAATCAATATTGAAGTTTTAAAAAAACATTAATGAAGTTTGAACCATCAAAAGCAATATTCACCTAAAATCTTTCATGGAAATTTTATGGAGAAATGGAAAAATGGTCTCATGGATGTTTTTGAAATTATGTAAGATTGTGATGCACATGGACCTGTAACACATCATATTGAATAATAGCAACATTGCACCAAATCAATTTGAAACCACTAACCAACAACCATTAACTATGCACAATGCACAATGTCACACAGTGAGCTTCACAATAGACCTATGTGCTACATGTTACAATGAAGCACAAAAGTGCCTTGAGGTTTCAATTCCATAAAAACTACAACAAAAAATACATAAGGTTTAGCACAAGTAGTCCTCTTGCTTGTAAGAGCTTAAAAGAAATTTCAATGCCAACTTTGGATTCCAACACAAGTTAAGAGATTTGGTTGTTAAGTTGTTTGTTGCACTTTTGATGCATAATGCACATTAAAAAAATATCAACCACAATGAAAGCCCTAATGTTGGTGAATACAAATAGAACTCCACAACTCTCTAGCAACATGGCATTATTGAAGGATAGGACCATTACACCAAATATGGCATTTTTTGATTGGATATATGATTAAAAATGTAGTTGTGGACACCATTTACAACTACCCATGACTACATGACTACATACGTAATAGAATTTGACCCATTGTTTTTACCACATGGTCCTAGTTGTAACTATGGTCCATAATAGTAAATATGCATAGTCATAAATTATAATCATGGATGATATTACATTAGATAATTCCTAACCATTAGATCTTCAATTTTTAAAACATTTACATATACATGGGGATTGATGTCAAGCCTCCACATGGTAGGCATCTATGAAGTACAAGGTGACACTTGTCACACAAGGCCTTTTTTCATTATTTTTAATAATTAAAATTTAATATAATTTGATTAATCTAATGCCATGTGTCAAGCGATAAAATGATTAAAAAATGCTAGGTGGTAATCAAATCAAAATCAAAGTCAAAATTTAAAGTTAGGTTAGGCTAGGTTTAAACTTTAGGTTAGGGTTAAATTAAGTTTAAGTTAGGGTCAAGTTAAGTTTAGGTTAGGTTTAAATTAAATTTAGGTTAGATTAGGTTTTAGGCTAAGTTTACATTATAGGTTTTGTTTAAATTAGGTTTAAGTTAGATTCAAGTTAGGTTTCAGTTACAATCTACTACAAATTCTAGAGCTTTTGATTGATGTTGTAAGAATCTATAATCAAGCCAAGAACTTACAAGTGAAATGTTGTTGACTTTGTATTAATGTTGGTATGTGCCTAAGGGCAATTATTTGTCATCAATATTATATAAATTACTCTTCCTCTTGTTCCAATATGACTACTCAAAAGACCGACTCACATGCATAATATCAAAAGCATTTACTTTATCATTGCAAGCATTACCCATTAAAAAGCTTGGGGAATTTGATTAACCAAAAGACAACAATTTCAACCTCTATCTCCACTAGTGCCTCACTGAAATGTTGCATTTGATGGACATTAGTGGTGATGGCATTTGGCATACAAACCTCCCATACTCCAATAGCCACATAATTTTTTAACACAACCCTTTCACTAACTTTACTACCACTTAACCCACATATTGTTGCATTCCTAGCCTTGTGTTTTGAAAGTGGGTCAAAGAATATAATTTTCACTCTAATTTGAATCTACACATGGTAACATGTAGGCTCAATTTGATGTGCCCTTCTTCATGGGTCCTTAAATTAGGTTGCAAAACAACCACTATGAGAAAATTGTGTCCACTGCAATTTGTCCATTGCAACTAAAAAATGTCCGATAAAACTAAATTACAATTAAAAAGAGTTTGATAGAACTACATTACAACTAGATAGCTTAGTTGCAACAAACATGATTTTCTCATACTGAACATTAATTTACTAATATGGTTCATGCATCATTTTTGAATTTTCATATTCAAATCAAAATCCATAAAACATTCTAAGACATTAAGTACTTTAAATGTAAGTTACTTAAATTAGATTTGGTTTCATTAAAATTGGTTTTCCTAGATTTATTTTTGCACCAATTGGCTTTGTGTTTTTTGGTGCAACAATTGCTATTTTTGTCATCTTCACCGCATGACTAATTTTTACTTTCTATATGCCATATTCCAAAAGAAAGGATAAATAAAACACTTAGTAGTTCATCACATATGATTTAGCCCATTAGGCCAATTAATTCACATTTCAAAATCAATCTTGAATCTGATTTCAAATCTTTAGGCCTTAATCATCACCTACCAAAGCTAACAATCATTATGCAAACCCAAAATAGGCAAATCAAGGGCAAATCATAGTTAATCAAGGCATGAAGAGAAATGTTACGGCTAATCAAAGGCCAATAAACCTCATGAAATTAATTAACAACAATTCAAAAAGATCAACAATGTATAAAACCCTAATCATGAGGGAATATGAATTTGAATCAAGTTATTTAAGGTTGTTAGAAGGTTATTAGACGTTAATCATCATGTGCCCAAGCTAAACAAACATTAAACATGTTAATCTTGAGGCTAATCAATAAGTAATTAGGGCCTTAGGAGGCAAATCAAGGGCAAATCAGCTGCAGGTCTAATTAAACCATAAGTAGGCACATCATGAAATTAAAAGCAAATCAAACCTCATGAACTTAATCAATAGTTAATCAAGGCATTTAAAAGGGGTTATGGCATACCTTAAATAACTCCCATTAAGGGATATGAAATTGAATCAAGGTGCATTAGCCCCAATAAAACTTAATCAAGGCTTTCATGAAATAAATTAGAAGCTAATCAAGGCAATGGAAAAGATGTTCATGAGTAATAAATCAAGAGGTCCCACCTATGCAAATTATATGGTTGTTCCATCAATGAAGGACTATCTTCTTGCTCCAATGTACCTGCATTTGAAAGGGGGCTTACAACATGTTTTGCACCCACACCTCCACCCACACACACATTAGTCTTGGCCCCTTGTCCACTAATTATTTTTGTAGGTATTGTTGCTTCAAGTGCCTCTTGCACCACCCCATCCACATAATCTTTAGTGTGCTTTAACATTTTGGTTGGTGGTGGTTGTGGTTGACCCTATTGCACCTCACTTTGGTGCCTTGACTCAATTGAACCCAAGTTGGCATTTACATTCACAAGCACATGTAGCCTTTTAGCCAAAGCCTTCATTACACCAAAACATAATTTTCATGACTTGGACAACTTGTGACTATTGCCCAATTATAGTCATGCAGTCATATTTGGACTTTAGTTGTTATCGTTTTAAAAATTGTAACCACTAGTAGAAAATCCCCGCTTTTGCACCTATGTTTTGAATTACATCTTGACTATAAAACATAATTGAAAGTAACAAAGTTAGTTGCAAAATATTTTTGCAATTGAAAAATGTTTTTCTCAACTACAAATTAAAAAAATTAACAAGTATAAGTCGACAATGACATTCCAGATGAAAGAGTTTGCCATGTGTCAACATCACATCAATAGCCATCATTAACCATTTTAGTTGTAAACTATCTTACCAACCTAGTTGTGAAATGTTGTTAACTTCCCTTAATTAATGGATGAATTTCATCACTGACCGCATATGATGTCAATAAATATTCAATTACAATTTTGACTACATTTCAATTATGTCAATTGAATGTTTAACCAATGATGTGGTGACATGTGGCATGCCCAAAACATTCCACCATTGATCAGCCATAATAAAAATTAAGTCAAAAAGTAAATTCTATGTTGCAACTATGATGGTCAATGCATTTGGCTAGTGGTGGGATGACAAGTGTGGTGATTTAATAAGGTTTGGGATGAACTAATAATTAAATGATATGTGGCATAACCTAGGCCTATTTATGTACATGGTGCTTAATCATATGTTACCATTTAATTACCTAGGCATGGGCTAGGTGTAAACCTAGTCTAAGCTTAAGTTAAATTTAAACCTAAGCATTTAAACTAAACCTAGACATAAACAACCACCCAACTTAAGCTAGGACTAAACCTAGGCATTTAAGCTAAGCTTAGACATAAACAACCACCCAGCTTAAGCTAGGACTAAACCTAGGCGTTAGGTTAGGCCTAAACCTAAATCACAAATAAAATCCTATTTCATTTAATTTAGCCTTTAAGGTTGAACCTTTTATATTGGTTCATCCCAAATGACTATTACATTTTCATATTTACTTTGATTTTCCATCATCCTAATGCATTTGTTTAATATATAGTTTGGGTTATTTAAATGGAAGCCAAATAATATAAGACAAACATTTTAGTTGCCACCTTGTGAAGACAAGCTTAATAACACATAGAAACTTACAACTAAACATTTTTGGATCTTTCTCATTTCTTGTTTAATTTGAATGATGTAAAAAACTATGGGAGTGCCAATGTAAGCTCTACATTATTTCTTTAAGTTCTAGAAACAAAAGAACAACATAGAAGAAACATAAAACATGTTAAAATTACATAATGTGTTTTTTTCAAAAAATGACCCATTATTTTAAAATGTCGTATCTTCTTCATTTCTTATTCATTTTGCATGATCTAAAGAGCTATGTGTGCATCAAGCTAAGCTTTATATTACTTTTTGAAGTTTCAAAAATAAAGGACAAACAAAGAAGAACAATAAGAAACATGAATGTACTAAATTTTAATGTGTGAATTAAGTTTATGAACAAACATTTACCTTGCCTACTTTCAATGCTTGTATCTTCTTCATTTTTTATCTATTTTGAGTGATTTAAATGGGCATGGGTGTGCCAAGTTGAGTTTTAAAACATCATTGTGAACTTGAAAAACAAAAAAAAGATGTATTATGATTTAAAATTCGCTAATAACTTAAGTGTATGCTGGTTGATTAGGTTACCTTAATTGTAACCCCTCTAATAACATAATTGCAACTTAATTAACTGCAACCTAGTTGTAACTAACTTACAACCTAAACCTAGACCTATTTACCTAGCTTAGGTTTAGTTAATTATGCTAATTACATCTATTAATTATTCAACAACAATTTTTTATTCCATACTTTATAATTAATTAAAATTATTTTAATAATAATACTTATTATTACTATTATTATTAAAATTTTACTATTTATTAATATTTCGTTAGATATAAAAGTTATATATTTGTTAAAATATTTTTAAAACATGAAAATAATTATTAAATTATTATAGTTATAAAAATAATCAATAATATTATTGTAGCTAATATAAACTAAGTTGTTATTTACCTATTATTAT
>Ga0116229_10013875_pt1 | contig 11307 bp, 12 predicted proteins | sample S1TSphgellanicum_3_FD_87313 | JGI IMG/M metagenome (GOLD analysis project Ga0116229, IMG submission 87313) | Host-associated microbial communities from peat moss isolated from Minnesota, USA - S1T2_Fc - Sphagnum magellanicum MG | ecosystem: Host-associated > Plants > Peat moss > Unclassified... | reverse complement strand
TTTTTGAAAATTTGGAAACTTTACAACATAAAAATATTCATTTCAAACATAGAAACATATAAGTTCCAATATTTTCCCACCTAAAAAAACTTCTAAGAGCACAACATTGGGCAAAACATATGGGACAAAGTGATGTGATATTGGGAACATGTTGGGGAACAAATTGGGAACTTAAGGAAGACGTAGAAAAACCAAGGAACTTGATGGGAATACATTGCGGGAAAAAGTGCAACATACCCACACCCACCCCCAAAAATACAATTCGACTTGTTGTGTGCATGGTTCACATCATTGGTTGCTAAGAATTTTTATGCATACATGTGTTCTTTACCATTTTCAGTCTAGACTAATGGCAAGGGCATTGATTATGAAACATAACTTAATGTTAAAAAGGTTATTGAGTTTTTTAATAATCATCCTTATATTGCTCATGATGCATATTATTTTGTTCTTCATTTTTTTTGCACACATGATTTAATTATGAATATTTGTCCATTGAAAAAAGGGTTACATATTTTTTCATCCATCTACAAGAAGGTTATGTGGCTTTTCATCCAATGACAAGAAAGTTACAACGTCACTCCCAAACCTATACATGGTTCATTAAGTTTAATAACTAGATTCAACATGTTGGTTATTGTGAATAGCTTCAAATGTGAGTGCTTCAACTATTCATTCACTTGTGAGCTCTCAAAGGTTACATTCTAATCTATAGTCCATAAGGTCAAACATTTTTTAAAGCACACATTGGGATTTTGATGGATGTTGGCTCATTATAAGTTTGAATTTTTGAATCATTATGTGAAGCATCTTTAAAACATCTCCACCATTGGCAATAAAAAACCTTACCAATGGTAATTAATCATGTAGTTTGTTGATGAAACCATTTTCACAAACCCATGTAAAAGTTCAAATTTTAAAAAACTTATTAACCCTAATTTATTTTTTTATCACATAAGATTTCATCACATGATATTGAAAGCAACAATGGGTCCAACAAATGATTTTGTTAAAGTTGGTGTGACCTTAAGAAGTTCCATCAAGAAAAATCATTTTCAACCTCATTACAGATCAACTAGGGCAAAGTGAAGATCATGAACGAAAGTTCATCAACAAGACTTCTTCCCACCATTACAATTCAACCACCTAGTTCAAAAGTAATGAAAAAGTTGAAAAAAATGGGTGAAAAAAAGAAATGCCATTTGAGCTCAAGCAAAAGTAATGGTAGACATGGCAATGTAATTGTGAAGAAAATTGTGATTATGAATTACCAAAGCACAATGGCTTTATTCATAGTTCTTGACATTTAAGTAGCCTCTTATAAAGTCCATGAACACTTCAAATTTCACATGTTGAAAAAGTTACAAAAACTTGAAACAAATATAAATGTTGGCCCTATGCTTGCAACATTACAACCAATCCAAATTCCATCACTCCATTCTGAATTAAATTAATGTTTCCATTGATATGTCGTTGCATTTTGAAAGCAACAAGAATTGTTTTTAAAATAAAAAATGTTGAAATGGTTTCTTAATCTTGCATTGTTCCTTTGACATAATGTTGTGCATAGGTAAGTTCAATTGTAGGTTGTAATAACGAGAATCATTTTTCTTGTTGAAATGATTATCTCAATTTTCATTATTCTTGCAAATATTATTGCGTAAATAGTATTGGTCGTAGTTGCAACAACAATAGGTGATCTTTAACATCGTCCCTTGATTTTTCACAAGATCCAAATGAGAAGCTGAAGTTGCCATTGTTCCATTCTTTCAATCACTTGCAATAACACAAACAACAAACCACTCATTTACAAGTTTAGAAACAACAAACCACTCATTTACAAGTTTAGAAACAACAAATCCAATGTGCTTGCAATGACACAAACAAACCACAAAAAAACTAAATCAAGTTTGTTGAAGCTTCGATGCTTGCACCAAACATGGGCATGAGTGAGAAAAAATGAAATGATTAGAGATTGAGACGGTTGTGCTTGCCCAAGATCTGTAGACAAAATAGACAACAACATGTCACACAACTTGTTCAAAATGTGATAAAACAAGAAAGATGAAAAAAATAACAATGGCAATTGAAAAACAACATCGATGAAAAAGATTTTGACTACCATGGCAACTTGTCATTTTTATACGTCAATATGGTTGCTAGATTTAGGGTACTATGTTACAAAGCTTGCGAACAATTGAAATGCCTTTCCAAGGATACAAATGAGATGTATTTGAAACCTACCAAACTTATTTGGTGTAAAGCGAAACATCAATATGATAGAGGAACTGAAAGTACAATAGGAGAGGGGCAAAGCTCAAGTTGAGTTGCTACAATGAATGTGTGGAAGAGTATAATACTATATAATGCACATCCTACCTCAATTGTGTTGTGGTGAGGGAGTTCATCATTTCAATGGTTCTTTTTGTGATGAGTTTTTGGCATTTGGCCAAATTTTTTTTTCAAAATGACAAAACATGTGTTTCATTGGGTTTCCTAGTTGTCAAAATACGAATAACAATTTGTTGGATTCTATACTAAGTTCTAATAGGTAGCCAAAAATATAGAAGGAATTCTTAACCTTTTTTATTTTCATATATTTTTAATGAACATATTTGGTTAATTCATTTTATGCATAATTGCCACAAGTGTTTTTTTAAACAAATTGGGGTCATGTGTGTTTTTCTCAACAAATTTTCTTGTTTTTAAAAAAAATAATTGGGAATTTTTTATTGGGAATTTTTTTAGAAATTTTGATTTGTATTGTAAATTTAACTAGTTTTGCTAGTTTTTTGGAAACAAAATCTAAATTTTTGACATTTAAAAAGAGGAAGAAAAAAACGATTGCAAACTCACCTAGCCTACATCACAACACACACACTCAACAAACAAACCACCCCCCCCCCCCCCCCCAAACCTGAAAACTTTGAAATTGTTGAGAAACTTTTAAATAACCAAAGTTTGATGAAAAAAAAAAGAAAAAAAAAGAAGAAAGTGGAATTTTTTAAAGAAATAAAAGAAAATTGAAGAAAAAACGTTGTCATCGAGAACATTCGGGAAATCGACGCAATTTTTTGGACACATTTGCTTGTGTGTAGAACCTTCTGATCAACCGACGGCTCTGATTTGCTCCCTCCCGCGGAAGATTCCAGAACGCTGGCTGGGTTTCTCGAACTCCCCCACACATCGCGTGCTTGTTCGTCGCTTTGACGCCATCGCCGTCGCTGTTGCGCCTGGAACCTTCTTCGTTTCCTTTTCGGCTTTTGTGCCGTGCTCTCTGCTGCAGTTCAAAGGCAGAAGACACAGAAGAGTGTGGAGCAGGAGGAGAAGTTCACCCGGAGTCGAATGAGAATAATATCAAGCGAGCGTGATCGGTATTAATATTTGTTATCGCTGACAATCTCTGGTGAGAATTAGTGTTCCGTACATATATTGCTGGGCTTGTGTTGTTTCAGAGAGAGAATCAGCTGCTCTCAGCGGCGGCAGTGCATTCAGTTTAGTCTGGAGGAGAAGAGGGAGGAGTGTCGAGAAAACTTGATTCCAGAGAATAAGCGTGTGTGTCTGTGTGTGCGTGCTTGTTTTTCCCCCCTTGAGAGGAGGATCTGCAGGTTTCTGTGCTTCTCTTTTTAGTCAAGAGACATCGTGTATGGGATTTTGTTGTTGACCGATTTCCTTTTGCAGAGGGATTAGGTGTGAAGAGGAAAGATCGGAAGAGGATCTGCTTTTTCCAGGTTTGAGAATTCCGATTCGGAGAGGAGGCCATCTTTTTGCCAGTGTTGATAAATAACGCTTGTGCGAGTTTTGTTGTACATTCTGGAGTTGCTGTACCTTGACATAAGGTCAAGGGGGAGCGGAAGGGTTGAAGACAAGTTGGTGGAAGCAAGCTAACTACTGCCTTGGTTCAGAACCAGCGGGATTCGGCAGTTCTGTTACAGAAACAAACCTGGTGAAGGAGAACCGTTTATCTGTGCAACGTCTTTCGGAGTTGGATCTGCACGTTGGAGCGTCGAAAAGGCCAGTTGTTAGGAGTTTCTGTGTCTATCCATTCGGGTTTTCAAGACACAAACTCTAACTTGTAAAGATGTTCGGCCGCAAGCCGAAGAAAAGTAACAACACCAGATACTATGAGGTTCTAGGTGTGTCCGCGACTGCAACGCAGGAGGAGCTCAAGAAAGCCTATCGGAAGGCTGCCATCAAGAATCATCCTGACAAGGGAGGCGATCCTGACAAGGTTTGTCTTTGTTTCTTTAGCGCGGTTCTTCCTTTCTCATCGTTGTTGTGAAAGTCACCAAACATAGTGTAATCCCCGGAATAACGCAGGCGAGAAGATACACTACTTTCTGTATATCTGAAAATCATGGTATCTTCTTGATAGGCCCACAGGAAAGTAAAAAAGTGTTCGTGGAGATGCTCAGGAGATCTTAAGTTTCTTGTTTTCCCGGCGGCATGTCAAAAGCTGTGCAATTTTTTCCCTGAAAGTTGTGGTGTTATGGAAGTTGTTGACGCTTCTCACATAGATGGTAAGTGGATTTCTCTGCTCAGTTGGTCTTGCATTCCTTTTCATCTTGAAAAGTGGTTATCTTTATGCAGTTTAAGGAGATTTCTCAAGCTTATGAAGTGCTGAGTGATCCTGAGAAACGAGATGTGTATGACCAATTTGGTGAGGATGCTCTCAAGGAGGGGATGGGTGGTGGTGGCGCCACCCACAATCCGTTTGACATTTTTGAATCCTTCTTTGGAGGCAGTGGTGCTTCAGCTTTTGGAGGTATGCAATGGTTTTTTCTGGAGATTTCTGCTCTAGATCTTGTTGACAGTTTTTCCAGCAATGTGTTTGACACCAGCAGTCTACAACTTGGTATCTAAAGTGAGTTCTGGAGTGAAAGGAGTGAAATCATCATGTACTTGGTGTTGACATTGGTGCATTTGCACTGTTGCAGGTGGAAGTGGCAGAGGTGGCCGCAGACAGAGGAGGGGAGAAGATGTTGTTCACCCCTTGAAGGTGTCACTTGAAGATTTGTACAATGGAACTTCAAAAAAGTTGTCTTTGTCAAGGAATGTTCTGTGTCCGAGGTGCAAAGGGTGAGAACTTGCATTCATTAGCACACTCCTTAAAAGTCTTGATATTGCTGGTAGTTCTGTGTCACCTTAATTTCTCTTCTATCATGTGACTCACATTGTATGCCTCCAAGCTTGTTCTTAAGAGATGTTAAAAGTGAATTTGGCCCCTGAAAATGCTGAACTTCACCAACACTACTGACATAACTTGGCTGTGTAATCCTTTCAGCAAGGGTTCAAAGAGTGGTGCTTCGAGCCGATGTGCTGGCTGTCAAGGTTCAGGCATGAAAGTTTCAATTCGTCAGCTAGGACCAGGCATGATACAGCAGATGCAGCATGTTTGCCCTGATTGCAAGGGGTCAGGTTTGTATCCACTTTGTCTTATCCTTCTACATGTCCTGCAGTTGATCACTTCCGTTGTGTACTTGATGTATTTGGCTGATTGATTTTGGAGTTAATGTGTTCTTGATCCTGCAGGAGAGGTAATTGATGAGAAAGACAAGTGCCCTCAATGCAAAGGACAAAAAGTTGTGCAAGATAAGAAAGTGTTGGAAGTACATGTGGAGAAGGGGATGCAACATGGGCAGAAGATCACATTCCAGGGAGAAGCAGATGAGGCGGTATGACATCATCTTCTTACCCATCCTGCATATCTGATTTTTTGGTGGCCTGGCTTTTTGGGACACCAATCACTGCCATTGGCCCATGAGAGATTTGCTCAAAATGTAGAAGAATGTATCTCAAATGTTACTTCTTTAACTTCTGATGTTGGAATGTAAATTGTTCCTCTTTTGTGCATCTTTGGTCTAGGGTACTGACTTCAAAATATAATGCATCTGCAGCCGGACACAGAAACTGGAGACATTGTGTTTGTACTGCAACAGAAAGAGCATCCTAAGTTTCAGAGGAAGAGTGATGACTTATTTGTGGAGCACACGTTGACCCTGACTGAGGCACTGTGTGGCTTCCATTTCTCCCTCACACATCTGGATGGTAGACAACTCCTCATCAAGACAAACCCTGGGGAAATAATCAAACCAGGTGTGCCTTCACTTTCACCATCGCCCCAGAATTTTCAATGTAAAGATCCTTGAAATTTCAAGTGAATAAAACCAGCATACTCCAACTCTAATTCAACATCTTGTTATGGGACGTATTTGTTTAAATTTAGAGAGTTATTCAAAAATATTTTTGTTTCTTAGCTACAACATGCTTTAAATCTGTTTTGCAAGTCTTATCTGAGTGTCCGATTTTTGAGTTATTTTACATTAATGCGAAGGTATAATTTGAAGTGCTGTTGTTTAAAGGCTTTTGTATGCGGGAATTATAATTCCCTTCTTCATAATAAAACACAGCTCTAATCTCACCCACTCTACTAGCAGGGTTATCCCACATGGGCTAATGGAAAAATTGGCTATGTGCTTTGATTGATAACTTTCTGATGGAATACATTGATTTAATCTCAATATTTGCTATCATTCAGACACGGGAATTGAATAGTTTGCTATGAATCAGACATGGGACTTCATGTTGACTGTTACTGTGGTGATGGGATCAGCACCTTTGAGGTATTTCATTACTTGTTGTGGCTAAGAACATGGAGCTGTGTTTCCTTGGCATCTAAAGATCTGTTCTTCTGGTTGATCAGGTCAATACAAGGCAATCAATGATGAAGGTATGCCACACTATCAGCGGCCATTTGTGAAGGGTAGGTTGTACATCCACTTCTCAGTTGAGTTCCCGGAGGCAGGATCCCTTCATCTAGAGCAACTGGAGGCTATTGAACAGATTTTACCACGGAGAATGGTAGATCAGATGACAGAAATGGAGCTGGATGAGTGTGAGGAAACAACTCTTGTTGATGTTAACATTGAGGACGAGATGAGAAGAAAGGATCAACAACGGCAGCAGGAGGCGTATGAAGAAGACGAGGACAATGGTGGACCACGTGCCCAGTGTGCCCAGCAATAAATTGGCTACTTGTTGGATGGAAAGTGCCTGCTCTGCTATAATCAATGAGGAATTTGATGTGTGTGATCTTTGCTTGACACACATCTTTCGTATGTTAGTGGTCTTTGCTGACAGAGACCTTTCTGTATGTTAGCCCAGCTTTTAGATAGGAGAGGAAGAAGAAGCGATGGTAGGCAAATATGGGGAAACGTGGAAGTTGTAGGCATCTGCCTTTAAGCATATAATGCAAAACATTTGTTGCAGTGCAAAATGGCGGAAATTGGCTGAGTGGTGGGATGTGTTGTTGGGGGTGGGATTGCTTCTTGTTATAGCATATTTCTCCTTGTCTGGTTGTGCCATGAAATGCTTGATTTCTCTTGATGAAAAGATCAAGGTATTCACATCACAATACTCCATAATCACTATAGTTGCTATGGTAAGGGAGTAGAAATGGAATAAGTTGACGCTTGTTAATGATGATGCAATCATATGCAGAGTGCTCTTTGAATGCAAATCAAAACTATAGCCAATTGGAATTCTGTTACTGCATTCCTGTCAATTGTTTGGAGAAGGAAAATGAGGAATGCATGAGAGAAGAGCAAAAAGAATGAAGAGGAAAATGGAGAGAAGAAAACCAAATCTTAGGAACCCTAAAACCGTGACTGGTACCAAATGATTGAATATTCATAGGATAATGGACAAAGATGGGAATGAGGTGCGAACACTTTAGATGTCTAAGAAGTTTATAGTTATATGTATGATTACGATGAACTCTTCAATAAGAGGAGGCTATAGGACTTTTGCCAATAGATTCGAAATGGCGGTTATGGAGGTAGTGCCCAAGCTTTTGAAATCACATATACTTGCCAGCAAGTAAGTTGTCGCAAAAGTGGAAGAATGTTGATTGGGCATGTTGCAAGGAGGTGCTAAAACCATCAATCTTCATTTGGAGCACTTAAAATGTAATTTTTACAATTCATATCCTTAAGAGATTCATATTGTGATAGGTGTCTGGTATTTAATGATTTTATTCGAACAAGTTTTGTGATAATAAGGATATTCAGTTTGGTAAAGTCGAATAGAATTCATAGAATGAGTGTAATGCCCTTGCACAAAGGGCAAGGTTGCAACCTAAGTGAAATCAGTCCCTCCTTTTTTTTTGTTTTTTTTTTGGGGGGTTATTTTCCCTTCTATGTGTTCCCATATGGTTTCCAATGGTTCATCATTATTATTATTGGATCTTTCATGTAGATGCACATGGGAAAGGGGTTTACGAAGATGAACTTGAAAAATGTATGTTATCAAATTATTTTAATATACATAACATGGACATAAAAAAAAACACATGTTACTTTGTCTTTTCATATTTATGTAACTGGGTAGGAGAAAGGAGTGAGATAGTTAGGCTTGAAAGAGGTATGAATGACAAATACATATAACCATATTTTTATTAGATAAAATTAAATTGTCCCTATCTTAATCCTTATTTTAATTGATCTTGCAAGATAAGAGAAATGTCAAATATGAATGCATCGACACATTACACGATTTATATAAGCTCCATGGTAATGGTAGACATGGTTGACATGAAACAACTTCTCATAAGGATAAAAATATTCTCATCAAATTAAAGAAGACAAAATTGAGGCAACTATACCACATAGATATTACATTCTAAGCTCCTAAAGCAATGCAAGAAGTGTAAATATTTTTGTCATAACACAAAATTGTGAAACATTTCCAAACCAACCCAATGGCAAGGGTTTGAGGAATAAAAAACAAGGATATCAACCTTTGAAAGGGCATTTGTTCCATGAAAATGGTCCAAAGAGGTTGTTGATGATTCAAATGATAATGGCTGAAAATGGAGAGGGCACTAGAAATCCTAGTTTCTGTGCAACCAAATAAGACAACTACCTATTACTTTGATGAAACATGAAAATGAATATACAAATAACTAAATAGTAGTGTATTCACTAGTTGGTATGCTCATGATTTTCATGAGCTAGGATAGCAAGAAACAATCAACACTTAAAACCACCACAAAACCTTTGGAACTCCTTTTTATTCAACTACCATAGCTTACCAATAACCATCCACCAACCTCAATGTTCACTTGTAAGCAACACTTTTATTACCATCATTTTATGAGTTGGGGGGGGGGGGGCTTCATCCCTCTATCACTTATCATTGCTTCATTTTTGCCATATATGAGAAAAGAGATAATTTCTCTCTTCAAACTTGTTGATGACGTCTTTCCACATGTCTATTCAAAGAGTTGATGTTTTTACATCAATTGAGGTTCAACAACAAAAGTTGTCAAATTGTATGACACATTCATGAACATAAAAGCAAATCGACCAAAATTCAAACTTCAATTCCCTATTGCTTATGCATATCTTTAATCGAATTTTTTTCATATGCAAAGAGATTGGGGTTTTTTAATTTGTCAAGTGGAGTAAAACAAGACGAGGAATCTTTATGGTTGTATCTAGCATTCTTGCCACTAAAATAGGTGGCCTGTGAGTAGGTAGCAACATCATGTGCTTTGGTTGGCTACTTTAGGAGTTTCAAACATTGTTGTTGAGTAGATACTCTTTGGCACCAACATTGATCTTTAATGCCAACCCATCCCCCCACATTACGACACCTAAGTGAACATCTCGTGAAAAGTTTGGCAATAAAATCAAAATCATGGATCCAATGCATGAATATTCTTACAATAGGCATATTAACACAATACAATTGGCCCTTGTCTATGGATTTAGAAAATTGGGAAGACTTTGGATACGTATTTCAATCTAGGAAAGATATTATCAAAATGCTAAAAATATTAAAAAAACAATAATTCAAGATACTTGAGGGATATTATGATTGAAAATGCAAAAAATACCAAACTTGAAAGGAGATGACAATAATTTAGAATGTAAAACTTGTAACATAACACAACATGATGATGCAGAAAAGTGCAATAATAAAAGAAGAATGGAAGAATAGTATTGACTTACTCAAATCAACATTGATGTTAGTTGTGTAGAGACATGAAAAGATGCAATAAAGACTAGAGGTAGGTAGGAGGAAGAGGGTAAGTACCTAATGTTCATTTTTAGGTTTGTCAATAGGTCTAATCAATTGGTAGGTAGGTTTTTAAGTGGGTATGAATGGCACAAATAAGATTTTTTTTAAAAATTATGTAAATTTGTTGCACTACAAAAATATTTTCACTTGCATGATGAAATTCCAAGCCCAAAACACACACTCAAACTAGAGATTTGCAAATTTGTATTGTTTTCTCAAAGTCCTTTAGAAATCTTGTGCACTAACACTTAAAATTGTATTGGAAGAAAAGTGTCACAATATGATGGAAGATACAAAAAGTACCAAATGCCTGAACATATTAGAAAAAACAATGTTTTGAAAAGTTTTAACAAAAGGTGATAGAAGGACCATGCCAAAGGACTCTATGACACTTAAGGCATTTGAATATATATATGTGTGATTAATTACCTTATGTAAAGAAATTGAAGCTGTCAAAAACATGTTATGGACACATGACTTAATTTTCCTTGTATGACACATGACTTAAATTTGTCAAATGGTATCAATGGTAGTCTCTAAACTTTGCAATAGCAACATTTTGTATCACTTGAAGGCACATTCTCTAGATCCTCATGGATAGGACAAGAGTGTGTAGCATGGAAGACAAAGTCACACACTTTCACATCCATATTTAATCATTTCAACTACTCATGTAATGAAATATGGATTATGAGTCATAGGTCACGAACCATGGAGAAATAAATTATGCATAATTCAACAAGTCATGATTCAAAAGTATTTCTAAAATGGCTTATGAAAAATGTAACGTGAAATATAAATCATTTTGATTATTATGCATGCCATTGTGGTTTGTCATTTCATAATTTTGAATGTGAAGAATAAAAAAGAAGGAAGCAATTACCTCACCTAATTAAATTTCAAGGATTTGAATTTATTGTCTTTTACTTCATTGTCAAGTTTCATATCTTTGAATTGACAACTTGTTTATGTGAAAAAGTTATTGAAATATTTGAATGTTAACTTGAATGCTCAAATTATGATTATCAATATCAAATACATTGGTATTTTTGGCCAAAGATGGGTGCCAACAAAGGTTTTTTTTGGGGGTGAATTTTTCACACCCTAGCAACAAAAGAAGTGGAAGTGTAAATGATACAAATGTTTTTGGGGGGGGGGGGGGGGGGAGGAAAGGGGACAAAAACAACAAATAATGGGAGAAAAAAAAAAAAAAAACAAATCTCT
>Ga0116229_10013873_pt1 | contig 11310 bp, 7 predicted proteins | sample S1TSphgellanicum_3_FD_87313 | JGI IMG/M metagenome (GOLD analysis project Ga0116229, IMG submission 87313) | Host-associated microbial communities from peat moss isolated from Minnesota, USA - S1T2_Fc - Sphagnum magellanicum MG | ecosystem: Host-associated > Plants > Peat moss > Unclassified... | reverse complement strand
GCCTTGGCATCGGCAATTTCAGGCAGCATGGCCTTCTTGTCGATGCAAATCAGAATCGAGCGGCTCGTGCGCACGCCGGCGCACCCGGCAATCAGGTGCAACAGCAGATGACAGACCCACATGCGCAAGAGCTGCAGATCGTTTAGCTCGGTCGCCCTGGCGTCAAAGCGGCCCCCCCTGTGCAAGCCGGTCAGGGTACCGGTGATGCGATAGGCACCGTGCTTGAGCACAAAGGGATACTCGAAGAGATCGTCCGGCTCATCGCGGGCAACGGCGCTGGCAAAGCTTTTCACGGCGCGCAGCTCGGGCTTGAGCGCGACCTCGCCCAGGACATTTTCCGGCGCTTCGGCAAAGGCGCGGCCGATTCGATTGATCTCCTCATCGTCGATGCCGCCGCGATAGAGCGGGTAGAGCTTGTCGCGCAAGCGCAGGCGATCGAGCGTGGACAGGCTGACCGGCTCATCGTCTTCGATGGTATGCAAGGCGTCGCGAAAGGACAGCCCGAGGCGCTTTTCAAGCAGAAACTTGATCGGCGTGCGCAAGGCTTTCACGAGCGTATCGATATCGACATCCCTTAATTCGGCCTCGGGCTCGGGCAGCGGCGCAGGCAGGAAGTCCGGCAACGCATGCCGTTCGCTGCTGGCTGCAGGCAGGAGTTCGCTGGCGTAGGAAAACAGCGCGCCACCGTCGAAGTAGCGCGCACTAAAGGGTTGCAGCGGATGCTCGATGACAATGCGCCTGACACCTCCTTCTTCACCGTCAAGCAAGGCAGAAGCGGCCTTTAACAGTTCATCGAGCACGCTCGATGGCGCAAGCGCCGCATTGTCCCTGACCGAGCGCCCCGTGTACGACAGGAAAAGGCGATCGCTCGCGGCGAGCACCGCGTCAAGAAATGCAGCACGGTCCTCGTTTTGGGGATCGCGATCACCGGCGCGATGATCGCGCCCGAGGAGGTCGAATTCGGCGCGCACGGGATTGCGCGGAAAAAGGCCGTCGCCATTGAGCTCGATGGCGCAGACCATGCGATAGGGAATCTGGCGCAGCGGGCCAAAGCCGCAAAAGGTCACGGCACCGCCGGGAACCGCCCCGGGCGCGCCTTGCGTCAGCGCGTGCCTGATGGCATCGACCATCACGGCGAGCGGCACCTCCTCGTCAAACGCCGTTGCGATCACGGGTGCGATGGCGGCACTGATCGCCGTGTCAAGGCGCTTGATTTCAAAGAGCGGGTCACAGCGGGCATCAAAGACCTGATCCATCAGGCGCCTTAAGTGACCCGCCCAGGCAATCGGGCTGCGATTTGCCGCAAGACTCGCAACGCTTGCCACCAGTTCACTCAGAAAGCGCGTGAAGGTGCCCAGGATTTCAGCGCTCTTGCCTTCGATCTCATCAAAGGCGATGACGTCATCAAAAAGGAGTGGCTCGTCTGAAGACACGGCGTAGCCCAGAATCAGGCTGGCAAGCCCCTGTGCGAAGGTGTGATGTCCGCCTTCTGGCAGCCCGTGCTCCATGCGCTGTGCCTCATCGATGCCCCACCTCACGCCCGCCTTCTCAAGCCAGAGCGCGATGCGGTCGCGCTCGATCTCGTCAAGACCCAGGCGCGATGCGATCGACGGTGTGGCCAGCAGTTCGTTGATCTGGCTTAGCGTGAAGCGACTCGAGGGCAGCGCCAGAATGGAAAAGAAAGCGTCCAGAATCGGCGTTGCCACATCGCGGCTGCGCCCGCTTACCGTGTAGGCAATGTGGCGCTCGGGCGGAGCAGATCCGAACACCGCCTCGATCATCGGCGCCGCACTATCGAGATCGGGCACCATCACGACGATTTCGCCAGGCACGAGGCGAGCGCCATCGCCCTTGCCGTCAAGCGCGTCGAGCAGCTGGTCGTGCAAGACCTCGAGCTGGCGCGCAAGGCTGTGGCAGACATGCACCTGAATCGAGTGGTCGAAAGCCTCAAGCGCACTCGGCTTGACATCGTCTTCACCGCTTAGGATCACGCTTTGCATGCGCTGCAAGAGCGTCGTGCGGCCGGGCTCGACGAAGCGCTCGTCAAGGACGATCGACTGCGCCAGCTGGCGATCTTCATCGCCAATGCCCCACATGACGAGATTGTGCTGAATCTGCCGTCCAAGCGAGGAGAGGAGCGAATTGCCCGCATCGTAGCTCGCAGCGATCAACGGCTGGCGCAAGGCCCTCCTCGCCGTCGCTTTTTGCGAGACGAGGTCAAACCAGTAGGCTTGAGATGGATTGACGAGATACACCGTGACTTCGGTGTACTTGGACAGCTCGGCAAATACCTCCTGGTAAGGCGGTGCCATCTGGGCAACGCCAAAGACCACGACGTGGGCTGGCAATCGGCTTCGCAACGACACATCGTTTGCCAGTATCTCGAAGAAGGCATCACGCGGATGCACATGCGTGGCCTCCGGAATTTCGCTGGCAATCGCCTGCCAGAGCAGACTTTGCCAGCGCTCGTGCTCTATCGGTTCAAGATGCAGCAGCTGCCCGCGTTGCCAGGCAGGAGCCCAGGCGGGTCTTTGCGCGAGAATTTCGGCGTACATGTGCGCGATGCGGCGCGCAAGGGCCAGCTTGTCGCGCGCGTCACCCGACTCGAGATAGGCCCTGACCGGGGCAAAGGCGGCGTCGCGTGGCACGCGCCCGAACGCGCGATAGATGCGCCAGGTGAGCTCATCGGCATCAAAGGGCGAATGCGCATCGAGTCCATCGATGACGCGGGCAAACAGCGACCAGACGTAATGCGCCGGATAGACAAAGTCGACTTGTGCGCAGATGCCAAAGGCGCTCGCGAGGCGAAACGTCAGCCAGCGAGCCATACCGAGGCTGGGTACGACGATCTGCGTGGACGAGAGCTGGTCAAGGCTCTCACGCGGCCAGTTGTCGATCAGAACATCGGCAAGCACGCCAAGCCGATTACTTTCTACGATACGCATGGCCGAAGCTTAAAGCCAAATGCCGCGCGCCTTGCGCAGGGCGGCATTACATGCTGCGCGAGCTTCGCAATCTGCGCCACGACAAAACGCCGCGTCCGCAATGCTCGCAGCGAAAGTAGGCACTGCCGGGGAGAATGCGCATCCAGAAGCGGCGACGGGACCTGCGCAAGGCGCCGATCTTGCACCGGCGGCAAACGGCTTGAGCGGAATCTGTGGCCACGACGGTTGGGTGACAAGGAAAAGGCCAGGGGTCATTTTATGACGCGTCGCACCAATTTGCCACCGGGAAAATCGCCGCTCTTAGGCACAGTCGCTTCTTGATCGCACGACTTGCTTCAGGCTGGACGTGGGTGTGGTTATGCGCTCACCCACTGCGCGGATGAAGCGCTGGCCAGGATGATCGAAGCGATATTGCGGATGAGAGGCGCGCGCCTTACGCGGGCGGCGCTCGTTTTCGACCTGAAAATCGCTCCAGGCGGTCTTTGCCGACAGGCGCGGGAATCCGGGATTCGCCGCGCCAGCAAGGTCTACGAGCAGGTCTTGCCGTGTACCCCGTGGTTGCCTTGCGCCTTGGCGTCGGCTTCACTCATGTAGCTGCCATGCTTGGTCGTGCCGTAATGCTTGCTGCCGTAACAGTGATAAACGTGGCTTTTGGAATTGACCCAGACCAGTCCGGGACCGCCCCCTGGCGCGACCATCGGTCCGGCGGCAGGCGTTGCGACAGGAGACGCCGCCGGGGGCGAGCCCATCGGTGCTGTCTGCACTGGAGGTGGCGGTGGCGTTTGCGCGAGGGCAGCGCCACCGAAAAATCCGGCGGCAACCAAAAGAAGCGATGCGAATCGAGCTTTCATGTTTTTCTCCAGACTCCGAAGAGTCGTCATCGTTGAGTCGTATTAGGATAACGCCGAAGCCGGCCCGTGCCACGGCCACCATGCCAGATGTAATCAGGAAGGATTGCCCTTGCAATCGCAGCCAGAAACAGCTTGCCGTAGCCCAGTCTACCGTGCTGCCGTGGTTTGCGCGGCTTCTACGCTCGCCTTGATGGCGACAGCCGCGGCGCAGTCGACGATTTATAAGTGCGTCAAGAATGGTCAGGTGACGCTCACCGACCAGCCTTGCGACGGCAAGCCCAGGGATCCAGCGCCCTTCGCCTCGCAAGGCGGCAACGAAGACACGCAAGCGGGCAAGTCGCGTCCACTCGACAGTCCGATGGGCACCTGGCACGGCAACGTCACTGCGGAATTGACGGTAAGCGGAAAATCCCAGCCGATCATGCCGCCGGCGGGAACGCTGGTGTTTGCCATCGCCGCAGATGGCACGGTCAGTGGCAGCCTGCAAAACGGCAGCTGCACGTTAAGCGGCAAGGTGACTGGCGAATACAGTCGCGGCGACAGGGCGCTTGACGTTGCACTCACCCGCTGCAGCCCGACGCAACTCAACATGCACTATAGCGGTGACATCCGCATTGGTGCGATTGGCGCGCCCGCCCACCTCGCCCTAAGCGGCCTGTCAGGCTTTACCCAGGGGAAAAACGAAAACACGGCGACGCTTAAGGCCGAGCTTGTGCGCGACGTGTCAAAACCTCACTAGATAGCTCAGCGTCACCTGGTTGTCGGTGTACTTGGCCTCGGTCGCACCGAAATAGGTCAAGGCGCGTGCCGGTTTTAGCACCGCTTTGCGCCAGGACAGGTCGATCGACTGGAATTCGCCTAAGGCCCGATTCAGGCCGAGCGTCGCAAAGTTGGTCGCGCCCTTGATGCGGTAGGTAATGCGACCGGTGTCGCCAAAGGCCGGATCGGGCGTTCGCGAGAGCGACAAGGCGCGATTGTCGGGATCGGGAAAACTGGTGCTAACAGCATCGCCGTAGCGGTGTTCAACTCCGGCGTAAAGCGTCGTGACATCGCTTAGCGCATCGTCAAGGTGCAAGCGCGCGCCATCGGTGTGGCCATCGAAGGTCGAATTTTCAGCGCGACGTTCCTCGTGCGAGACGGCGGCAAATGCCGTCACCTGGTCGGTGACCGGCTGGATCACGGAAAGTTCCGCGACGCTGCGCTCGCCGCTTCTTATGCGCGTCTCGTAATCCAGTCCGGTGATGTGTGCCGATAGGGAGAACGTCGGTGCGTAGAACGCGGCTGAAGGTCGGTACTGAAGTTCGGCGCGAGCACCAAGATCCAGATGGCCGAGCCCGACCCAGTGGTCAAAGCGCTCAAGGCCCGCACTGCCTTCGATGAGGACACGCACATAAGGCGAGAGCGGAAGCGACAGCCCATCGCTTGCTGTCAGGCCCAGGCTCTCGTCAGACAGCACGTCGCTGTCGGTGCGCGTCACGTTATCGTCATACACCGAATAGGCCGAGACGACCCAGCCGGTTTCGCTCGGCGGTAACGTCACCGGGTGACTCTCGTCGTAACCATAGGCCAGGGCGTGGCGCGTGACGATGACGCAAGAAACGACGAGCGTCGTGCGAAAAGACCAGCGCTTGAACAATCGATCGGCCATGCGGATGTCACCGAACCTGGCAAGCGTCACAGTGTACCGATTCGGCGCAGGGAATAGAATGAGTCGAAGTGTCCAAATCAATGCTCTCGGATTCAAACCCTGGCACGCGCGTGGTCCTGCGCAGGCGCAGGCCGCTTCTGGTCGTGATGCTGGCGCTGTTTGTCATCGTCATCAGCCTGAGCGCCTACCTGACGGTGCAAAACGTTGGCAAGTTAAGAGCCGGGCACCTGCAAGTCCAGGACAGCCTGCGCACCCTGATCCAGGTGCGCGAACTGTATTCGGCGCTAGCCGATGCGCAAAACAACGAGCGCAGTTTCCTTGGCACCCACGATGACGCCTATCTCGCCCCCTATCAGACGTCAGCGCGCTCGCTCGAGCCGCGCTTGCGCGCGATCGAAGCGCGCATGCAGTCCGAAGCCGATCAACTCGCGCGCCTCGCACGCCTCAAACGCTTGATCGAAGGCAAGCTCGCCGAATTCGATCAGGCGCTTGCCGTGAACCCGGCAGCACGTGGCGATGCCGAAGCGCCGGCTGCAACGGCCAGCGGCGGCCCGGGCATGGCCGAGATCAGCGGGCTTGTGGATGAGATCAACGGCGCTGAATACGCCCTTCTTGCAACGCGCGTGGGCGAAGCCCGAAAGGATTACGACAATGCGTTTCTGGGTGGCGTTCTGTCCGGCATTCTGGCGCTTTTGCTCCTGCTTTTGCTTAGCCTCATCGAGGCGCGCGAGCGCCACGGCGAATACAAGGCAGAACTGGCGATGGCAGCCGAGCGCGAGCGGTTTCGCGCGACCCTGCAAAGCATCGGCGATGGCGTCATCGTCGCCGACCAGCACGGCTTTGTCGAATATATCAACCCGGTGGGGCAGGCCCTGACCGGCTTCGGCGCCGATGCGCGCGGCCGGCCGATCTCTGAAGTCTTCAAGATCATCGACGAGATCGACCGCACGCCCATCGAGCAGCCGATCGAACACGTGCTCAAGGCCACGACCGCGCTTGCGCTTCCCGGCCACGCCGTGCTCGTTCATCACGACGGCAGCGAGCGCCCGATCGAGGAAAACGCCGCGCCGATCAGGGATGCCACCGGCAGCCTGACAGGCGTCGTGCTGGTCTTTCGCGACGGCTCCGAGAAACGCCGCTATACGCTTGCCCTGCAACGCAGCGAAGCCGAATTTCGCGCGCTATTCGAAGAAGCCGGCATCGGCAAGGCCGAGCTTGGCGTGCAAAGCGGCGTGCTCTCGCGCGTCAATCGCAGGCTCACCGAGCTTAGCGGCTACGATGCCGCCGAACTGAAGAGCAAGCGCATTTCCGACCTGTATGACAGCAGCGCACGCGTTGCCATCGAGAAAATGATCGCCGAGCTGCGCGATGGCACCATCATGAGCGGTGTCTACGAAGCCCCGCTCGCGAAAAAGGACGGCAGCACGGTGTGGACGCGGCTCTCGACCAACCTGATCGTGGGTAGCGAAGCCATCGATCCCGTGATCCTCGCCATGTTCGAAGACATCTCCGAGACCAGGCGCGCCATCGCGGCCCTGCGCGAGAGCGAAACGCGCATGCGCATGATTCTTGAAAATGTCATTACCTTTGTCATGCTGCTCTCGCCTGAAGGCATCATCTTGCAGGTCAACGGCGCTGCCCGCGAAATGGGCGGCGCTGCAAGCGCCGACCTGCTTGGCGTCAGGATCGACGAGAGCTTCACGTTCAATTACAGCGCCGAGGTCGCAGCCCAGGTGAAAGCGGCGATCAGCCAGGCCGCCCTTGGCCAATCGGTGCGCACCGATCTGCGTGCACGCCTCTCGGCGTCGGACTACATCACGCTCGATGCCTGCCTTGCGCCGGTCTACGACGGCGGCGCAACGCCCGCCTATCTCGTCGCCTCGGGCGTTGACATCACCAAGCGCAAGGCGATGGAAGAAGAGCTGCAGGCAGCCGACCGGAGAAAGGATGAGTTTCTTGCCATGCTCGGCCATGAACTGCGCAATCCGCTCGCGCCGATTGCAACCGCGGTGGCACTCATCAAGACAACCGAGGGGCGCGATGCGCGCGTGCTGACCCACGCCATTGGCGTCATCGAGCGCCAAAGCGAACACCTGACGAGCCTCGTCAACGACCTGCTTGACGTCGCCCGCTTCACCAGCGGCAAGATCTCGCTGCGGCAAGAGCTGCTCGACATCGCCTTGCCGGTCAAGCGCGCCATCGAGCTTTGCGAGACGCTGTTTCTCGCGCACCGCCAGCAATTTCACGTGCAACTGCCCGACGGCCCGCTCTTCGTTCGAGGCGATTTGCACCGGCTGACACAAGTCTTTGGCAACCTCCTTAACAACGCCTCAAAGTACTCGGAAGCCAACGCCCGCATCGCGTTGACCGTGACGGCCATGGACAACCAGGTGGTGATCGCCGTGAGTGACACCGGCATGGGCATTGCGGCGAGTGTCTTGCCTCATGTTTTCGATCTCTTTACGCAGTCGGCACGTGCCTTGGATCGCGCCCAGGGCGGGCTTGGGATCGGCCTGACGCTCGTCAAGCGCCTGGTCAGCTTGCATGGCGGCACGGTCAGCGCCGAAAGCGCGGGAACGGGCCAGGGCAGCCGCTTTGTCGTCACCCTGCCGCGAGTGACCCATGCCAGCGCCACCGAGATCGAAGCGCCAACGCCTGAGATCGCCAATGATTCGCTTCGCGTCCTGATCGTTGACGACAATCACGATGCCGCCGAGATGCTGGGCGAACTGGTCAAGTTCTTTGGCCATCGCGTCATGACCGCCTTTGATGGACCCAGCGCGATCAGCCTGGCAAGCCAGATCTCGCCCGACGTGGTGCTGCTCGACATCGGTCTTCCAGGCCTAAGCGGCCTTGACGTCGCGCGCAAGCTCAGAAACCTGCCCGAGACGCGCAGCGCCTACATGGTCGCCGTCACCGGCTATGGACAGGTCGAGGACCGCGAGCGCTCGGCCCTGGCGGGCTTTGACGCCCACCTCGTCAAACCCCTGGATGAGGCCGACATCGCCGCGATCCTGGCGCAGCAAATGAGCGAGCGCCGTGAAGACCACGACGCTCGCGACGCCCACAAGTAGCAAGGCCATCGCCTCGCGCCTTGCCCTCCTCAATCAGGATGAAGGCGGCCCGCGCAAGGCCGAGGGTGGCGTGCCCCAGGTCTTGCGCCATACCCTGCGCAACTGATGTGCGGAGGAAAAGCCCGATGCCAGCGCGATGCGCTCGAGGCCCCAGCTGGTGTGCGACACGCGCTCGCGCGCCAAGGCGAGCCGCAGCGCCTGCAGATAATCCAGGGGCGTTACGCCGGCTTCCTCGACAAACAGCCTGGACAGGGTACGCACGCTGACGTGCGCGCTCTTTGCCATTTTGGCCAGGCTCCAGTCCGATGTCGGGTCGGCAGCGATCGCGTCCTGGGCGCGATGAATCGCCGCATGCAGGTGATTGCGGTAGGAAAGCCAAGGCGAGAGCTGTGCATCGCTGCCAGAGCGTCGCAGGTAGACGACCAGATCGCGTGCCACCTTTAGGGCCAGCTGGCTGCCAAATGAGAGGGCGATCAAGTGCAAGGCGAGGTCGATGCCGGCGGTCACGCCGGCGCTTGTGAAGACGTGGCCGTCCTGCACAAAAATGCGGTTGAACTGGACCTTCGCGCTGGGATGCCGCGCCTGCAGGTCGTCGCAGTGGTCATGGTGGGTGGTGCAGGCCCGACCCTTCAGAAAGCCGGCATCGGCGGCCAGGAGTGCACCTGCGCAAACGCAGCACAGGCGCTGGCGCTCATCGACGGTCTCTCCAAGCCAGCGGCAGATTGCGCGCGCCCCTGCACCCTGCAAATTGACGTCCGGATTGCGCACGCCGCAAAGCACGACCCATGCGCCCTCTTCGATGGCGAGAGGCAATGGCAGAAGCGGCCCGAGTTCAAGGCCAAGCGATGTGCGCACGAAAGGCTCAACGCCAACGTAGCGCAGATCGAAGATTTCGCCCTTGGCCATCTGGTTGGCAACGCGAAAGGCTTCGGCAACCCCCGAGAGGTCGAGCAAGAGCATCTCGGGCAGCGCAACGAAGTAGACAATCTGCATCGAGCCGCTCTCAGTCAAGCCGTGCCAGCGCTTCGGCCGCAGTGGTGATGGTGGCGAAACGATCGGTAAGCACCAGTTCTGTTCGCTCCTTGATCTCGGCCACGGAATAGTCGCGCCCGTTCTTGTGCCTCATCGGAAAAGTCAGTGTCGCCTCGGTGACGTAGTCCACGGCAAAGCCTGAATCAGAAGCATGCCGTGTCGTCGTCTCGCAGCACTGTTCGGTGCGAATGCCGCTAATCACGAGCCGATTGACGCCTTCCTTGGTCAGGTAGGCGCCAAGGCCGGTTCCCGAGAGTGCGCTATGCACGGACTTGTGAAACGTCGCCGCAGGCGTATAGGGCAATTCCGCCATCGGCACAACAAGGCCCGAAGCAAGCGAGAAGGCACCCTCGGCTTCGACATGCAAAATGCGCACGATGGGCAGGCCACGCGCGCCAAAGCCCTCGAGAAGGGCGCCAAGCCGGTCAAAAAAGGCCGGAAGATAGGCGGCATCGAAGTAAGGCCTTTGGCGAAACGATTCCTGCACGTCGACAACCAGCAATGCGCTGCGGTTTTTCATGGCGAATCCCGAAAGAAAAAGTAGGCCAAGGATAGCCCACCGCAGCGACTGAGGAAGGCCCGATTGCGACCTTCATCGTCCATTTCTGGCCAACCTGCCCTGTCAGAATCTGGGCGGTCGCTTTTCCATCAGGGCAGCCAGCCCTTCGTGTGCATCGGGCTCGGTAAAGCCGTACATCTCGAGTGCCAGCGAGTGTTCGAAGGCCGGCATGGCCTCGCGCAACCAGTGATTGATGCTGCGCTTGGTGAAGGCGAGCGCCGTCGCGCTGCCAAGTGCCAGGCGCTCGCAGAGCTCGCGCGCGCGCGGCAGCAGGTCTTCTTCGGGCATCGCATGGCTGATCAGACCGATGCGCTCGGCTTCGGCGCCGCTTAGGGTCTCGCACGTCATGAGGTAGTACTTGGCCTTGGCGATGCCGCAAAGCAAGGGCCAGACGATGGCGGCATGATCCCCCGCTGCGACGCCCAGTTTGGTGTGGCCATCGATCAGCTTGGCGGTGTTGGCGGCAAGCGAGATGTCGGCAAGGAGCGCAACCGCAAGCCCGGCACCGACCGCGGCACCATTGATGGCCGAGACAATCGGTTTGTCGCATTCGATCATGTTGGCCACGATCGCGCGCGCCTCGCGCATGACCCGCAGCCTGACCTCGCGCTTGGCGAGCATGTCGGTAACGAGGCTGATTGCGCCGCCGGCACAAAACCCCCTGCCCTCGCTTCTGACAAGGATCACGCGCACGCGCGCGCACGCATCGAGGACCGGCCATACTTCTGCGAGCTTCTGGTGGCCCAGCGCATCGGTAATCGGCATGGCGTGAGCGGGCCCGAAGATCACCTCGGCAATCGCGCCCTTGAGTTCAATTCTGAAATTGTCATTGCGCAGTGACTCAAACATTGGCCCCTCCCTGGTTCGCGCGACGGCAGCCCCCTCGCCCCAAAGGCAAGATATCATCACCCCCTCGTTCAATCGCAAGCTGGCAATGGCCTCCTCACGCTTTCTTGGCGTCATCCTGGCGTGGCTCGTCATCCTTGGCTACTGGCTCGTAAAGGCCTTCGACGTCAAGACCACGGCGCGCCCCGAGTCATACCGGTCGCGTTTTGCCCACCTTGCCCCCTTGATGGTGGCAGGCGTCATCATGGCCCGGCCGCTGCCTTCTCCATTGGGCGCACTGAACCGACCGATGTTTTCCTATTCGGATGGCGTTCTGATCGTCGCCGACGTGCTGCTTGCCGCCGGGGTCGTGACG
>Ga0116229_10013870_pt1 | contig 11312 bp, 8 predicted proteins | sample S1TSphgellanicum_3_FD_87313 | JGI IMG/M metagenome (GOLD analysis project Ga0116229, IMG submission 87313) | Host-associated microbial communities from peat moss isolated from Minnesota, USA - S1T2_Fc - Sphagnum magellanicum MG | ecosystem: Host-associated > Plants > Peat moss > Unclassified... | reverse complement strand
TCAGTCGTTCGTGCTTGTCCTTTTTCAGCGATTCAATAACGATCACGGCCGGCTTTTTACTTCGCGGGCGTAGCGGTCGGCCAACGCCTGGAGCCGATCATTGGGTTTCGGGGGATGAACCAGTGCGGATAGAAACGTTTCTCGTGCCCTTTCGTTGAGTACGAGGCGCTCGTGGTCGGCGATCACGCGCCTTGCCCGCTCCTCGACGGCGAGCCTCATGAACTCGGACAAGGTCTGCCCCTCCAAGGAAGCAGCTCGCATGAACAGTTCCTTTTGCTCGGCGGTGGGCCGAAACTGCGCGCGGTTGCTGCGCAGGTTGGAACGCGGTTGCGAGAACTTCAATACCTCCTCTTCGCTTTTGCCGGGTATCATGGACCGGGTCCCTTTCTCGAAATGTGGTTCACGGGCATGTGGCGCCCTCGCCTATTATTGTACGCCAAGTTGGCGTACAATAATAGGTCTCGTCGAGCTTCGTTCGGCGGTGGCCCCATCACGTTCACGTGGACAATCGCGTACGCGGCCGCTCCGGCTGATTGCGTCCAGATAAGGAGATCGCGACGTGAGGATCGAGCGCAGTGAAACCGTCCGGCGACCGTTGGCCGATGTGTACGCGTTGCTCTCGGATCAGGGCCGAGTTACGGAATGGCGCGAGGACGTGGTTGCGTCCGAACGGCTCTCGCCGCCCGGCGAACTCGATGGTGCGCGCTACCGGGAGACGATTGCCACGCCGTTTGGACCGCAGACCGCCACCGTGCAGCTTTCCGTGGAACCGCCTTACCGCTTCGGTTTCGAGGTCCTCGACGGGCCGCTGCGGCCGACTGGTTCGATCGTGCTGTCCGAGCGAGGCACGGACACGGACGTCCGCTACACCATCGACCTGCAGCCGCTGCTGAAGGTGCGCACGCCCATCGATGATGCGGCCGAGAAGTTCTTGACCCGCGCGGTCGAGCGCAGCCTCGCGCGGATCAAGGCGATTCTCGAGGCCTAGCGGGAAAGGCGGCGCGAGACCGAGTCTGCTAGTTCGCGGAGCGGTCGCCCGGCGTGAACAGCGTGCGCAACTGTTCGGCGTTGCTGCGCGCGCGGTCGAGCGCGATCTCGTAGATCTCCGTCTGCGACTTTTGGGCCGCCTCGGCCATCTCTTTCATTCCCTCGAGCGTGCGCGAGAGGGTGGAGCGGATGATGTCGGTCTCGTGCGCGATTACGTCGGCGGGCGTCTCGCCCTCGCCGGCGGTCCGCGCTTTGACCGCCGAGTTGATTTCCTCCAGCGTCGATTTCAGCAGCTCGGCCTGCTTCTGCGTGATCGCTTCGGCGCCCGAAAACGCAACCGAGGTCGCCTTTGCGATCGCGTCGATGTCGGCTTGGCGCCCTTGGATGTAGGCGTCGAGATCGAACCCGGGAAAACGGAAGCGGCCGAAGATCTCGCGGATGCGCGCGGCCGCGTCGCCGGCCGGCGAAGAGGCCGACTGAGTTGAGTTGTCGCTCACGAGGGTGCTCCATTCACTCGGGGTCGCGGCCCCGTAGAAGTTGGTTGTTTCAATCCTAGACGCCCGGATGGGCAAAACCTTTGCAAGCGGTAGGCGCTATTTCGCAGACCGCGGGTCGTCGTTCCGCAGGTTTCTTGGGCACGTGCGGCACGGAGGCGGGAGACTTGACGTCTATAGGTGTGTAATGCATCTATCAGGGATACAAGCGAGTCGATGAGTCCGGTATGTACGACGAAGTGATCCGCAGGCTCGAACAGGGCGACGCTGACGCGTACCGTCAGCTGCTCGAAGGGGCGACCGAAGAAGAGCGGTATTTCCGATTTTTCCGGCCGGTCGGTGAAGTGGATTCGTCGCTGGTCGAGCCCTTTGTCACGGTCTCGGGCCGCATGTTGGCGCTACTCGCCGAAGACGGTGCGGGCCGGCCGCTCGGCGCGGCGCACGCATTCCTCGACGAATCCGGCCGCCGCGCGGAGCTCGCCATCCTGGTCGCCCACGGCGCCCAGCACCACGGCATCGGCACGCGGCTCATGCAACGGCTGATCGAGGAGCTGCGGGCCGCCGGCTGCTCCCTTCTCGGCGCCCTCTCACTCGATCAGAACGACCGCTTCTCGAACCTGGCGCGAGGTCTCGGCATGAAGGTCCGCCGGCACCAATTCGGCGTCCTGACCTGGGAACTTCCGCTCGCTCCGCTCGCGGGCCGCGAGACCACGCCGTTACGCGCGGCCGTAGGCTAAGGCGAACGGCCCCCGTCGCCGGAAGGGCCGGAAGGTCCCGTCGGGCTGCGCGAGCCGGTCGGCCGCGATCCATAGCACCGCCGCGTTGACGCCGAGGCCGATGTGGCTCGCGCCGACGACTTCGATGTTCTCGGTCCAGCCGTTGGGCCGCAGCATCGACGCGCGCCAGTCGACGACGCCGTCGAGCTTGGAGTAGATCGACGTGGTCGGCACGTCGATATCGTGGCCGACCCGGTCGAATTCATGGGGCAGCATCATCTCGAGCTCCAACTCCTCTTCAGTCAGGCCCTCGCCCGAGATCTGGCGGTAGAGATCGCTGACGTTCGAGGCGTGCGGGCTGCGTGAGAACGGGGTGCCGAGCGTGATCACGGAACGGACGAGGTCGGGCGCTTCGACCGCGAGCAGGCGGGCGTAGACGCCGCCCAAGCTCCAGCCGACGATGCTGACCTTTCGTCCCGTCGCCTCGTAGACCGACCGCAGGCGGCGCAGCAGCGCGGCCCGCATCCGTTGCACGCCGCCGAAATTGCGGCCTTGATCCCAGGCCCGTACGTCGTAGCCCAAAAGCTTGAAATAGGTCCGTAGCGGCGCCGTCGAGGCATCGCCGGCTAGGAAACCTGGGAGGAAGAGTACCGGGTGGCCGTCGCCCCGCGGCGCCGTCAGCAGCACGGGCGCGGCGGTCAGTGAAAATCCGAGCTCCCACAGGGAACGGCCTTCGGCCAGCCACAGGAGCCGGTTCGGCGGCTTGAGCCCCTGGTGGACGTGAGGCGGGGTGACATTCTGCCAGGCTGTCGTCGTCATCGTAGACCGTTCTCTCCCTGGGGAAGCCGCTCGCTTCCCGCGACTTTCGCAGCGCGTCTACCCGACCATCGGGCCTTGCCGGCGGTCCATCCGTTTCCGTATTACCGTCAGTTTGCCGTGGCTCTCTTGCCGTGGCTCTCTCTTGCCGTGGCTCTCTCTTGCCGTGGCTGTCTTGCTGGGGCTGTTTCGCTGTGGCAGTTTGCTGTAACGACGGCCTCCTAGCCGCCGGCCGCGACGGCCGAGGCCTCGCGGTCGTAGAGGTCTTTCTTTGAGATCTTCCCGACCGGGGTCTTGGGTAACCCGTCGATCACTTCGAGCGCGTGGACCATCTCGTGTTTGCCGACGCGCTCGGCGAGGAACTCCTTGAGGTCGGCCAGGGTCAGCGGCTGGGCCCCGGGTTTGAGCGCGACAAATGCCTTGGGCGATTGACCCCGATAGGCATCGGGGATGCCGATCACGGCGCACTCGGCGACCGCGGGGTGTTCGTAGATCGCTTCCTCGATGATCCGTGGATAGACGTTGAAGCCGCCGCAGAGCAGCATGTCCTTCGTGCGGTCGATGATGAACACGAAGCCGTCCTCGTCCATGTAGCCGACGTCGCCCGTTCGCAGCAAGCCGTCCGGCGTCTGCTGCTCGCGCGTCGCCTCGGCGTTGTTCCAGTAGCCCTTCATCACGTTGGGGCCGCTGATGCAGATCTCGCCCTTCTCGCCCAGCGGCACCGTGCGCGCGGGATCGTCGAGCGCGACGAAGTGGATCGTGCACCCGGGAACCGGAATGCCGCAGGAGCCCGCCTTCGACGGGCCGCGCGGCGACGTGAACGTGCCGCACGCGGCGGTCTCGGTCATGCCCCAGCCTTCGCCGACCGGGCAACCGGTGAACCGGGCGAACGCCTCGCGCACTTCGACGGGCAGCGGCGCGCCGCCGGAGTTGCAAAGCTTTAGCGATGAAAGATCGATCTTCTCGCCCGCGGGCGCGTTGAGCAACGCGACGAACATCGTCGGCACGCCGCAGAAGACCGTTATGCGTTTTTCCGCGATGTCCCGGACGACGGCGGAGACGTCGAAACGCGTATGCAGCACGACCTCGGCGCCCAAGCGGATGCCCATCAACATGTTGACCGCCAGCGCGTAGATGTGAAACGGCGGTAACACCGCCAGCAGCCGTTCCTTGCCCTGTTCGAGGACGGGCGGATGCGTCTGCGAGCTCAGCCACATCGCGTTGGCCGCGCTGACGAGGTTGCGGTGCGTCATCATCGCACCCTTCGGCAGGCCGGTCGTGCCCCCGGTGTATTGCAACACCGCGAGCGCGTCGCCAGGGTCGCCGACGTCGTGGCGAATGTAGCCGCCGTCGTTATCGAGCAGCCGCGCGAAGGTCGCGTGCCGCGCGTCGTGGGAAACCTCGGCTAACTGGCCCGATGCGCGCAGCCCGGCTTCGACGGCTTGCGGCTGGCCGGAGAATTCCGCCAGCGTGCCGACGATGAGCGTTCGCAGCCGCGTGCGCGCGAGCAACGCCGCCATCTGCGGATAGAGGGCGGCGAGGTCGACCGTGACCATCACGTCGGTGGCGCTGTCGTCGATCTTGTGCTCGAGCGTCGGGCCGGCGTCGAGCGGCGAATAGTTGACGACCGTGCCGCCGGCCTTGAGCACGCCGAAGAACGCGATTTGATAGTGGGGCGAGTTGGGCAGGTAGAGCCCGACGTGCACGCCCGGCCCCACGCCGAGTTCTTGCAGGCCGCGGGCGAAGCGGTCGCTCAGGTCGCCGAACTCGCGATACGAGATCTTGCGGCCCATGAAATCGAGTGCCGGATTGTCAGGGAAGTCGCGGACGGCATCGTGCAGCAAGTCCGGAACGTGGCCGGACGCGATCGGCGCGTCCCAGGAAACACCCGGCGGGTAGGACTTCTCCCACGGTCGTGCCATCGAACTCTCCACGTTCCTTCGACAAGCTCACCCTTCGACAAGCTCAGGGTGACTGCGGTTATCGTCACCCTGAGCCCCGTCGAAGGACAGGGTGACTGCGGTTATCGTCACCCTGAGCCGGTCGACAGGGTCAGAGTGACTGCGGTCATCGTCACCCTGAGCCCCGTCGAAGGGTGGGCCCGTCGAAGGGTCGGGGTGACTGCGGTTATGTCGGCCACCGGCTTGCCGCCCAGAGCCCCGTCGCAGGGCAGGGTGCTCGCCTTCAGGATTTGCCTCGGCCGGGCGAGGTTTCTACCAGATTTTCACTAACCCTCGTCCGGCAGTCGAGCGTCGACGACGCTCCCAAGCGCTACGGAGAGGGCGGTCAGCGTGGGTACTTCGGTTCGAAAGCTTTCCCTCGTCGATTCGGCGTTTCTCTTTGCCGAGACGGTCGAGTGCCCCATGCACGTGGGGAGCTTGACGATCCTCGATCTGCCGCCCGGCTATGCCGGCGACTTCTACGAGGACGTCAAGCGGCGCTTCGCGAGCCGCCTGCACGTGGCGAAGAGTTTGCGCTACAAGCTGGCGCCGGCGCCCTTCGACATCGACCGGCCGAGTTGGGTCGAGGACGATCAGTTCGACATCGACCGGCACGTCTATCGCGCCGCGATTCCCGCGCCCGCCGACCGCGAGACCCTGCTGCGCGTCTCGGGCTGGATGCACGCCAAGCCGCTCAACCGGGCACGGCCGCTTTGGGAAATCTACGTTTACGACCGGCTACCCGGCAACCAGGCCGCGATCTACACGAAGATTCACCACGCGCTGATCGACGGCGGGGCCGGCGCCGCACTCACCGAGATCCTGTACGACTCGTCGCCGACGGCCGCGCTGGCCGAGCCGCCGCCCAAACCAGGCGCCAATGCGGAAAGTCACGGCGTGCGCGACCTCGGCCTGTCGCTCGTGGGCGCCTACGCCGAGCTGATGCGGGCGCCGGGCAGCCGGCGCAACCGGTTGGCTTTCGAGTTCCCGCGTAGCGGTGGCAGCGACCTCGCGTCGGTGCTGCTCGACGCCGCCATCCATCAGATCGAGTGGCCGCTGCGCCTGGCGGGCAGCGCGCCGGAGATCGTGAACGCGTTTTCGACCGCGTTCCGGAACGCCGTCAAGCCCGGTGCCGGCAACGCCGGCAGCATGGCGGCGCCGTCGACGCCGTTAAACGTGACGGTCTCCTCGGAGCGCAGTTTCGCGGGAGTCAGTTTGCCGCTGGGGCGGGTCAAAGCGCTCGGCGCCAAGGCCGGCGGAAAGGTCAACGACGTCGTCCTCGCGCTCTCGGCCGCCATCCTGCGGCGTTTCCTGCTCGAACTGGACGCGCTCCCGCGCGCGACCTTGACCTCGTTCGTGCCGATCTCCGCGCGCGAAGCCGGCGACGCCGAGCTGAAGAACCAAGTCTTCGGGATGGTCGTGCCGCTCGCAACCGACGTCGCCGATCCCAAGGAACGGCTGGAGAAGATCGTCGCGGAGTCGCAGCGCGCCAAGGATTTGGCGAATCCGTTCCGCGCGCTCGTGCCCCACCTCGCCGAGATGCCGACCTTCGGCCTGCCGATGATGCTGCAACTGCTCTCGACGTTCTACAGCCGTTCGAATCTGGCTAACGTCGTCCCGCCGCAGTTCAACGTCGTCGTCTCCAACGTTTCCGTCGGCCGGCGGCCGTTCTACATCGCCGGCGCCGAATTACTACATATCTATCCGATGTCGATCGTGGTCCACGGTCAAGGACTCAATATTACGGTTCAAGGCTATCGCGACCATCTGGATTTCGGTCTGATCGCCGGAGCCAACGTCGTGCCGCACGTGGCCCACATCGCGGCGATGCTGCCGGGCGCTCTCGAGGAACTCGAGCTCGCCTACGGCATTTCGCACGCGAGTACGAACGCGGTCGCGCTAGCGGCGGCCGCGCCGGCCCCGGCACCCCCGGCAGGCAAGGTCGCGCCGCAACGCAAGCCGTCGCGCAAGCCACCCGCCGAGCCGGCCGAAGTCCCGGCTCAGGCGGCGCAAGCCGCGCAACCCGCGCGCCGGCAACGCCCGCGCCGTAGCTCGACGCGGCAGCCGGCCGCGGAACCGGCGACGGGCGCGAACGACGCCGCTCAGGAGCCGCGTGTCGGCCTGCCGTAAGCGAGCCTGAACGGGCCGCGCCGCGCGAACGGTTTGAAGCTCCCGTCCGGCTGTGCGAGCCGGTCGGCGATCGCCCACAGGACGGCCGCGTTCAAGCCCATCCCCACGTGACTCGCGCCGATCACTTCGACGTTTTCCGTGCGCGCGTTGGCCGGTAGCAGCGACGCCCGCCAGTCGACGATGCCGTCGAATCTCGAAAAGATCGAGGTCGTCGGCACGTCGATGTCTCCGCGGATCTTGTCGAACTCGTTCGGCAGAAGTCCTCGCGCCGCCACTTCCTGTGCGGTCGGTCCTTCGCCGGTCATTTGCTCGTAGAGGTCGCTGACGTTGGAGGCACGCGGGTCGCGCGAGAACGGCGTCCCGAGGGTGATGACGGAGCGCACGCGCTCCGGTGCTTCAACCGCGAGCAGCCGCGCGTAGATGCCGCCCAAGCTCCAGCCGATGACGGTGACGCGCCGGCCGGATTTCTCGAATACCTCATCTAAACGCGCGCGGAGCGCCCGCTGCATCCGTTCCAGGCCGCCGAAGTTGCGGCCCAACTCCCAAGCGTGCGCTTCATATCCCAGGCGACTGAGGTATCCGCGCAGCGGCCGCGTCGACGCGTCGCTCGCCAAAAATCCCGGCAAAACGAGGACGGGATGGCCGTCGCCGCGCGGCGCCGACAAGAGCAACGGCGCCGCGCTCACGGCGAAACCGAATTCCCAGAGCGATCGCCCCTCGGCCAGCCACAGCAGCCTCGAAGGCGGCTTCAAATCGGCCTGCGCGTGATTTCCCGGACGCGGCGTCGCCGCGCCCAACCCTGTCGTCATCGTGATGCGTTCTCCATCTCTTCCCTATTCCCAACGAATCGGCGTTCGCACCAGTCGCCGCGCATCGAGCGAGGGTAGCGGCCTTCGTCGAGCGGTGACTGTGATTTTGGGTACACTCCGCGGCGCTCTTGACTATGACGCCGCCGAAGCGATTTCGAGCGCCCGGACCGGCCCGGCGATCCCAGGCGGCCCAGCGGCTCGCGTGTGCGCAACCGCCGAACTTCGCTAACGCGTACGTGTGCGGCTCGGACGGCCGTCGAGCGAAGGGAAGTGCCGACCCCGAGAACCAACTCTCGGCCATGGCCGTCCCACTCCGAACCGGTTGCCTGGAATCCGGCGTGCCCGCGTGAGCGCGAAGAACGGAACGCCGCTCCCGGGTCCGCCGAAGAAGCCGTTCGTCGGAAACATGCTCGACATCAGCCCCACGACGCCGGTACAAGACCTCATCACGCTGGCGCGCGAGATGGGTCCGATCTTCGAGATGAACATGATGGGCAAGCCCTTCACGGTCGTCTGGGGACACGCGCTGGTCGACGAACTTTGTAACGAACGCCGCTTCGATAAATCCGTGCGCGGGGCACTGCGAAAAGTTCGTGAGATCGCGGGCGACGCGCTGTTCACCGCTTACACCTCGGAGCCGAACTGGTCCAAGGCGCACAACATCCTGCTGCCCAATTTCGGTCAGCGCGCGATGCAGCGCTATCATCCGATCATGCTCGACGTCGCCGAACAGATGGTCCTGAAGTGGGAGCGGCTCAACGCAGACGACGAGATCGACGTCACTCACGACATGACCGCGCTGACGCTCGACACGATCGGATTGTGCGGCTTCGGGTATCGCTTCAATTCGTTCTATCGCGAAGACAACCACGCGTTCATCAACGCGATGGTCGACGCGCTCGAGATCGCGATGAGCGAACGCGGTTATCCCTTCGAAGACTTGATCATGCAGGGTCGCGAGCGCAAGCTCAAGGCCGATGCGAAGTACATGAACGCGCTGGTCGATCGCATCATCACCGAGCGCAAGGACCAGCGCGCCCGCGGCGACGACACCGGCGGCCACGACCTGCTCGACGACATGCTCGACGGCGTCGACCGTAAGACCGGCGAACGGCTCGACGACGAAAACATACGGTACCAAATCATCACGTTCCTGATCGCGGGCCACGAGACGACCAGCGGCATGCTGTCGTTCGCGATCTATTTCCTGCTCTCCAACCCCGACGTGCTCGAGCGCGCGTACGCCGAAGTGGACCGGGTCTTCGGCACGGATCCGAGCGTGCGGCCGACCGGAAAAATGGTCGACCAATTGACCTACGTGCAACAGATCCTCAAGGAGTCGCTGCGCCTGTGGCCGACGGCGCCCGCGTTTGCGCTCCGCCCGTACGATAACGAAGTGATCGGCGGCAAGTACTTGCTCAAAGCCCGCTCGCAAATCATCGTGCTCTTGCCGATGCTGCACCGCGATCGGACGGTCTGGGGCGACCGGGCGGACGTGTTCGATCCCGAGAATTTCGCTCCGGAGGCCGAGGCCAATCGGCCGGTCAACGCCTACAAGCCGTTCGGCAACGGTCAACGCGCCTGTATCGGACGCCAGTTCGCGTTGCACGAAGCGACGCTCGTCCTCGGGATGGTCCTGCAGCGCTTCCGGCTGATCGACCATTCGCGCAACAAACTGCGCGTCAAGGAAACGCTGACGCTCAAACCCGACGGCCTGCGGATCGCCGTGCGGCCGCGGGTCCGTCCGCCATCGGCCGCGCAACGCAACGGTACGGTTGTCGCGCCGCCGGTCGAGGCCGCGCCGGTCGCCTCGCTTCCGCCCGCCTCCCGGCCGGCGGCCGCCAAACACGGCACGCCGTTCCTGGTGCTCTACGGTTCCAACCTCGGCTCCTCGGAAGACATCGCGCGCCAGATCGCCGAAGGCGCCGTGGCTCAAGGCTTCGCGGTCAACGTGGGCAGTCTGGACGAGTACGTGGGGCGCTTGCCGGCCGCCGGCGCCGTGGCGATCGTGACGGCCTCGTATAACGGTGCGCCACCCGACAACGCCGCGGAGTTCTATCGCTGGTTGACCGCGGGCCTGGCGCCGAACGCGCTCGCGGGTGTGAAATACACGGTGTTCGGCGCCGGCAACCGCAACTGGGCGTCGACGTATCAATCGGTACCGCGCACGATCGATGAGAAGCTCACCGAGTTCGGCGCGCAGCGTTTGTACGAGCGCGGCGAAGGCGACGCGCGCGAAGATCTCGACGGACTCTTTCAATCGTGGAAGGGCGGCCTTTGGCCGACGCTGGGCGCCGCGTTCGGCATCACGTTCGAACCCGCGGAAGCGATTCCCGATCGTCCGCCGTACCAACTCGAGTTCGTCGCGGCACCGCCACCGAATCCCCTTGCGGCCTCGCACGGCGCGGCGACCATGCGCGTGCTCGAGAACCGCGAATTGCAGACGGGCCGCGAACGGTCGACGCGCCACATCGAAATCGAGCTGCCGACCCACGTGTCGTTCCGGGCGGGCGACCACCTCGGCATCATTCCCAGCAACTCCGAGGGCCTGGTCGAACGCGTGATGCAGCGCTTCGGTTTCGGGCCCAACACGTACGTGCGCTTGCGCTTGGCGGCCGCCGCCCGCATCGCCTCGCTGCCGCTCGACGCGACCCTCTCCATACGCCGGCTGCTGATGCATTACGTCGAGCTGCAGGCGGTGGCGACGCGCAAGCAGGTCGGGATTTTGGCGGCGCTGACGCGCTGCCCGGAGACGAAGCCCGAACTCTCGCGCCTCGCGTCCGATGAGGGCGACGCCTACAAGACCGAGGTCAAACTCAAGGCCCTCTCCGTGCTCGATCTACTCGAGAAATTTCCGGCCTGCGAGCCGCCGTTCGAAACCTATCTCGAGATGCTTCCGCTGATGACGCCGCGTTATTATTCGATTTCGTCCTCACCGCTGGTGGCGGCGGACCATTGCAGCATCACGGTCGGCGTCGTGCGGGAGCCCGCGCTTTCCGGCGATGGGATGTTCGAAGGGGTTGCGTCCACGCACCTGGCGCGGCGCCCGGCGGGCTCGCGCGTCAACGCGTTCGTCAAGTCGTCCAAGGGCGGCTTCGCGTTGCCCGCCGATCCGGCGAAGCCGATCGTCATGGTCGGGCCGGGCACGGGCCTGGCGCCGTTCCGCGGCTTCCTCCAAGAGCGCCGCGCGCTCAAAGAAAGCGGCCACGAACTCGGGCCCGCGCTGCTGTTCTTCGGTTGCCGCCGCGCCAACGAGGACTATATCTATCGCAACGAGCTCGAACGCTTTGAAACCGACGGCATCGTGACGGTGGACGTCGCGTTCTCGCGGCAAGGCCGTAAGAAAACCTACGTGCAGCATCGCATCGCCGAGCGCGGCGATGAAGTGTGGTCGCTTCTCGAGCGCGACGCGAAGGTCTT
>Ga0116229_10013867_pt1 | contig 11315 bp, 7 predicted proteins | sample S1TSphgellanicum_3_FD_87313 | JGI IMG/M metagenome (GOLD analysis project Ga0116229, IMG submission 87313) | Host-associated microbial communities from peat moss isolated from Minnesota, USA - S1T2_Fc - Sphagnum magellanicum MG | ecosystem: Host-associated > Plants > Peat moss > Unclassified... | reverse complement strand
GGTTGGATCGAGATCTTGCCGCCCAGGTGCGCCACGAACGTGGAATCCGAGACGCTGACCAGGCGTACGCCCTCGAGCCGCTTGATCGACGCGCGAACCGCATTTGCGACCGCATCGGAGGCGACCGTCACGGTGACGTCCCGCGTTGCCGTGCTCTTGCCGATCGACCGCATATCGACGGCGGCGATGATCCCGCCGGCGTCCCCGATCGCGTTCGCAAGGGTGCCGAATGCCCCGGCCGTGGAGGGCATTTCGAGCCGCATGATGAGCGCGTAGCCGATCGCTGGAGAAACCATCCCGCTGGATTATGGCTCGAAAACGCGGCCCCCTACGTGCCGCAGCCTGCCTCGCCCGCTTGCCATGCCGGAAGGCACGGCGCGGGCATAAAATAACGGAGCATGCTGCCTCTTCGTACGATGCTGCTCGTTTTGGCGCTTGCCTCGGTCGGGACGGCGCAAGCACGGGCCGAGGTCGTAAGCGTCGATGTGGAACGGCACGAACCGTTTGCCGGAGGGCGTTCGTTCGGATCGGTAGGCGCGTACGAATTGCTCTCGGGACGCGTCTGGTTCGCCGTCGATCCGACCGCGGCTTCGAACGCGCGAATCGCCGACATCCTCCTGGCGCCGCGTGACGGTCGAGGCCTCGTGCATTTCTCGAGCGACTTCGTCGTGCTGCGCCCCGTATCGGCGGAACGCGCGCGGCCGTCGGTGTTTCTCGAAGTCCTCAATCGAGGCAACTCCGAAGGTCGCTTCTTCTTTTTCGGAGGAACGCGCCGCGGTGGCTTCGCGCTTCCGGAACTCAAGGACCAGAGCATCGGCGACGCCTTCGCATTTGAACACGGATTCACGCTCGCGTTTCTGGGCTGGGAATCCGACCCCGCCAACGGCACGATGCGTCTGTACGCGCCGGAGGTCGACGTGTCGGGTCCGGTCCGCGGCTCCGTCATAACATCGCAGGACGACGCGAAGACGCGCACGTTTTCGTTCGCGACGCCGAACGGTTCGTGCCCCACGGACGCGACGCAACCGGATCGCCTGCTGACGGTGCGACGCAAGTTCGACGAGCCGGGCACAGCACTTCCGATCGGCGCGTGGAATTTTATGACCGTTAGCGATTCGGAGACCGGCAGGGTCTCGTGCGCGTTCGCGCTGCACGACGCCGTCGTTCCCGATCGCCTCTACGAGGTGACGTACCGGGGCGGGAAGACGGCCGTCGCGGGGCTGAGTTTCGCCGCGTTCCGAGATTTCGCAAGCTACCTGAAGCACGGTGACGCGAATTCGCCGTTCCACTCCGCAACGTCGCCGCGCGTTCTCGGCTTCGGCTATTCGCAATCGGCTCGTTATCTGCGCAATTTTCTCTACGAAGGATTCAATGCCGACGAACGAGGTCGCACCGCATTCGACGGGATGCTGATTTCGAGCGCGGGCGCGGGTCGAGGAAGCTTCGATCAACGCTATGCGATAACGGGCGAAGCGGGAACGTCGGTCGGTTCGGATCTTCGGCCGACGGATATGTTCCCGTTCAGCGACGGCGACGAAACCGACCCGCTGACGAACGAGCACGGAAGCCTCCTCGAGCGAGCGCACGCGACGAATACCGTTCCGAAGATCGAGACGACGATCAGCTCGACGGAATTTTGGGCACGCTTTGCTTCGCTCACGTATGTTTCGATCGACGGCAAAAACGAGCTTCCGCTCGACCCGAACGCGCGGCTCTACTTTTTCGCCGGCACGCCGCACGGTAGCGGATCGTTGCCGCCGAAGAAAACCATACGCGGCTCGACGCTTCGAAACGACGTGAACTTCGGATGGGCGGGCCCGGGCCTGCGAGCACTTCTGCTCGACCTCGATGCGTGGGTAGCGAGCGGAACGGAACCGCCGCCCTCGGTCTATCCGCATCTCGCGCACGATCTCGTTCCGCGCGAAGCCGTCACATTTCCAACGATCCCCGGTGTCGCGTTTCCCGCGTACGCTCCGCTCACGTGGCGAATGGACTTCGGACCGCGATTTGCGTCGCTCGGCATCGCGGACGACGAGCCGCCGCATCTGGGCCTACCCTACGACACGCTCGTACCGCGCGTCGATGCGGACGGCAACGATGTCGGCGGAATCGCACTGCCGTTTCTCGCGGTTCCCGTCGGCACCTACACGGGTTGGAACGAGGATCCGAGCGAGCCTGCATCTCTGAATATCCTCGCGGGCCTTTTCGGTTCGTTCGTGCCGTTCGCGCGAACGGCAAGCGAAAGAGCCGCGCGCGGCGACACGCGGCCATCCCTCGCGGAACGCTACGCCTCGCGAGAAGCCTATCTCGACGCGACACGCGCCGCAGCTCGCGCGCTCGTCGCACGCCGCCTGATGGTCGAGGACGACGTGGAGTCCACGGTCAGCGAAGCCGCAGAACTGTGGGACGACCTATGATCGTTCGTCCGGTGATCTGTCGGCCGTTCGTCGGCCGGCGCGAAGAGTTGGCGTATCTTCAAGAGCGCCGGTTGGCCGCAGCGTCGTCGCACGGGGGGATCGTCCTCATCTCCGGCGACGCGGGGCTCGGGAAGTCGCGCTTGATCGCCGAGTTTTGCGAAGCGCTCGCGTATTCGCGCTGGCGCATCATCAAAGGCTACTGCTCGGAATTCGGCGGCAGACCGTACGCGCCGATTCTCGATGCACTCGGGAGCGCCGATGCGGAGACCGTCGAGCAAGGCCCGGTCGAGTCGAAGCACGAGCAGATGGAAGCGATCGTGGCGCGCTTCGCGGCGCTGACCGCACGTAAAGCCACGATCCTCGTCGTGGAAGATCTCCACTGGGCCGATGCTGCGACGCTCGATCTCCTCGCGTACCTCGGACAAAAGATCAGCTCGATGCGGCTCCTCGTCCTCGCGTCGTTCCGGCCGGAAGATCTTCACGACGGCCATCCGGCCGCGAGTGGAGTTGCGAAGATCTCTCGCGCGTCGCGCGCCGGCCGTGTCGACCTCGCGCCGCTGACCGGCGTGGAATTGCGCGCGTTCATCGATGAAGCGCTCTCCGGATTCGAACTTTCCGAAGAGACGCGCCGAAACGTCGCGCGCATCGGCGAAGGCAATCCGTTCTTCACCGAAGAGCTTCTCAAGAGCGCCGTCGAGCAAGATTCCATCCGGTCGAATACGCGCGAGCGAGACCTGCCGCACTCGGTCCGCGCGACGCTGCTCGAACGCTTGCGACCATTCGATCCGGCCGAGCGTCGCATCATCGCACAATCGGCCGTCATCGGCAGAACGTTCGCGCTAGACTTGCTGGCAGAGACGCTCGCGACCGAGTCCAAAAACCTCTTACCGGTACTCCGCCGCGCGCGCGATTTCCAACTCATCGAGGAAGTCGGCCCGAAGGTGTTCCGCTTTCGCCATCGCCTCACGCGCGAGGCGTTGTACGGCGACTTCCTCGCCTCGGAACTTCGACCGCTGCATCGAATGGTCGCCCTCGCGCTCGAAGGCGTTCCCGAAGAGCAACGATCGATCGAAAGCCTCGCGTATCATTGGTGGGCCGCGGGCGATGCGGAGAGTTCGGCACGCTTCAACGAGCTCGCGGGCGACGCTGCTGCTAAGGTCTTCGCTCACGAAGATGCAATCGCGTTTTACGAACGCGCTCTCGAGACGGCCGCTTCCGCATCGGTCGCGCGCGCGAACGTCTTGGAAAAGATGGCCGAGCAACGCTTCGCGCTGACGTGGACCGAGCTCGCACAGGCGACGTATTGCGAAGCCGCGGACGTGTTCGCAAGCGCGCGAGACTTCGATCGCGAGGCGAACTGCCGCGTTCACGCCGCGGTCCTCGCCTATACCGCTGGAATGAAAGCACCGACGGCGCCGCTCGAAGCGATGCTCTCGCGTCTGCCTTCGGAAGAAGAGCTCGCGCGGAGCCGCGTCCACCTCGGCCTCGCGTGGCTCGCCGCGACCTTTTGGTTTCCGACCCAGGCCGCGTACCATCTCGACCACGTCGACATTCGCGGCTTCTCGAACGCTCCCGACCTCGTCACGCGCTTCCATAACGTCGCCTCGTGGGTCGCGATGACCGTCGGCGACATCGATGCGTTCCGACGCGAACACCAAGCGTGGGTCGAAACCGCACGCACGGGCCCGATCCGCCGACTTGCCGCCGCGCACATCAACGGAGCGATGTGTTTCTCGTTCTTCGGCCTTCACGAGGACGCGCTCGCAAACGTCGATCGGGCCGCCGCCGTCGCGCGCGAGTCGCAAAATCACTACGTCGAAGAAAGCGCGCGCGCGTTCTCCTCGTTCACCTATCTGATGATCGGGGATCTCAAACGCGCGCGCGCCGCGGTCGAAGCCGTTCCCACGACCTCCGAAAATCACGTGAACTTCACGTTCGCCACCGCGTGGGGAACGATCGTCGCCGCGCATCTGGGCGATGCGACGATGATCGACAAATGGTTCGATAGCTTCGAATCGATCGGCACGCGCAAACTCGAAATCGAGTGCGGCGCGGGGTTCGCGGAGATCCTCGTGCGACGCGGACGTCATGCGGAGGCGGCGCGCATGCTCCACAGCGTCTTGCCGGATTGCGAGCTGATGCGGGGCAACGTGTTGACGTTACTCGCGATCGGCCGCTACGGCGACGCACCCGATCGGGTTCGCGCGCGCGATTATCTCGCGCGTGCCGCCGTCGGCACCGTCGAGCCACCGGAGCGGCCGGCGCTCGCGCTCTTCGACGCCTACGAGGCGCGACGCCACGGACGACACGACGAAGCGCGATCCCACGCACGCGAAGGCGCCGCCGGCTTCGCACGCTTGCGTATGCCGCTCCTCGAGGCCGAAGCGCACGAGGTCGCCGGCGACACCGAAGCCGCCCTCGCACTCTATCGCTCGTGCGGCGCGGCATACGACGTCCGTCGACTCGCGGGCGAGGCGCCTACCGAGTCGCCGTCGTTTGCAACGCCGGACGGCGCCGCCGCCGCCTCGCTTTCGCCACGCGAGCGCGAGATCGCCTCACTCGCAAACCGCGGCCTCTCGAATTTGGAAATCGCGCGAGAACTTTCGATCAGTCACAAGACCGTCGAAAAACATCTCGCCTCGGTCTTCGGCAAACTCGGGATCTCTTCACGAAGACAGCTGCGCGCGTGAGGGCTATTTCGGTTGCCCGTTACCGGGAACGACCTTCGTCGTTTCCCCGCTCCCGCGACGGTTTGCAAGTCGAGCGCTACGAGTCCGCGATGGCGTCGAGGGCGCGGTCCATTTCGTCGTAGACGTCGCCCGCGTTGGCGTTCGAGGAGTTGACGATGAAGGCGAACGAGACGCGGCCGTGATGCTTCGTCTGCACGACGCCCGCGAGGCCGTTCACGCCTTCGATGTGGCCGCTCTTCGCGCGTACGCGGCCGGCGGCGTCGGTCAGATTGTGGCTCTTGACGGTGCCTTCGATTCCGACGCGCGGGAGGCTGCGTACGAACGTGTCGCCGTAGGCGGAGCGCGTCTCGGCCGAGAGTAACTTCGCGAGCGTCAGCGGCATAATGCGATCGCTCGGGGCGAGGCCGCTGCCGTCGTAGAGCGTCATGCGATCGTGCGGCACGCCGAGCCGAGACAGCTCGTTCTTCTCGACGGCGATGCCCGCGGCGTCCGTACCCGGATGCCCCGACGTTTCGCCGACGATGCGAAGGAACGTCTCCGCCGTGTGGTTGTTCGAGTTCACGAGCATCTCGCGTTCGATATCCTCGAGCGGACCCGAGCGATGCTGCCAAAGGGGCACGGCATCCGACGGTGCGGCGCCCGCGCGATAGCCGCCGGCGAGGTCGATGCCGCGTTCTTGCAGCATCGCGGCGACCACGCCGCCGACGTAGCCCGGCATGCCGAGCACGGGCTTGTAGAACTGCTGCGTGATGCCTTGCACGATCCGTCCGTCGAGCACGTACTCGTTACTCGGCTCCGTTTCCGCCGCTTCGGCTTCGCTCGCACCGAACGTCGGCGCTTCGACCTTGCGTTCGATCGAAACGAACGAGTCGCCCGAACTGCCGACGGTCGCGATCGAACCGCTGAACGTGATCGAATCGTTGTCGGGCACGGGCTTCACGTGCGCGGGGCCGCCGTTCGGATCGGGCGTGACGTCGAATTCGACCGTGTCCTCGTCGAGCGAGATCGCGCTCGTACCGGCCGCGTAATCGTAGTCGAGGTCGTCCGGATCCCAGCGCGGATTCTGCTCGGGGCCCGAGAACGCGGTGTCGTCGATCGCGAGCGTCCCGTCGATTTGCCGGATGCCGCTGCGCGAGAGAACGCCGACGCCGCGCTTGAGATCGTCGGAGGTCAGCGACGGATCGCCGCCGCCCACGAGCCAGAGGCCGCCTCTCAGCACGCCGTCGTCGCCCGGCGGCCCGAGCGCGACGAAGCGCGTTTCGAAGCGATGCTTCGGCCCTAAACGATTGAGCGCCGTCGCGCCCACCACGAGCTTGAGCGTGGAGGCCGGCGCGACGGGCACCGAGCCGCGACGATCGAAGAGCGTCGCGCCCTCGGCCGACGTCACCACGATACCCGTCTCGTGTTCCGTGATGTCGTCGGAAAAAATGGACGAGAGCGTCCGCGCGAGCGCGGCACGCTGCGACGAAGTCCACGCGGGGGCGGGCGTCGCCGTCGGGAGGGCGCGGACGTTCGGCGGCGTGCCGCCGATCGTGGCGACGGTCGGCGACGGCGCATGTCCGCACGCGCTCGCGCACGCGACCGCGGCGAGAGCGAGAATCCGCGCGACGATGTGCGGTCTCAGATTCCCGCGCCCTTCTCGAAAAACACGTCCGGCGAACCGGGACGCGACGCGAGTGCGATCGTTTCGAGCAGCGCGATCCACGCCGTGTCCTCAACGTGCTCGCGCAGCCGTTGCGAGGGGCGCGTGGCCCGCAGACAATCCTCACGCACGATCGTCATGCCGAATCTCCGCGCGCGACGCATCGCCTCGAACGCGGGCGCGCCGTACTCGATGAGCCCCACGTTGCGCGGAAGCTCCCAGCGGAAGATCGCACCTGCCGGCGCGACGAACGAAAAATGCGTGCAGTAGTCGAGGTACTTCTCCCATTTGCCGTCGCTGAGAAAGTCGCCGCGTGACGACTTGATCTCGTAGATGCGAACTTGCCGTGTGTACTTCGCAATTCCTACGACGTCGAAGCGAAGCGACGTATTACTGGGAACGAACTCGTTCGCAACGTACGCGTAGCCGAGCTCGCGCATGCGGTCGGTCGCGAGCGACCGCAGCTCCGTCGTCGCGAGCCGGCGACCCGCGGCCGCCGTCAACGGAATGTAATCAAGCACCCACGTGGGCCGGCTCGCGCTCCCAGCGCAAGATCGCCATCCCGTCCGGAGAGAACCCTTCGCACCACGTGAAATAATACGGGCGCGGCGTCGTACCGCCGAAGCTATAGAGGTGCGTGCCGCCGTCGCTCACGCTCGTGCACGCGCGATGCAGGTGCGATGCGATATCCGGTCGCGTCGAGAGCGGCTCCTTATCGACGAAGAGTGCGCGCGTGGGCCGCTCAGCATCGACGTACCAGTTACGAGATTCGCGGCCTTGCCAGTTGTAGCCGATCACGACGGGCGGGATGCCGGCATCGAAATCCATTACCGACGAAAGCCCGTAGCCATCGGTCATCACGATCGCGTCGCGATCCGTCGCGAGCCTCTTCGCGTCGCGCGCGACCATCGCGTAGGTCATGATCTCGAAGGGTCCACCGTGGCGCAGTTGCGCGCCCGTCTCGCGATTGACGATGTGATAGATCGTCACGGGCGCGAAGGTCACGGCGAGGATCGCCGGCACGAGGATCGCACCCGGCACCACGCAGATCGTGGCCCACACGATCTTGAGACGATGCGAGATCTGAACGTACGCGACGCCGAGCATCGCCGAGAGCGAGACGAGCGTGCCGAAGATCCAGTGAATCTCGACGCGCTCGAAAAACGAGAGCAGCGTCACGACGAGTAGCTGCGGGAGAGCCGTCCACGCGAGGAATGCGTTGCGCGGACGGATCGCGAGCAACAAGACCGCGACGAAGATGCCGGGCGAATACGCCGCGGCTTGCGCGAGCAGCAGTTGTACGGCACGTAGCACCGAGAAGCCGTGCGTCTCCTCGTGGCGATACACGAGGCCGAAGAGGAACGTCACCCAGCCGTGGGTCGCGTTCCAAACGATGCACGGCGCGAAGAGCACCGCCGTGACCGCGAGTGCGAGCGGCATGCCGCGTCGCCACACGTGACGCACGCCGGGGGTCAGCGCGTACGCGCACACGCCGAAGAGTAAGGCAAACCCGAGCACGCGCGAGAGCAGCACGCCCGCGATGGCCGCGCCGAGCGCCGCCCAGTCGAGCGGCCGATCGTCCTTGAACGCACGCGCGCCCGCCCAAAGTGCGAGAGCCCAGAACATCAGATAGGGCCCGTCCGGCGACGCCGACCCGAACGCGAGTGAGGCGAGCGGCGTGAGCGCGAGCGCGAGCGCGGCGACCGCCCCGGCGCGCGCGTCGTTCGTGATCGTGGTCGCGCAGCCGGCGATCGCGATCGATGCGATCAACCCGCAGACCACGAAACCGAGGCGAACGAAGCCGGGCGTTTGCCCGAAGAACGAAAACGCGGCGATCGTTGCGGCGACGGCGGGCGGATGATCGACGTACCCCCACGCGAGGTGCCGGCTCCACTCCCAGTAGTACGCTTCGTCGCCCGTGAGCGGCAACGTGAATGCCACGATCGCGCGGACGACGATCACGAGCGCGACGACGATCCACACGACGAGGATCATCGCCGGCTCACTCGTGCGACTCCACGAGTCCTCCATTCACGCTCATCGTCAAACCGTTGATAAAACTAGCCTCCTCGGAGACGAGAAAACGAACGGCCCCCGCGACGTCTTCCCACGAACCCGCATGGCCGGTCGGATTGTTGGCCGGGATCTTCAGCGACCCTGCGCGGTCGACCGTCTTGTCGCGGATATCGCCCGGCTCGATCACGTTGACCGTGATACCGCGCTTCGCTTCTTCGAGCGAGAGCGTCCGCGCGAACGCGACGACGGCGGCCTTGGCGCCGCCGTACAAGCTCATCCCGCGCGCGGGTTGCGTGAGGTGGCTGCCGTTCATCCCGAAGTAGACGAGCCGGCCGTAGCCGCGCTCGCGCATGCCGGGAAGCGCGGCGAACGCCCCCTCGACGGCGCTCTCGAAGTTCCCGGCGATCATCGCGCGCGCGTCGTCGGTCGTCGATTTCTCGAAGAGCTTGACCACGATCGGCCCCACCGCGTGCACGTACGCATCGATGCCGCCGAGTGCCGTGACCGCCTCCTCGATGCTCCGCGCGGTCTCGCCGGTGACCGAGTGATCGGCGGCGATGGCCACGGCCTCCACGCCGCCCGTCGCGCGAACGGCGGCGAGCGTCTCGTCGGGAGTCGTCCCCCCCGGCCGGTACGTGAACGCCACGCGATAGCCGTGGCGCGCGAGATCGATCGCGATCCCGCGCGCGAGGCCGCTCGCGGCGCCGGTGATGAAGGCCCGGTTACGTTCGCTCATTCGATCCTACGGTTGCGAGGAGAGTTGGAGTTTCTTCTGCGCGCTCTCGCGCGATTGCGGATCGGTCGACGTGATCGTCACGCCGATCGTCGCTCCCGGAAACGCGCGCACGCTCACGGGCGCCGAGAAGTTGCCGTTCCCGTCGGCCGTGGTATCGACGCTCGCGTTCCCCGTTCCGAACGCGAACGATCGGCCGACGAAGTTCGCGGATGCGCCCGCATCCACGTGCACGAGCGCGTAGGGAAGGCTGCGCCCGCGTACGACGAACGTGCGCCCGACCCCGGAGCCGTCGATCGGCGCCAAAATGGAGAGCGTGTTGCGATACGACGACGCGCCCGTAGAGAAGTGCCACGACTCTTGGAACGGTTGACCGCTCGCGAGGTTGCCGGAAACCGTCACGCTGTGCGGCATCGACTGCAACGGTGAGCTAGGCGCGTAGATGAAGCCGCTGCTCGAACGCGTGGCGTCGCGCGTGATGTCGAGGCCGTCGAGGGTGAGCTGCAGGCTATTGGGATCGACGGCTTGGGCGAAGTTCGCCGAGATCGTCGGCCGGCGCGAACCGACCGTCGCGTCACGGCCCGGTTCGAGCTCGCGCAACAGGTGCCGAGCGACCGGCGGCGGCCCACCCTGCGGCGGCCCGCCCGCGGGCGTATTCAGCGCCACGATCTGATTCGCACCGTCGTAGTTCACGCCCGCGCCGAGAGCCTCCGAGACGAAGCGCAACGGCACGTACGTGCTCGCGCCGATTACGAACGGCGCCTGGTCGAGCGTCTGCGCGTTGCCGTTCACGGTCGCCGCGTTCGACCCGATGTGAAGCGAGATGTTCCGCCCGTTTCCGGTTGCGTTGATCGTCCCGTTCGCGTACACGACGCTCGCGCCCAGCCGCTCGAACACGCCGCGGAGTGGGACGAAGACGCGACCCGCGCGCTCGATCGGCGGCGGGTTGAACGTGACGGCCTGGCCGTCGACGGTGACGGAAAGCGCCCAGGCCGGAAGCGCGGCGGCGAGGGCTGCGGCGCTACCGACTCCGGCTGCAACGAGAGTACGAACGATCTTGGAAGACAACGGAACCTCCGACGGCGTGGACGCGGCCCCGAAGCGGGGCACGGGGCGCCTTCGGACGCGAAGGGCCGCCTAGAGCGTACCCCGTTCGCTGAAGCTTGCACGGTCGCGGAGCTGGGCTCCCGCCGGGAGCGGGAAGCTCGGCATGCCGTGCGGATCGTGGTCGTCCTCTTCGAGGGCTGCGCCGCGCTTCGCCGCGCGTTTGGCGGCGCGCCGGTCGGCCCACTCCATCACGTACGTGTAGATGACCGGAACGAGAACGAGCGTGAGCACGAGCGAGCTCAAGAGGCCGCCGATGAGCACGGTTCCCATCGACGCGCGTTCGCGCGCGCCTTCCGTGATGCCGAGCGAGAGCGGCAACATGCCGAAGATCATCGCGGCCGTCGTCATCAAGATCGGCCGGAACCGCGTGGTCGCCGCGGCGAGCATCGCTTGATAGACGTCGAGCCCCGCCTTCCGGCGTTGCTGGTTCGCGTAGTCCACGAGCAAGATGCCGTTCTTCGCTACGAGCCCGAAGAGCATCACGATCGCGATCAGCGAGAAGAGGTTGAGCGTTTGATGCCGGATCGCGAGCGCGGCGAGCGCGCCCACGAGCGCGACCGGCACCGAGAACATCACGACGAACGGTTCCACGAACGAGCCGTAGAGGACGACCATCAGCATGTAGACGAGCACGAACGATGTGATCAGCGCGAGCCCCATGCTCGAGAACGTCTGCTCGAAGAGATCCGCATCGCCGTCCGCGAGCGCGT
>Ga0116229_10013866_pt1 | contig 11315 bp, 8 predicted proteins | sample S1TSphgellanicum_3_FD_87313 | JGI IMG/M metagenome (GOLD analysis project Ga0116229, IMG submission 87313) | Host-associated microbial communities from peat moss isolated from Minnesota, USA - S1T2_Fc - Sphagnum magellanicum MG | ecosystem: Host-associated > Plants > Peat moss > Unclassified... | reverse complement strand
GAAGAGGTGGAAAAAAAAAAAAAAAACCGGGCAGGGAGGATGGGATTTTCGTCCATCCAGAAAACGGCCTCAACGGGCTCATCCGCAACTGGTGCATTGGTGGGTGCTAATTCACTCCAGCCGAAAGTTTGGTCTTAGTTCTGGTTAGTTTAACCTCCGTGTTTGAAACTTCTGGATCTTTTGTTCTTTGAAAGAAGAGTTCAAAAATCACAAAGTCTGGTTCAAAGAATGGGTCTAGTTCCACTCACACAATAGAGTTTTCCTTAAAGTCTCTTCCTTTAAGTCATGCCTTATTCAGCCTGGCCTTTCTTTCCTTCTTTTTTTTCTTTTTTTGGCACACAACAGCAGACCCGACTTACAAAGCATTATCGGGCCTATAAAACTGCCTAAATAGGGTTTAGGGTTTAACCCTAAACCCAAAAACCAGTTAATTAGTAGAGAAGGCCACCCTAATATGGACTTATCTCCACCTTTGTAACCCAACCCAACCGACCTAAAGTTGGGGTCTTTCGTTTGGTTTGAGACTGGACGTTGTGGCAGAATTCTAATCTTCCAACAAACTATAACGTGATGGAGTACCGCAGAGCTGTAAATTGAACACGTATAATCTGCTTTTCTTTCACAATCTCTCACCCAGCTTGAAGTTGTAAATCCAATTTTAAAATGGGAGCTCCAAAATTGTGTCAATGCAAAATTGATATGCTCAAATTTTAAGAAGAGATGGTTCTAGCATCAAGGAAAATTTTGACCCAGGCTAGAGCTTCAATTTCAAAGCAAAACTCTGCTGCACAAAGTTTCCTGGCAAAGCTGCAACTTTTCTGAAGAAAGATATTGATTTTTGTCCAATAGAGCTTTGTGAGGAATTCTGAGCAGAGGTGGATTCTGAGGACTTCTGGAGCACAGAAGATTAGGTCTCCCCGTTCCGGCAATTCCTATTGTTTAGAGTGATTTTGCATATTGAAGTTTTTGTTAAGAGTGAGGACTGTTCAAGAGTGATGGCGAGTCTTGGCTCATGGAGGGAGATTTTGCAAAGCGCCATTCAGAATCATAAGCACTTGAAGCATTCACAGCACCTGCAGCTGGTACTCTTCCCATCTCCTCAAACTTCCATGTGATCAATCGGGACTCTTCAGTATCCATCTAATGTCTTTGGCAATATTTTGGGCAAACCAGTTTGTGCAATAATTGCTGTGGCTGTCCATAGAGAGGCACCAGATCTTCAAGGCTAAAAACGCTTCAATCAGTCGGACTTGCACAGGCAGACGCTGGGTTACTACTCTTCCAAGTCTAACTCTGTCTCCTTCCATCTTTTGTTGAGTGTTTCTTGCTCAAAAATGGTTTGTGCAGGCGACTGTGAGAGCCGATGGCAGGCCAGCCAATAGGACCCTGGTTTTCAGGTTTTTACTACGTCCTTTACTCAAACAGATTCAGTAGCTCTTTTTTCTACATTCTGAAAGAACTTGTAGGTGCCTTGGAACTCCCCTTAGAAAGCAAACGTTTCCCAGTCTCAGGTGATGCTTCCAAGCATGTGATGCAATTTGTACTTGTATCATCTGATTGTCAAATGTGCACAACTTCTGGCTGTAAGCTGTAGACCTTTTAGAGAATGGATAAGGGACCGAATTCCAGTAATAGTTCCATTCAGCCAGCTCATTGTCTTCCTTCACTCCCTGTGTATTTGTATTCCCATGTATACAACATTTTGATATGCTGAGTTTGCAATGCAGAGGATTTGTAGATGGCACTGATAAGCTGCAGTTCACCACTGATTCCCGGAGTCAAAAGGCAGGTAACCATACCCATCCATGTTTATGTTTGTTATGTTGTTGCGTGACAATCCCTATTGCATGTGCTTGGCGTTGACAAAGACCTGTTTGGATGTTGTATGGCACAGACTGAAGAAATGAAGCACTGCCCATTTGGTGAGGTATTTTGATCTTGAGAATCATTGTTTTCCTCTGGGGAAATGGTTGGTCATTGTCTTATCTATCCCCCTTTAACCATGAGCTTGAGAGACTTTTGTGGAAATTCAAAGGATGTAGTTCAAGGGTAACCTTGTTTCCTTTCTATTGCTGCAAAAAGAGTAACCAGATCATGAAGGAGAGACTATTGCTCACAAGGTGGAGATGGCTGGCAGATTTGTTACTACTTCACTGAGACATGGGAGCAGTTCCGTCTCAATGGCATTTTGGACCTTATTGGCAGCACAGAATTGGATCCTTCAAAGAAAACTGTTAGTATTTCCCCTCAATTCAACATGCCACTAACTTCAATGGAAAATGACTAGAGGTTTAACATTATCTCCAGCAAGGCTACGGTTACAGTTCAGGGCCAAGTAGGGCTTGCTTACTAGATATGCAAGAAACTGTTGTAATGAGGTCTTACACTTGGATGGTGGCATGTGTATAGTTGAGGGAGAAAGCATGGTTTGACAGTTCACCAAGGTCAAGGGCAAGCTTTGCAAGTCCTCATCCAGGCTACCCCAAGAGCTCAGAGTTTGAACAACCCCAATTAGATCCCTCACAGGGTGCAATTGATACTTTTTGCGTCCTGACCCTTGATCCAAAAGAGGTAGTTTCACTCCACTTCTTAACACCTATTCCTGGATTCTTACATCCACCATGTGGGTGCACGTTAAATGCCCACAAAGCTGATGAAATAGTAGTATTGTCAGTAACATCTACATTTTCTGCAGCCATGATCTCACTTTTCTCAGCTGGAAATCATAGATTACTGTTTATCGAGGCTTAAAATGTGTTTTGTGTTAGTTTTAGTAAAGTTTGATTGCACTTGCAATACAATGTGTGCACTGAGTATTAGTAGACCATTACCAGATCTCAGAGGTGAAGTTTGGCTGACATACAGAGATGATTCAACTCAACTCTGATGATTGCAGGTCGACTACTATGATGCAAAAAAGGGGCATCGCATCATGTTCAAGCTTTTGGATAAACAAGACAGTAATAGCATCTGGTCAAAACAGGAAGTAAATCCCTAGACTTTCTAATTAAAACCTCTTGGGGTTTCCCCTCTTGTGCTAGAAAGTAGGGCCCACCAGTTCAAGAATTAAGACCTTGAATGGGGAAAATCAGTTGAGCAAATGCTGGGTGTGTTTCTACACTTGATAAAGGCTAGTGGTGTTGAAAATGAGCGACTCCTTCATGGGGCTTTAAATTAATGTTGGATTTTGTTTTGGATCATAGAGTTCTTGGTTTGTAGGGCATTATTATAAACAGAACTGATGGAATCAAAGCACAGAAAGTGCAGAGAAAGTGATATTATCTACCATTATACCTCACACATCTCTCTTACAAATATGCAAGAGCTTGCTTATGCACCTCTGTATAACAAATCTTCTATTTATGGCAAGGGCACAACCATACTTCTTGAGGGCATGTTGTTGAACACTGTACAGCTGTTCTCTCTCCTACATTTGGAACACGTGTCAATGAGGCCATATGCAACAAGACACTGGATTTGCAATTACTCCAGTTGATTTGATTCATGAGGATGATTCCCCTCTTTAAGTGCCACAACAAACATTGGCACATGCATTCAGAAACCCCATGAAAGTGACAACTGCTATCTCCTCATGTTCTTGTTGCATTCATTAAAACAATTTCAATGCCTTACGCCCTCTGGAAACATGCCTGCATCTATCTTACACCCTTGGAAACTTAAGTGTAAATTGATTGTCTGTTCTGATGTATAGGTCAATGAGCTTTTACCACCCAATCTTGTTGTGCATGAGCAGTTTTCCTCTCAAGAATGCTTTACATCCCCTTTGCACAAACCGAGTTGTTGTCATCACATATCCCAACAAAGATTGGAGGCTTGCAATGATTGGTGGCAGTGTGGTGAAGTCTAGTGGCAATTCTGGTGGGGAGCAACAACAGGGACAATTGCAATTTTCAACAGGAGGAAATCATCAAATTTGAATAACAAAAGGTGCAGGAGTCTTGGGTGTTACAAGTTGCAAAGCTGAAGCAGTCAAATCAGTTACATCGGGTGTGTGAAGTCTGGTCCAATTCTTGAGCAAAAGAGGGCTGAGTACCATAAACTCAAGTACCAGAAACTGGGGGAAGATGAAGGCAAGTACTTTAGACACGGAACCTGACAGAACCATGCCAACATATCTATGCCACTTCAAAAAGATCTGGCAATATATTGCTTTTCCAAACTTGCTGATACCCACTAAATTGGATGGGTAAATCAATGAGATGCCAGTGCATGGTCTCAACTATCAACAGGTATCCTCAAGCATTGATTGAATTTGTTGGCTTTGCTTGTAAGGGAGAGACTGCTGAACCATGTAGTTTTTATTTGGTCCCACGTTTTGAGGAATGAGCAGCAAGTGGTACTTTGAACTCAGTTCTCTCTTTTGTGAACTTGACAGTGTAGTCCAGAATTATTTCTGATTATCTTTTAGGGTTTGCAGTGGGAAAAGGATCTCACATGTTTATGTCTAAGTGCCAAAAACCAACCCGTATTTTGTATTTTATCATTCACTGGAGTTGGATCTGATTTGTGGAGGTGGTGATAGTGATGGTGCAAGTTATGAAGGAGTGAAGTTTTGGGATCTACCTGGTTGTTGTTTGTTTTTCTTGTGTGTGGTTGCAGTTGCATGGGTGATGGAGCAAGACAAGCTGATGATGGAGATGAAAAGCAGGTTGTCAGGAAGCTAAGCACCAATTTTGTTTCTATCATTGTTGTTGTGTTTTGTTCTTAGTACAAGGTTGTAAATGTCTCTTGTGTTTTGTGCTTGTTTTGATGATGGGTTGAATGCCCACATTTTGCTGTAGTTTAATGCTCTGTTCACATCTCCTTCTTCAATTTTTGCTGCACATGCGAGAAGGTGGACAAGAGCCTGGATACTGTAGAGTCCATAGAGGCATTCAATAGAAATGATGACAGGCTCAAGGGGATCATATGGCTGATCTGTGTGTCATTCAACGTGCCCAGGTTTAGTATACATGGGATGTTTAATGCATTGACGTATATAGGGGGGGTCGAGTACCTGTGCAATTGGGAGCTCTAAGATTAGTACTTGTTTCTTGGGAAGGGTGATTCTGGGTTGTGAGGATCAATTGTAATCTGCCAGGGAGTTTGGGTGTGATGCTTGTTCATACCATCCTTGGGTTCTGTTCAATGCCATTTATATTCATATTTGTGGTTTTGAGGATTGGATGGGTATCTAATCAAAAATTGTGGCATCAGTTTTTCAAAGAGAACATGCCAGAGGATCATGATAGCCTACATGTGAGGATGTCCAGAGTGTGCTGATCCGATTGAATCCCTACAGCCATAGAGACAGTTCCAGGCCAGAACATTAGCATTAGCTTATGAGTAGGTAGTGTGCAATTCAGTGCTGGATTTATGTGAATCTTAGTGTACTTCTAGTGAACACTGTCATATTGCAATGTCTTGAGCATTATCTGTTTATAGTTGCCCCACTTTTTGGTTACAACCAGAACATTTCTTATTTTAATTGCTGCTGGTTTGAACCAGTGTTGGGTAGGTATCAACTTTTGAACATACCAGCTGGTACTGGTATCCAGCTTTAAAAAATAAATCACATCAGCCTGCTAGTGGTATTGAATTTTAAAAAAATAAAATAAAATTTACCAGCCTCATCCTGGTATTAGGGTTCAAGGCTGATTTTTTGACTGGTATGTGGGGGGTATATAGTTGGTATTGAGATGGAATTCGTATCACCTCAAGTCCTTAGTCATTACTAGGCAAGTACTTATTGCCTCAGGTTATACCACCCTTGCCGGTTCTTTGATACCAGGAGCACTACCAATTTATATACCACACCTCCAGCCTTGTACCCACCCACCCAACACGAGATTGAACTTTGAACTTATCATAAGGGATAGAGCCACAAAGGACACCACCATTACAGAATGAGCCACTTGTTCTTCTTGTCCAGGTTTTGACGCTTTACACTGTGAAATTCCAGCGGTTATACACCCACTGGCAATTAGATATTTTAATACCCCCCGGTCATAATCTGGTATCCGCCCAGCGCTGGGGTGGAGTCCTCATCCTTTTGGCGGAGCTTAGGGTTTCTGCGGCCTCAACTGTGCTTGCACACTGTTTTGCTCATCAATTTCCACCTCGCTTGGATATTTGCGGTGTGTCGAGAAGAATTCGGAACCCGAAAGGTTAGAAAATACTTGAACCCAAATTTTTCTCTGCTAGTTTCATTTAAAATTCTGGCAGCATGTCTTTCCTTTTGTCTTTCATGTCCTTGTTTCGTTTCTCGATTTTTTGAGTTTTGCTTTGGAGGTTGTAGTATTATTCAGATTGGAATTGTTGCATTTGGTTGAAGAAAGTGATTGTATGTTTCGTTCGTGACCTTGCTCTTGGTCTTCAGGTTCGGGGGACCATAAAAGAGGGCACAGGTGCAGCGGAAAAGCAAGCAGCAAGGACACTAACCAAAGCTAGTGTGCGAAACCAAGGGGCGTGGCTTCCGAGTAGGAGCAAAAGAAGGCTTCGATTAGGTGAAGCAAAAGAGACGTAGCAGGAGCCAAGAATGGGGTTGTTTGGAGGCAGAGGGAAGAAATCTCAGGAGAAGAAGAAAGAGGAAGAAGAAATTCCTCCACCGCAGCCAAGCAAGCCTGCATTGGAGTCTCCGGCAGTTACGCAGGCAGCGGCCAAGTCTGAGGCGAACAATTCCGGAATCCAGACAGAGGCAAGCGTGTTTGAATTCGGCTCTGCTGCAAATAGCGACGAGAAAATGACTCTCGCTGGTTACTGTCCTATCTCAGATGAGATGGAGCCTTGCAGATGGGAGATTTTGCCCTCGGGAGGCAGCGAGGCTCCACAATTCCGTGTTATCTTTTGATCTCTTTTCTGTGTTTCGTTGGCTACGCATGTTTTTTGTTGGCCCTTTGTTCATCCAATCCAGTTCTTGTTTTCTGGTTGAAGTCCAAGTCTCAGGAATTCAACAAGTGACTCCTGTCTTGGCACCAGAGGATCAGATTCCATCTTTTCCTCATGAATTTTTTGCACTTGGTTGTCAGATTCATTTGAACAGAAGAATGCAAAGGACTGCATTAATGTTTTCTAGGGTTCTAACAGCAGGAGGCATGGTGATAAAGATCTCAAAGTGTGAAGCTTCACTGCTATTTTGCATAGGCTTTGTTGAAAAGCTATTTTTGCATTCAAGCTTGCTCAGCAGAAAATTCTCTTGACATAAGGAGAAGGAGCTTGTTGATTTGATTTATCTTTGCAGAAGTAAGTTCCTTATTTTGTTTGCAGATTAGGTCAACTGTTCCAACATAATTCAAAACGAATTTGTGGTTGGAGTGACTAGCAGTAGATGGGCAGCTAAAATCTTTTCCTCAGAAGGTTCCTCTACCCACCTTATTGTTATTTCTCATTCCCAACCTTTACTTGTTCACATATTTTGTTGCTGGTGATGCTGGCAATGCATCTTTTTGTTGTTAGTACTGGTGGTTGATCATAGTCATAAGGCACACTCTTCTCCACCTATATTTTTCCCCTGCACAGATGCATCGAATCACATGATCTCCATGCAGGAAAATCAAGGTAAACCTATACCTCATATAGCAACACAAAAATTATTCAACTGTAAGACTCCAGTTAACCACAATTACCTCAAAATGGGACTGAAGATCTATAGTCGGTGTATAGGAGGAAGAGCATGTTTTGTAGAATGCAGGGGCATTTGGATGGTAAATGGTAACATGAGCAATGCAACATCTAAGGTGTCTATTAAATGTGGATGGTTTATGAACATAAATCTCATTTGACTCTCTTACAAATTTCTTTTGGTCTAGTTTTCCAAATGTACAATATTTCTGATTCTTGATCTCCATTACAGAGTGAGGTGAAACATATGAATGATTTTCTAGTCCCCTAACCTTGTGCAAGAAGTTAAGACAGCATGTGTATTATGAACTGATAAGGATCCAAACACATGCACAATCTGCATGATGGAGTGAACTTGCAACATGCATACAAGGGAATCAGCTTGGATCTACCTGCTATTATCATGTGTCTCTTATTCAGCAGTTCTGGAATGGCAAGATGCAAGTATATCTTTCACTTGAAATCCAAGTTGTGATCCAATACAAGCTGCTACTGGCTAATCAACTGAACCCTAACCCTTTTGCAATTGCAATGCCAATAATTTCTACTGTCATCTGAAGAAGTTGCTGCCCAAATCAACAAAAGTAAACCTGTATTTGGTGTTTGTGTTCATATACAAGCACACTTACCATACATAAGTTCACATAGAACTGATCTTCATGTGTTTGAGAGCTGGTTGTTTGAATCCAAAAACTACTCAAACAACAACAAAAATGAAAAATTCTTTTATGCCACCAGCCCGCTAAGGATCATATTAGGAAGAGTCATGCATGTGGATCACAACCACCCAAATGCTATACAAGTCGCATGGAAACCTTATGTTAGGCTTTTTCCCCATAATGCTAATCTACTTTTTTTAGAAAATTGTCAACATGTAATAGGATTCCTAGAAATTTTTATTTTCTATTTGTTCCTTTTGTGGCAATGATGTCAATGGGTGAACGGTGAACAGGCTGAAATGAGCAACCAAGAATCTTTATAACATATTTTATGCCACATCATCAAATATACTATGAATATTTCTTGTCACATGGGTGCACTTTTTGTGAAACCACAAAAGATTCCTTGCTAATGTGCACAATATTTTGTTATGTGAACATGAGTCTGGTGTCAAGACACACAAATTGCTTTCTTTTGGATGTATTTATTTTTTAAAATGGTGGTTTTGAATTGTAGCATAAACCTGGGAGGCTTTTGAAGAATGAAAACCACCTTTAAACCATTCACCATAATTGAAACCATTAGCCCATCCAAAGATCATAAAATTATAACATACTCTAGAAATGATTTTCTTTACAACATGAAATTAATTTTTTCGACTTCATCCTTGGAACTTTTGTACTAGCATGGCCAATTCTAGTGGAGTACACATATTGGACTGTGAATAATGAAAATGAAATAGACATACAAAAATTGATGCAAATCCACCTTTATTACAACATCATTGGCTCTGACATGCTTTAACATGTGCCAACAAACATTGAACGTCATCCCAACTCCTGGTGGGTAATGAATGAACTTTTCAATTTGCCCACATTATGTTATGTTTTGTAAGATATGATACATGTGCTTACATTGCACCCATGCCCCATGCTTTCCCAAGGAAGCTATTGATATTACAAAGAAATATATGCAAAAGCAACCTAAGTAATTTTCAATTGTCACATTGAAACACTTGTGGCCAGAAAATATGTTGTAGATTTGTCCATACCCCAAAGGTGGACATCTACAAGGGCAAAGCAGTTGTAGGACTAAGCAATTTATCGGCCTCCCAATTGTTGGTGTGCTATTGTTATTTGAACATTAAAGGCCTTTTACCTTCTTGTCATAATGAAATGTGGGCTAGTTGCTTGCATCTATAGGTTTGACAACATTATGTATGCAAACAAAAAACATTTAGCAATTGCTTGTAGTAGAAGGCTCACATTTAAATAAACTCCAAGGGTTGTTCCTGTGTTCGAAGTAAAAGAAAAACCTAAACTCTTCCAAAAATGATACCTCTTTCTTAATAAGGTTAACACCATGCTGAATCTGCCATATAGTCAAAACTTATGGCCTAGCAACGACATACTTTAGCATAGACTCACCAACACAACAGTTGAAGTCATTTAGATAGAACCAAGTTGTTTATGGTGCTCAAAAGCCCCAGATCAAAATTGGACCCAAAAACCAAAATACCATGGAATTGGGGTTCCAATTGTCGTCTTATGTGTATTGATTTTTCTTGTGCACTTGACACTTGTATAACTAAAAGGGCATCGCGGATGAGAAAAATTGACATGGTTAAACTTATGTGACTCATGTCATTTGCCCTTAGAGAATAGATGGTTTTGTGCTTGGTAGAACCAAACACCTCTTCACCTTCCAAATAAGGAATCTATTTTGTGAACAAGGAGCCAAAAGCATAATTGGTAACAAAAGTTGCAAGCTTGGCAACACCCCTCGAAACATGGGCCCTCTTCAATAGAAGTTCATTCCTATCATGACCATGTTTGGAAAGACCTTGCAAATAATGTCGATATAGAATGGATTATTTAAAAGCCTATACATAGTTGTTGCAAATCGTTGTGTACAAGGAAGTGTTGCATTTTATCGATTGTTGCAACCAAATGTTACACATAGTGTCAACAAAATTACAAGTTGACATATTTTCTCACTTGATGTTGTTGAACCTTTGCAAATACAAAGAAGAAAAGATTAGATTAGAAATGGAGGGATAGAGAAGATAAAAAATAATCCTTGTACATAATCTAAGAATTTTTTTTTTACATGAATCATCATTACACCAAAATGCATCCTAGTTCATTCTAGGTTTTATTAGATTTTGAATGAATTTGGACATTTTTACCTGGTGAAATTGTTTAACCCCATAGTGAATGAAGACCAGTTGCTACGAATAATGAATTATTTCACTGGCATTTAGTGAAACAAGGTTACTCCCAAGTGAAATACAAATTTACCAAACCATTCATTTGTTAGTTAATTAACTAGCCAACATGGAAATTAGTTAAAATTGAATTATTTAATATATATTATTATTGATAATTTCATTATTTTCAGCCTATGATTTATTAACACGTGTCATTATTTAGGCCAGGTTAAAAACCTAACCTATGTAAGTAAGCCACATAATCAACCTAAGCACCTATTATAAAGAATTAGATAGAAGAATATTTGGTCAACTTACCATTGTTGACCACACACAACTCCACTTATGAGGTTTGATTCTTTGACTTTTAGAATGGAAACAAACACTTCTACCATCAAGCCACCCCACTTGTTGTAATGATATGTTACATTACATTATTTTTATCAAATACTTCATTTTAAACATTACAAAAACATAAACTTTGAAACTTCATATATTATTGAGATTTTGTTTAAATGAAATGATTCGAGTTTACTTCTCAAAAAAATTCAATAATGTACATTATTACATTTATTTCCTTTTAAAAGTGTAAAATCGTTTGAATAAAAAAAAAGTTGAATATCATTATTCAACTTCATTTCAATGACCATTCTTTTGAAAAAAAAAAGTTTAATAAATGGATAATTTTTTTACTAATATAATAATACTACATATGCTAAGCTACTTTCAATTATTATATGACTATTTTTCATTAATTTAAATTATTTCACCCTACATTATTTATGACTATTTATGACTATTTTTAATTACTTTTGGCTATTTTAAG
>Ga0116229_10013865_pt1 | contig 11315 bp, 8 predicted proteins | sample S1TSphgellanicum_3_FD_87313 | JGI IMG/M metagenome (GOLD analysis project Ga0116229, IMG submission 87313) | Host-associated microbial communities from peat moss isolated from Minnesota, USA - S1T2_Fc - Sphagnum magellanicum MG | ecosystem: Host-associated > Plants > Peat moss > Unclassified... | reverse complement strand
TTTATATTTTTTTTATATAATCTTTTTTCAAAAATGATTTATAATAAAAAATGATTTTTTTTTATTTTTTTTTTTATTTTTTTTTTTTTTTTTCCAGAAAATGGAAAAAAATCACCACATTAAAAAAACGCTAGACTAAGTACTGTGGTAGCCCTACTAATTTAATCTGAATTCACTTTGACAGGAATTTAATATTAAGAACACGAGACTTTGCCTTCATGGGAGCAGATGCATCCTCCGTCATCGACCGGGACTTTCATCCACGAAGGCACAACTGTCTACCTGGCGTTCTTGCTCAGCAGTACACAGTCAATCTCTCTCGCACTGTCGCTCGCTCGCTCGCTCGCCCGCGCGTTGTCTGTGTCTCTCTCTTTGTGTCTCTCTCTCGTCAATTGCGGGGATTCAAGCTTTGGAGATCGCAAATGCAGGGAAGTTTTTGAGGAAAGTTAGCGGATGTGCGAATGGCTTCATCATCTGCTACTTCCCAGTATGTGTTTTCTTTCCCCACCTTTCTTTCTTTCCCGCACCCTCTGGTTTCGGATTTTCTGCTCGGAAAACAGACAGACAGACAGACAGACATGAAAAGGGCTTAGCAAAGAATTCTTGAATTCATTTTTTGAGACTTTTTGATTCGCACTTTACAGGTGCCTCTTGAACAGTTAGCTCCCCTGGTGAGAATTCGTGCATCGGTGTTATTATTGTAGTTTTTTCAGATCGCACGATTGATGGATTACTTGCGTTTGCCGGAGCTGCTTTTGGTAATCGGGCCTCTTTTGTGAATATAACACAGTTTTTGGGTAAGATTTATTTGGGTTTTTTTCTCCGTGCAATTCACGATCGTATGTGGGGGCGGATCTCACAGCTGTGAACAGATTCTAGGGTTTCATCATCAGTATGTCTCACGAGCTTCTGACAGCCATGTACCTTGTTGCTGAAAACCAACGGATTCTAGGGTTAACAGATTCTAGGTTTTCACCATCAGTATGTCTCACCAGGTTCTGACAGCCATGTGCCTTGTTGCAGAAAAACAACAGATTCTAGGGTTAACAGATTTTAGCATTTCATCATCAGTATGTCTCACTAGTTTCTGACACCCAGGGACCTTATTGCAGAAACAAAATATAGTCATAGTTTACTGTTGCAAGTTTTACATGTTCAGCTCAGCACAGCAGCATTAGCATGTCATACAGAGCTTCATTTCATTTCATGCAATGCCAGTGGCCAAATTTCCAGTTTTCTCTATATCTATGATTGACCGTGCTAATCATTGCCTCCTCGTATGAATTGCAGAGAGGAGGAAATAAAGCAGGAAGAAGCAGCAGAGATGAAGCCTGCCTATGAGACAGACCGAGTTGCTGTCAACAGCATAGATCGAACCCTCAGTGAAACTTTGAAAAAAGTTTCTGGGTGCATTTTTCTTTCCTTCCCCTTGCTCAAATTTTGCATTCAATTGGTTGCATCTGTTACCGTAGATTTGTAGGAATTTGTGTTGTGTCTGTTGCCTGATTTGTATGAATTTAACACAAATTCAAGGTCAATGGGGTGCTGTTTTTTCCAATGGCACACTTTCTCACTATTTTGTATGTTAAAGATCATGCCAACAGCTTTGTTGTCAGAGCCTTGCAAAAGTGGTTGTGTGTCCAAATCTGGCCAGTTGAATTATTTGATGACATGTTTTATTGTTGACATCTGTGGAATTTCACTGCTTTAGTTGTCATACAAAATGTGCAAACCTTGTGGGCTCTGGTTGACAAGACATTGAGCTTCCTTACATAGTGTGGCATTTGGAGGGAGTTTCATTGGTCCAGATGCTTAGGGCTTCCTCACCAGCATTTCTTGTGTCTCTCTTAAGTTTCTGTTGCTTTCTTTGTTGCAGGTTGCTTGGTGTTGGGAGGATATTAGGTCGAAGCTATTCTACAGAAGGGCAGTCAACTTCAGATAGAAGGGAAGGCACTGATGATTCCAGTCCAAGTCCCAGTGGGCGCCAATCTCTGACCACATCCAAGGTAATCTTCACTCTTGTTAGAGTTTCCAGAGTTGTTGATGTGGCTGATACAAAAGTATAATATGTTCTGTGTACCTCTTTTTATCAGACATTGTTGCTTTTGGACATGGGCAGAAACAGCTTACTATAGCAGAGACATCCCTCCAGTAGAGACTGAATTTTGCAAGATCACTGCTAATGACAAGCCGCCTCTTGTTTCAGCTATTTGGTCAAGTGAAGTGTGTCAAAACTTTCAATTATGGTTTCCATATAACCTATCTGTCATTCTCAGATTATGTTAGGGTTCACCTAGTTGACCTCATGTGAACCTTAGAATTGTCCAGAATATTAATCTTTGACAAATGAGTGAAATCAATTGAACTTGCATGTATCCAAGACTATGCTCTAGGTGACACTGCAGATTTGCAAAACTGTGTTGGACATCTGGGCAGGCAGGGTTTCTGGCAGGTGCTATTAGAGAGCCGCAATCTTTGAACCTCTCTATCTGAGAATGTGTCTGTCTCCTGGCCAGAGTAGGATAATTTTTGCCTAAGAACTTGATTCTTCCTTTAGTCTGTTCAAAGTGCTGCAAAAGGCTGCTACTTCTGTGGCTGTAGGGGCAGAACTAGTGAGTCAGGAGTGGTGTCCTGTGGCTTGACAGAGTATTGCAAGCAATGCAAACAATGAGATTCCAGAGGTTTCAGTGCCATCACCCAGTTACCCCTTTGACACTGCAAGCAAAGGGGGCTCGGCAGGTAATTCAAGGTTGTGTACTGGTGGGAGAGCAACAGATGCTGCCAGAGTGGCGAGGTTCAGAAAGATCCTGGCTGCTCCTGCTATTGACATCGGTATGTGTCTTAATCTTCATAATTACCTTGGCAAGCCTTTTACTGCAGGTGTAACACAGTGATGGCTTAGATGACTTGTCCATGTTCTAGAACTGAGAATGCTTGTTGCCCTGAATTATTCTGACTAGTAATCCTCCAGTTGCTTCAATATAAGACAAACAGTGTCTGGTGTACCATGCAGAGGCATGCTGCTATTTGAAACTATGGTTCATCCTATCTTGAAGCTGTGCTGATCTCTAAATATAACTGGATATTTCTTTGACTGTACAAATGCCATTTTCCTTGACAATCACAGAACCCTGCTTTCACGCAATTCCCCTCCCTTTCTATAGTGTTTACAGAGTAATGGATTTTTGATTTGGGGGGATTAGATGCCTTGCGAGAGCTTGCGTGGAGTGGTGTGCCTCCCAATATTAGGCCCATTGTCTGGCGCCTCTTACTGGTTTGTATCTTGCTTCAATAGTTGAGGACCCTGATCCAGCAAAACAAAGAATGTTGTAATTTTGTTCCCCATAGTGCTTTCCTGCTTCACTGTTAAAACATTTCTTCAAAAGTAAGATGATGTTCCATTCTGACCAGGTCAGAAACTGAACTGCTGTAAATGTGGTGAAGGGATATGCACCACCCAATGCAGATAGAAGAGAAGCAGCCCTTGCCAGGAAGCGGCAGGAGTATTTGGATTGCATTTCACAGTATTATGACATTGGAGATGATGATCGCAGCAGTGATGAAAATGAGATGCTTCACCAGGTACACCTGATTCCATGTGTCACCAGGGTTCAAGGTGAAATTCAGATGTTTGGGTTCTGACTTGTTGGCTTTTTCTGACAGCTGATTTTGTGGGTTTTGTTTAGTGCATTGGCAATAGCATTGCACATAGTCTGTGAGAATGAAAGACAGTTAAGAAATAAACTTCTTGTCAAACCTAAGGGAAAGAAGGCTTGAGTTGAGTTAAAGCTGATGTTATGTGGTGTAGATATCTATGGACGTGCCCAGGACACTACCTGAAGTCCCATTCTTCCAACAGATTGCTGTTCAGGCCTCATTATCACGCATTCTGTACATATGGTATGCATATCTTTCTCAGTGGATCCTTCTCCTTCTTGATGATGCTTTGTTTTAGATATTAAGAAGATCAGCATCTGCCAAGAACTTTCCTTTCTCTGCTGAGCTCAGGAGATTTTCAAGTAATTACACAGACTTCCCTTTGGCAGGGCGATACGCCATCCTGCAAGTGGCTATGTGCAGGGAGTCAATGATTTGGCTACACCATTCCTTGTTGTGTTTTTGTCGGAGCATTTGGAGGGTGACATGGACAGTTGGGACTTCACTAAACTTTCACCTGAAACAATTTATCAGGTGGGTTGGAACTCAGGCATTTTCTTCACCTGACAAAGTAAATTTAGCAATTGCTTGGTGTGCAGCAAGTTGGAGGAAGTGAAGGGCTGAAGAAAACTTTGCATTTTTGGGGGAGAGGATGCAGGTGGAAGCAGATTCACTGTGGTGTCTAACAGCATTGCTGGATGGCATCCAAGATCATTATACATTTGCGCAGCCTGGAATCCAGCGCCTTGTTTTCAGGTTCAAGGAGCTTGTGCGTCGTATTGATGGTGCATCCTCAATCCTGTTAAGACTCTGATATACTTAGTCCATCTTTTTTTCTGCCTCATGTGTAGTACTCCTTCCTGTATGCATCTTGCTACCTTCTTTTGGCAGAGGACAGTCTGGGTATGAGACATATGGACCTTCAGACCCATCAGTTTAGTGTTTAGTCCCATACCAAAGGATCACTATAGTCTGAAGAGACAGTTGCTTACATGTGTTGAGGTTCGCAGAGCCAGTTGTGAAGCACTTGGAGCAGGAAGGACTAGAGTTTCTGCAGTTTGCATTCCGTTGGTTAAACTGCCTCCTCGTACGAGAGGTACAACTATCTAAATGCTCTCATTTTAGGGATCCCAGCATGTAGAATTTTCCAGTATTTGTTGAATGCCCTTCCCAGACATAGCCATAATTCAGGAAATATGTTATTTGTGTGGAACACACTAAAATGTTGTGCTGCATCTTCAGATTCCTTTTCAATTAGTTGGGCGACTGTGGGACACATGGCTATCAGAGGCTGACAATTTCCCGGAGTACCTCATATATGTTTGTGCCAGTTTCTTGCTCACTGTAAGTGCACCCTCACCAAGCCCTAAGCAATAGCTTTCAATCCTTGATTGCATGCTAGCATCACCTTTGACTGAGAATTTGTAACAAGTTGTACATGCTGCTGAAGAAGGGAACTGAAATATACACACCAATGGCCCAAAAGCTACTTGGAGTAATGTTTTAATTCAGTTTTCTATTCCAGTCAGCTGTATAAACTGTTTTTTTATACAGGAGAATTTCACATCACAAACTAACTTGACGCTTGTTCAGCCCTTGTGACTTATGGCAGTTTTTAGGGTCCATGTCAATGAAATACATTTGCACTGCAGGATGCTATGCATTTAGAACATTACTGATCATATTTGGGGCATAGAATCAATTCTAAACACTCTGTTTTGAAGGTACATCATTTTGCACTAACGCAGTGGGTGAAACTGTGTCATAAACCTGGTGGGTGCTTCACTGGGTACCATTCAATGACCTTGACCTCATTGAATTTGTCGTGTTCATGTTTGCAGTGGTCAGATCAGCTACAGCAAAATGAGTTTCAGGATATGGTGTTATTTTTGCAGCATCTTCCTACTGAAAACTGGACCCATCAAGAATTGGAAATGGTGCTTTCACGTGCTTTCATGTGGCGTGTCATGTTTGACCGATCTCCTTCCCACCTGAACTCAGGCTAATCAGGTGCCAAACTGTGTTTGGGATTGCATAAAAGAGAGGGTTGAACAAGAGTGCTGTGTTCAACCCCCTGTGGGAAGGTTAGGGATTGATTCTTATAGAGCAACACTAAATGAGCATGATTGTCAGAGTAGAACACTGACAAGAAACAATTTAGCAGATGCTGAGTGACCCCAGAGGCTTTGGATCCTACTGAAGTGAGACCATCTTTTGAAGTCATTTTTTTTCATTCTTGAGTGTCACAACTACACTTATGTCTACAAAGTTAGGTCTTCAAGAAACATACATAACCTTGAACAACCTTTGTGTATTTATTCATATGCAGTGTTCCAGTGTTAGCAATAATGTTTGTGCCAGTCACATTTTTGTGTGGATCCAGTGTGGAAGTTGTGCAAGAACATGTCTGCTGTACATGGCTTGTTATGGTGTTTTGTATGGATCTGGTGTGGAAGTTATGAGAGAACATGTCTGCTGTACATGACTTGTTACGGTGTTTTGTGTGGATCTGGTGTGGAAGTTGTGAGAGAACATGTCTGCTGTACATGACTTGTTACGGTGTTTTGTGTGGATCTGGTGTGGAAGTTGTGAGAGAACATGTCTGCTGTACATGGCTTGTTACTGTGGCCATGCTCTTGATTTAGGGTTAAGTGTAATTAGTCGGTGATAACTAAGATACACTTTTAGCTTATGGGTGTAATTTTTTTCAATAATTTTTTTTCCATCCAAGCTTCCATACAAGATAATGATACCTCGAACCATTCGTTACCACATAAAATTTTGTCACATGATGTTGGCATGTGCAATGCAATTGGACAATTGGGTCATTCAAGCAAGTTGGGCAATGGATGAATGAAGAGGAGTGGGATATGAATGAACCGGAATAAATAAGATAATTCTATTGTTGAATAATATTCGATGAACTTGAGAAAGCTACGTGGTGGATGAACAACTTAAGGATACTTATAATTATTGCACATGGTTATTTTACCTATAAATGTTTTTGAAAACATGTTGCTGTCGTGTTGGGCATACAATGATAAAGTATTTACCTTGTTTTGTTTTGGCACATTACATATAATAAAACTAGCATTATTGTATTTAGCATAATTCCATAACCATTGCTTTTTCGTCAATGACATTTAGAATTTGCACATCCTTTGGTTACTTAGATTCATCCTCCTTCACTTGCAAAAGAACTCTCTAGAGGCACTTCTCTTGGGATGTCACACCCATTTGCAAAAACAACTCTTGATTTGAATCAAATTTCAAAATTCTTGCCACATTTTTGTCCCCAAGAATAAATACAATATGAGAATATCAAAATCAAGGGAGTTTTTTTTGTCACATAAAACATTCAGTGAAAATTTCCCCAAAAAAGAACAAAATAGTCAAATTTACACTAGTAAAAAACATTTGTCCAAAACTTTCCCAATTTTTTCAGTCAAGAAAATGACAAAATTTGTCATTAAAAATCACTAAGATTCACAATATCAAATTTATGGTAGTTATAATTATTCTAAACCCTAAACCCAAAGTTCTTAATTGGTGTAGTAGTCATTGTATAATTCATGGTTTTCAATTTAGCACAAAAATTGGCAAACAAGAATCTAGATCTATAACCCCACCATCCGAACTCAATCTAAATCTAAGTTTAGTGTAAGAGCCTTATAGACACTGTTGTCTTCTTTTAAAGTCTCATTTTTGGTTTTTTCTTGAAGTATTAACACTTAAGAATGGATAACACTCACATTTAGCAATTACTTAAGTTAAAACACATTCCATTTTTCCAATTTATTAAGGATTCTCTTTGATTTTGTGTTAATTATTAAAATTTAGAGATTGGACATCCTTACTTTTAAAATGAGATGTAGGATTATATCCACTTAATATTTACAAGGTAAGGTTAAATATATTTCCCATACCTTTCTTTGTTAATTTTTAAATCATCTTTGTAGGAATTGTCATGTTTTAATTATTGGTCAAGGACACTTTTTGAGTCTTTTCACTAGAATGAGTGGGAGTACCATATCGTGTTTAAAGGTGTTAATGGTGCATTCACACTTGATGTTAAATCAATGTTAAATGAAAATCCAAGTGGCATCCTAGGTGGTACCCAATGTTAAATGGGCGATAGCTTAATGTTAAATGAATGTTAGTCAACATAAAATTTTCACTATAGATAAGTTTGAGTCTTAAATGACTAGTATGGTGTTAAAGGATTCAACACTAGAGTACCTAACACCAAGTGTGAACACACCTTTAGCTTCTCATGTTTGTTTTTTTTAATTAGAGCATCAAAGACTTGAACCTTGTGAATCAAACACCTCAAGAACTTTTAGATGTGAAGTGATATAAGCATTCAAATTTTCAAATATATATATATAATAATGTTTGTTGATAATATTGGTTACATACAATTGTAAATTGATGTTTTCTTCCTAGACATATACTTGCATTACCTTCATCACATAAATAACTTTCTTGGGAATGATTAATTTTTCTATTTTTAAGGAAATTTTATCATGTATCGAGGTCACAACATTTATAGGAATTTTGAATTTTGTATAAATTATGGATTAGCATTGGAATGCTTCATATATCTATTAATACAAAAGCATTTAAAGAAATGTCCATAGTTACAAGTTTTTGGAGCACAAGTTACAATCATGAACATATTAAAAAATCAAAAGTGACACTAAATAGAAAAATCTACCCAAATAATAGTAAAAGTGCCAAGGTTTTAAAAAGTGAGGGAATCAACAATTTAATCTTGTAATGATCCATTTAGAAAAGAAAAATTTCAAAATCAAGTTCTTCAACTTGGTCCAATAATCATTATTGTGCAAGTCTCAATGTACAAAATCCCATGGATTTGGATTTTAAGATCTTTGATTAATTCAATTGGTTTGTTGATGATTTGATCCACCATCCAAAGTGTATTTGGTGTTGGTTTAGGATTGGGCAATCCTAATAGTTTACAGAGTTCTTCCATCATGATGTTAACACCAAATCCTCCATCCAATATGACGTTTTTAACTATGTTTTTGCCCATTTGGACCTATATCACAACCATGTGTGAATCAATCACCACCAAAGCAATAATTGGATTGGGTCATATTGCAATGTTTTTTTTTTTCCTAGGAGCAAGTTTGGTAGCAACATATTGTTTCGAGTCTAGAATGATTTTGAAAAGTTGACTCAAGGTGAGGGTATGCTTACTCTCCAACAATTGCTAACTTATTTATTCCAAAATCAAAAAAATGTTATGGTAGTTTCGGTAGCACCGATAGCTCCAGTAACACCTGTAGATCCAATAACACCGATATCTCCAATAGCACTAGAAGTTCCTAAAGCTCTGGTAACTTGGTTTTTGGTATTGAACGAAAATTCCCAATGAAGTTAGTTTTAACAAGAGTTTGTATACTGGCTTTAGGCAAATCCCTTGGAGGTTCCTTCAATTGTAGGTTTTTAATAGCTTCTTCAAATGAACATTGAAACTTTTCCTCCTCTTGCCAATTGGCCAAACTTTTGTTCTTGTGAAGTTCTTTCTCCTTGAATACCATATTCTCGGGTATTTGACTGTGGATGGTAACTACCAAGACCATGTTCATAACAATGTCTTCCTTCTTGGGTGTAATTGCCATTACATTTCCCCTAAACATCGTATAAGCTATGTCCTTATGAAGATAGACGTAGATTCTATATTCGATGGAATTACAAATGAAGCACCAATAGATGATGGAATTGGATTTGTTTGCTTCTTCACAACCTCCTTTGTTATTGGATTTATTTCTTGTACCATCACCAATTTAGGTCGAAACTCCATTCATTGCTACCTCCTTTTTATCTTTAAGTTTGTTGTTCAAGTTGTCTAGATTCCAATGGCAATGTTCCTTGGAATGCCCTGGTTTATTACATTGATTGTAAATCACATCTATCCACTTTCCTTCAACAACCTTTTCCTACTTGGTTGGTGGTTCTAGCAATTTTTGATATTCATTGGTGTTTCCCATACTTTCTTCACAAGTAACTATAGCTTCCTTGTGTTCAAACAAGGTGTCCCTTTTCATCCCCGCTATGGATATCCGGAGGTAGGGGTTGCAATCCTATTTGAAAAAAAATGGTTAGCAAATTGTCGTCTACTTGATGCTAAAGGCGATTTGCTAGTTTTAGTATACGTTCATAGTATACTTCCACCTTCTCGTCTCCACCTTGTTTTGTCACTCATAATGCCATGTACACTTATTCATCCATTTGTACTTTTTAGTAACACTTACAGAATGCAACCTTTAGTTCTTCAAATCTACAAACTAAATGAATTCCCATAAAATTATCTCCCCATTTAGATATGGAATCATGAAGCATAAAACAAAAAAAATTGATAATATCTACATCATGCTTCTCCCCATTGGCTTAAATGGCCTTGTGAAAAACTCATACATGTGCATCATGATCCATCCTTATAATGTAGATGGGATATAGTAAAAATTTCCTACTTGGCGGAGGATTTGGTGTTATAGGTGATTGGACAAGATACCACAAAGGGTACCACAAATTCCAAGTAGGCCTTATCCATGGTCCTCATGGTCTTGCAATGTATGATCTTGGATTTTGGTTTCTTGGGGTTTCACTACCACCAGCTTTGGGAGGACAACTATTATTGCCTCTTGGAAGACTACTACCACTACCTCTTTAAGGACCGTTACCACCAACAAGAAAAGGTCTCCCACCATTGTTGCTTATAGGTACATTTTGTCCACCTATAGGAAGCCCACCACCATCTCTAATTAGGGATGGTCTACCCCTTTGTTCACTATATGGTTTTCCAATAAGAATAATTCATGGCATCCTAGAATTACATTTTTTTGGAAGAATCATCATCTTCATCCAAAGGTTCCCTATGATTTGTTACAATCTCAACTTGTGCAACTCCCAATACCAGCTTTGGTGATGTCGTAATGTTAATTAAAGGATTGGACATTGGAGGCCACATTACAAAAACACTCCCTATGCCATCATAACTAGAACAAAAATATGATGTATATGGTCCAACATGAAGAAACACTGAATTTGGAAAACCTACTGGATTTTGTTCCATGATATTGTTGATAAAAAATAAAAATAAAACAAGTGGAATAACTAGCTCTTTATGAGATACATCTACTAATGTTGAAGGATAAACCAAATTACAAACATTTGAAACTAAATTTTGAATGGGTGTTGATATCAGACCCAAATTTTGACAAGAAGTGCAAGCTAAAAATGCATGAGGAGAAAAAAGTAAAATAAAATAACAGTTACCAAAATTTACTAGTGGAACTCTTCTTCATATGTAATATTTATCTTTGAGGACTATGCATTTCATATTTCATTGGAAAATTCCTTCCCCTAAAATCAATCCAATTCATCAATCCACCTTTGGAGTTAATCAATTTCACTCCCTTTAGCATGTGGATTTGTCACGACAGTCTCATGGTACCAAAAAACTTTATTTTTGGTAAGGTCCCAAATCAATTATCATGAAGTTTTCAATTTTATATTTTTGGTATAATCTTCCAATTCATTTTGCTCCCCATTGTGAAAAGTCATAGCCTCCAATATGTCAATCCCGGGCGAGATATAGTTTGTATCCTAAAGAATCAGATAAAATAATG
>Ga0116229_10013864_pt1 | contig 11315 bp, 12 predicted proteins | sample S1TSphgellanicum_3_FD_87313 | JGI IMG/M metagenome (GOLD analysis project Ga0116229, IMG submission 87313) | Host-associated microbial communities from peat moss isolated from Minnesota, USA - S1T2_Fc - Sphagnum magellanicum MG | ecosystem: Host-associated > Plants > Peat moss > Unclassified... | reverse complement strand
GGGGCGATCTTGGAGAACCAGCCCGCGCCCTTCGGCTTCTTTTCCGGCGCCGGCTTGGGATCGGGTTTGGCCTTCAGGTCAGGCTTTACCGGCGTTGAAGGCTTCGTGTCATCGGCCATGATGTTCAGGACGCCTTTTCGGGAACGCGGGCGTGACGCACAGCGTCGGCGAGCGCGCGGGCGGCGGCGGAGACCCGGGCGACCGGATCGGCCCCTTCAGCCTTCGCCGCCGCGATCTCGTCCACCAAAGCCGAACCCACCACGGCCGCGTCGGCGACACGGGCGATGGCGGCGGCGCGCTCGGGCGTACGGATGCCAAAGCCCACCGCGACCGGCAGCCCGGTCGCCAGCCGCACCCGCGCCACGGCCGGCGCGACAGCCGCCGCATCGGCCGCCTTGGTCCCGGTCACACCGGCGACGGAGACGTAGTAGACAAAGCCGCGCGTGCGCCGCGCCACGATCTTCAGCCGCTCATCGTCGGTCGTCGGCGTCGCCAGCCGGATCAGCGCTAGGCCTTCGGCGTCCAGCGCATCGACCAGGGGATCAGCCTCCTCAGGCGGGCAATCGACCACGATCAGGCCGTCGACTCCGGCCGCCGCGGCATCGGCGGCGAAACGCGCAAAACCGTAGGACTCCAGATTGTTGAGATACCCCATCAGGATGATCGGCGTCGCGGAATCGCCGTCGCGGAACCGCGCGGTCATCTCCAGCACGCCCTTCACGGTCATGCCCGCGGCCAGCGCCCGCTGCGCCGCCTTCTGGATCGGCACGCCTTCGGCCATGGGGTCGGAGAAGGGAAAGCCGAGCTCGATGAGGTCCGCGCCCGCCGCCGGCAGGGCCTTCAGGATCTCAAGCGAGGTCGCCGGGTCAGGATCGCCGGCCATGACATAGGTGATGAAGGCGGCGCGCCCTTGCGCCTTCAGGGCGGCGAACCGGGCCTCGATACGGTTAGACATGGAACGTGGACCCTATATCGACCGGCCGAGCGCGTCGGCCACCGTGGCCACGTCCTTGTCGCCCCGGCCGCAGAGGTTGAACACGATCACGCCGTCCTTGCCAAACTCCTTCGCCAGGGCCGGCAGTCGGGCCAGGGCGTGGGCCGGCTCCAGGGCGGGGATGATCCCCTCCAACTGGGCGCAGCGCTGGAACCACTCCAGGGCCTCGTCGTCCGTGGCCGACAGGTATTGCGCGCGGCCGATATCGTGCAGCCAAGCGTGTTCGGGGCCGATGCCCGGGTAGTCGAGCCCGGCGGAGATCGAGTGGGCGTCGAGGATCTGACCGTCGGCGTCCTGCAGCAGATAGGTCTTGTTGCCATGCAGCACCCCAGGCCGGCCGCCGGTCAGAGAGGCGGCGTGCTTGTCGGTGTTGACGCCTTGGCCGGCGGCCTCGACCCCCACCAGCCGCACGCCTTCGTCGGCCAGGAACGGATGAAACAGGCCGATGGCGTTCGAGCCTCCGCCGATGCAGGCCACCACCGCGTCAGGCAGGCGGCCCTCGGCCTCCAGAATCTGGGCGCGGGCTTCAATCCCGATCACTGATTGAAAGTCGCGCACCATGGCGGGATAGGGATGGGGACCGGCTGCGGTGCCGATCATGTAATAGGTGTCCTCGACATTGGTCACCCAGTCGCGCATGGCCTCGTTCATCGCGTCCTTCAGTGTGCCCGCGCCGCTGGTCACGGGCCGCACCTCGGCGCCGAGCAGGTTCATACGGAACACATTGGGCGCTTGGCGCTCCACATCCACGGCGCCCATATAGACCACGCAGGGCAGGCCGAAGCGGGCGCAAACCGTGGCCGAGGCCACGCCATGCTGACCTGCGCCGGTCTCGGCGATGATCCGGGTCTTGCCCATGCGTTGGGCCAGCAGGATCTGGCCCATGCAGTTATTGATCTTGTGCGCGCCGGTGTGGTTCAGCTCCTCACGCTTGAAATAGATCTTCGCGCCGCCGAGATAATCGGTCAGGCGCTCAGCGAAATAGAGCGGGCTCGGCCGGCCGACGTAGTGGGTCAGATAACCGCTGAGCTCGGCGTGGAAAGCAGGATCGGCCTTGGCCTTGGCGTAAGCGGCATCCAGCTCCAGCACCAGAGGCATTAGGGTTTCGGGGACATAGCGACCGCCGAACTCGCCGAAACGACCCCGGGCGTCGGGATAGGCCGAATAATCGTTGGGCTTGGATATAGGTGCGTTCAAGACTTTAACCGCCTCTCCACGCCGGCGACTTCCGCACGGCGCACGGCCTTTATGAAGGCCTCGATCAGAAAGGGGTCTTTAACGCCTGGAGCGCTTTCGACGCCAGAAGAAACGTCAACCAGACCTGCACCAGACTGAGCGATGGCCTGGCCGACATTGGCGGGATTGAGCCCGCCGGCCAGGAACCAGGGCTTGGCGAAGGTCCGGCCCGTCAGGAGAGACCAATCGAAGGCCGCCCCATTGCCGCCCGGCCGCGTTGCGCCCGGCGGGGCCTTGGCGTCGAACATGAGATAGTCCGCCGCCGCCTCGAACGTCCGCGCCCCGTCCAGATCGACGCCCTCAGCCACCCGTAGCACCCGCATAACCGGCGTCGAGGTCAGCTCGCGCACCTGGGCCACGTGAGCAGGCGTCTCTGACCCGTGAAGCTGAAAAAGGTCGGGCGCCACAACGGCGCTGATTTCGTCCAACACGACCGAGGGCGCGTCCACGGTCACAGCAACCACGCCGACGCCTGCGGCCTTGGCGATGGACGCCAGGTCCGCCGCCTGCTGGATCGTCACATTGCGGGGGCTCTTGGCGAAGAACATCAGGCCGATGAAGTCGGCGCCGCCCTCGACCGCCGCGCGAACCGTGTCGGGCGTCGATAGACCGCAGACCTTGACCTTCGCTATGCTCAACCGTCCAACTCCAAAACTTCTCTGCCCTATCCTCCCCATGTGCGCATGGGGAGGCGTCGGCAAAGCCGACGGAGGGACCGCACGAAGCACGGAAAACGCCGCAATGAGGCTGAAGTCGTTCCGCCCGGCTAAGCCGTGCCGCCCTCTCCCGCCTCCGGCGTACTCCCCATCAGAGATGGGGGAGATGAAAAGGCGCGCTACCCCCTCGCCTTAATCGCGTCGCGAATTTCTTCCAGCAGCTTTTCGCTGGTGGTCGGCGGCGGCGGTTCGGCGGGAGCGGCGTCTTGCTTGCGCTGAACGGCGCCGGCCGCCTTCACGATCAGGAAGACCGAGGCGGCGATGATCAGGAACTGGACCACGGTGTTCAGGAAGGCGCCGTAACCCAGCGCGACCTCAGCCTGCTTGGTCGCAGGATCGGCGGCCCGCAGGATCAATTTCAGCTGAGAAAAGTCCACCCGGCCCAGCAATAGGCCGATGGGCGGCATGATCATCTGGTCCACCAAGCTGGTGACGATCTTACCAAAGGCCGCGCCGATGATGACGCCGACCGCCAGATCGACCACATTTCCCCGAGCGATGAAGGCGCGAAATTCGGACAGGATCGACACGGCGGCTCCCGACAAACATGAGCGACGGCAAGGACGCCGCCTGTTTTCAATAGCTCAGCTTGAACGACCACGAAAGGCTAAGACCAAGTCATTCGGCGCGCCGGGTTTTGCAGGACGGCGTTTCGCGACTATCTATCGCCAACCTTCAGCCCATCCCGGCGCCCCATCGATTTCGCATGGCCGCATTGGCCGCGACGGAAGTCCTCGCCTTGACCCAAGCCCGACCCCAATCCGCTCCAGACGCAGCCCTAGACGATCTGGTCGCCGCCTTTCAGATCGAGGGCCAGCCCGCCCGTGGCCGCATCGTGCGGCTCGGCTCCGTGGTCGATGAGATTTTGAAGCGCCACGACTACCCCGAGCCCATCGCCAACCTGTTGGGCGAGACCTGCGCCTTGGCCGCGCTCGTCGGCGCCAGTCTGAAGTTCGAGGGCCGACTGATCGTCCAGGCCCAGGGCGACGGGCCGGTCAGCTATGTGGTGGCCGACTACGACACCTCGGGCGGCCTTCGCGGCTATTGTAAGTTCGACCCCGACAGGGTCGCCGAGGTCTCGGCCGGCTTTGTGCGGCCGGGCGCGCGCACCCTGATCGGCGACGGCGTCTTCATCATGACCATGGACCCCCAGAACCTGAAGGACCGCTACCAGGGGGTCACCGCGATTGAGGGCGAGACGCTGGCCCTTTGCGCCGAGCAGTATTTCGCCCAATCCGAACAGGTGCCCACAAAGGTGCGCCTGGCGGTCGGCGAGCTGCAGGTCGGCGATGTGAAGACCTGGCGGGCCGGCGGCATGATGATCCAGAACATCGCCGAGGACGATGCGCGGGGGTCAACCGCCGACGCCTGGTCGCGGGCGCAGATGCTGTTCGAGACCCTGGGCGAGGACGAACTGGTCGATCCGACCGTGGCGCCCGAGACCCTGCTCTACCGCCTGTTCCACGAAGACGGCGTGCGGATGTTCGAGCCCAAGCCCTTGCGCGCCTACTGCCGCTGCTCGGAAGACCGGGTGCTCGGCATGCTCCGCGCCTTCCCCGCCGCCGATCTCACCGACATGATCGAGCCCGACGGCCTGATCCACGTGACCTGCGAATACTGCTCACGCAGCTACAAGATCGCGCCAGAGACCGTGGCGGACGAGGCGTAAACGGGGCGAGCGGCCTAGGCGGCCGCCGCCGCCCGCTGGGCGCCGAACTTGGGCGACAGTTCGCCCGACGCATAGCGTTTCGCCATGGCCGACAGGGGTAGCACCTTGATCTTGGACGCATGGCCCGCCGTGCCGAACTCTTGGAAGCGGTCCAGCACCACCTTACCCATGGCCGCCATGGCGGGCTTGAGGAACTTGCGCGGGTCGAATTCGGTGGGGTTTTCGATCAGCACCTTACGGATGGCGCCGGTCATGGCCATGCGACAGTCGGTGTCGATATTGACCTTGCGCACGCCGTGTTTGATGCCGCGCTGAATTTCCGCCACGGGCACGCCCCAGGTCTGGGGCATCTCGCCGCCATAGGCGTTGATGATGTCCTGCAACTCCTGGGGCACGGAGGACGAGCCGTGCATCACAAGGTGCGTATTGGGCAGGCGACGGTGGATTTCTTCGATCACGTTCATGGCCAGCACGTCGCCGTCGGGCTTGCGGGAGAACTTGTAGGCGCCGTGAGAGGTGCCCATGGCGATGGCCAGGGCGTCGACCTCAGTCTCGCGCACAAAGTCCACCGCCTGGTCCGGGTCGGTTAGCAGCTGGGAGTGGTCGAGCTTACCCTCAAAGCCGTGGCCATCCTCCTTCTCGCCCATGCCGGTCTCGAGCGAGCCCAGCACCCCAAGCTCGCCCTCCACCGAGGCGCCGACCCAGTGGGCCATCTTCACCACATTGCGGGTGACCTCGACATTGTAGTCGTAGTCCGCTGGCGTCTTGGCGTCGCCCTTCAGCGAGCCGTCCATCATCACGCTGGTGAAGCCGTGCTGGATGGCGGTGGCGCAGGTGGCTTCGTTATTGCCGTGATCCTGGTGCATACAGATGGGGATCTCGGGGTAGATCTCGACCAGGGCGTCGATGATCTTGGCCAGCATGATGTCGTTGGCGTAGGTGCGCGCGCCGCGGCTGGCCTGGATGATCACCGGGCTGTCGGTCCGCTCGGCGGCCTCCAGGATCGCCAAGCCCTGCTCCATATTGTTGATGTTGAAGGCCGGGACGCCGTAGCCGTGCTCGGCGGCGTGATCGAGAAGCTGCCTGAGGGTGATACGCGCCAAAAGCGCCTCCATCTGCGTTCTAATGTATTATGATACCTCTAGTGTACCGCGTGTGCTTAACGGAATCGACCCATGACGATCAAACGCGCCATCGCCCTTTTAGCTCTTGGCTTGGCAAGCCTAGCCGGCGTCGCGCGCGCCCAGCCCCATCCACCCCCGCAGACCATTACCGTCTTCGCCGCCGCCTCGTTGCAAAACGCGATGAAGGAGATCGGGGCCGACTACACCAAGGCGACGGGCGCGCCGGTCGCCTTCAGCTTCGCCGGCTCCTCGACCCTGGCCCACCAGATTGTCGAAGGGGCGCCGGCGGATGTGTTCATTTCCGCTGATCCTCAGTGGATGGACTACGCCCAAAGCCATGGCCTGATCGAGGGCGCCAGCCGCGTCGATCTCCTGACCAACCACTTGGCTCTGATCGCGCCGAAGGGCTCGCCCTTGACCTTAAAGATCGCGCCGGGCTTTCCCATCGCCAAGGCGCTGGGCGACGGCCGGCTGGCCATGGCCGACCCCGACGCCGTGCCGGCGGGCCTTTACGGCAAGGCGGCCTTGATCAAGCTCGGCGTCTGGCCGCAGGTCGAGAGCCGGGTCGCCAAGGGCGACAGCGTGCGTGCGGCGCTGGTGTTCGTCGCCAAGGGCGAGGCGCCGCTCGGCATCGTCTATGACACCGACGCCAAGATCGATCCGGCCGTGCGCATCGTCGATCTATTCCCCGACGATAGCCACCCGCCCATCCTGTATCCGGCCGCGGTGGTGATATCGCCCAAAGCGCCCGACGCGCGAGCCTTCCTCGCCTATCTGCAATCGCCGCCAGCGCGGGCGGTGTTCGCGCGGTATGGATTCAGGGCGGCGGGGCGGTAGGGGGTTTATACTGAAAACGACGCCTGCGCCTCTATAGAGCCGCCAATTCGCTCGCCAGCGCGTGCAGGCTGACAGCCTCCAAGCCGGGAAAGATAGGATAGCGGTCTTGGCCGCCCGTCACGATAAACTGGCGGGCGGGGCGTACATCCTCGCATGCAAGGTGGAACCCGCGCTCGGGCCGGGCGGTCAGCCCGCGCTTGATTTCGATGGCCCAAATACCTTGCGTGGGGATTTCCAGCACAAGATCGATCTCCGCCCCGGCCGCCGTCCGGTAGAAGCTGGCTCTGGAATTGTCGGGCGCGGCAGCAAGAAGGTTTTCGATGACGAAGCCTTCCCAGCTTGAACCGACGACGGGATGACCCGACAGTCCGTTGTAGTCTGCGATCCCCAGGAGCGCGTGCAAAAGACCACTGTCTCGGATGAATACCTTGGGAGATTTGACCAATCGCTTGCCGAGATTGCCATGAAACGGCTGCAGGCGGCGCACCAGTAACAGGTCCACCAATAAATCTATATATCGGGTCACCGTCGGCGCACTAACGGAGAGCGACGCGGCCAGGCGAGAGGCGTTCAACAACGCCCCTTGATTGTGCGCGAGCATGGTCCACAGACGATCCAAGGTCTCGGCGGGGATGCGCGGGCCAAATTGGGGAACGTCACGCTCCAGATAGGTGCGGATGAAGTCCTTGCGGCGGGCCAGGCTCTCGGCGTCATCCTCGGCGAGGTAGCTGTCGGGAAAGCCGCCACGCACCCAAAGCCTGTCCTGATCGTGACGGCCGTGAACGACCTCCAGCACATCGAACGGCCCCATATCCACATAGGCGATCCGGCCAGCAAGCGTTTCGCCGGACTGGCGCAGAAGATCGATGGCGGCTGATCCAAGGATCAGGAAACGACCCGTGCGGCGCCGTGCCCGACGCCCCTCGTCAATCAGGCCCCTAAGCGTCTGAAAGATTTCTGGAGCGCGGTGAATTTCGTCGAGGATTACGAGCCGGTCGGCATAGGCGTTGAGAAAGAGCGCGGCCGAATTGAGCTTTTCACGATCCTCCCGCGCTTCGAGGTCGAGGTACAGCGATGGCGTGGCATCACCGATCATAAGAGCCAAGGTCGTCTTACCCACCTGGCGCGGCCCAATCAGGGCGACCGCAGCTTGACGGGCAAGGGCGCGTTTGACGGGATCGAGAGCGCGTCGGGGAATCATCCTAGCAAAATGAATATCTCACATTCAATTTACAAGGATGGCGATGTCTTTCCATTCACAGCCTCACGTCGGCCGCCTCGCCCGCAGCGCTTGGGCGATGGTGCCGTCGTCGAGCCAGTCGAGGTCGCCGCCGACCGGGACGCCGCGGGCGAGCGAGGTGACGCTGACGTGGGCGTTGCTCAACCGTTCGGCCAGATAGTGGGCGGTGGTCAGGCCATCGACGGTGGCGGGCAGCGCCAGGATCACCTCCTGCACCCCCGCGTCTCTCGCCCGGGCCGCCAGATCGTCGATCTTCAAGGCGTCCGGCCCTATGCCATCCAGCGCCGACAGCAAGCCGCCCAGCACATGATACAGCCCGCGAAAGGCGCCTGCCCGCTCCATGGCCCAGAGGGCGCCGACATCCTCGACCACGCAAATCAGGGTCGCGTCGCGATGAGGATCGGCGCAGATGGTGCAGGGATCGACCGTATCCAGCGCCCCGCAGGCGGTGCAGGGTCGCACCCGCGCTGAGGCGTCGGCCATGGCCTTGGCCAGGGGATCGAGCAGTTGCTCGCGGCGCTTCAGCAAGGCGAGCGCGGCGCGGCGGGCCGAGCGCGGCCCCATGCCCGGCAGCTTGGCCAGGAGGGTGATCAGCCGCTCAATTTCCGGCCCCGCCGCGGACGCCAAAACTAGAACTTCATACCGGGAAAACCGGGCAGACCGCCGCCCGCCAGCCCCGCCAGCGGCCCCATGGCGTCTTGCATCAGGCGCGCCTGTTCAGCGTCGAGCTTGCGCTTGGCGTCGGCGTGGGCGGCGGCCAGCAGATCGCTCAGCACCTCCGCCTCGTCCGGCGTCAGCAGCGACGGATCGATCACCACGCCCTTCATCTCGCCCGAGCCTTGCAGCGTCAGCTTCACCAAGCCGCCGCCGGCGGAGCCCTCGACGGTGGTGTCCGCCAGGCGCGCCTGGGCGTCGCTCAGTTTTTGCTGCAGGCCTTGAGCCTGCTTCATCAGATTGCCGAAGTCTTTCATGGTGGTCCTAGCGTTTGCGAGGTTTGCGCCTCAATCGTCGTCCACGTCGTCGGCCAAGGCGCCATCTTCCACCGCGACGCTAGCTTGAGGCGCAGCAATCGGCCTGATGCCGACGATCTCGGCGCCGGGGAAGGCGTCGCGCACAGCCGTGACGAAGGGATCGATCTCGATGGCGGCGCGCACATCGGCCTCTTCCCGCCGATCCCGCTCATAGCCGGTTTCCTGGCCGCCGGTCTGGATGTCCATCATCCAGGGCTGACCGGTCCATTCCTTCAGCTTCCCCGAAAGGCGCTGAGGCAGGTTGGCGGGCGCGCCGGGCGCGGGCTCGAACGCGATCACGCCGGGCTTGAAATCGACCAGGCGGACATAGCGCTCCACATCCAGCTTCAGCGTCACATCGCGCTTGGCGTCGATCAGTTGCAGCACATCGTCGAAGGTTTGGAGCACCGTGCGCTGGGCCGCCTGGGCGACCGGCCGCAAGCCGGCCTGAGCGACGCCGCCGCCGCCCGAAACGGCCCGCAAAGGCCCCGCCCCGCCAGACGCAGACGGACCCGCAGACGGCGGCGGCGATGAGGACAAGGGGCCAGCCCCCCCCGAAATCGACCCGCCCGATTGCAGCGCCTTCAGCGCCTCCTCCGGCCCCGGCAGGCTGGCGGCGTAGCAGAGGCGTATCAGGGCCATCTCGACCGCGGCTGAAGGGTCGGGCGCGCGGCGCACCTCGTCATAGGCCTTCAGCAGCATCTGCCACATCCGCGCGAGCCCTGCGGCCGAGGCCTGGGCGCCCAGCGCCGTCAGCCGCTGGGCCTGGGCGTTGGGGAGGCTCAAAGCATCCCGCCCCAGCGTCTTGCCGACGGAGGCGGCGTGGGCATGCTCCAACAGATCGCCCACCACTTGGGCCGGATCGGCGCCAAAGCCATAGAGGGTGCGATAACCCGCCAGGGCCTCGGCCGCCTTGCCCGTCATCACGGATTCGAACAGGGCGATGGTCTGGGTGCGGTCGGCGAGGCCCAGCATATCGCGCACCACCTCCCCCGCCACCGGCTGGCCGCGGTCGGTCTGGACGATGGCCTGGTCGAGCAGAGACAGGCCGTCGCGCACCGACCCTTCGGCCGCCCGCGCGATCAGGGCCAGGCCATCGGCTTCCACCACGGCGCCCTCGCGCGCGGCGATCTTCTCCAGATGCTTGACCAGCACATCAGGCTCGACCCGGCGCAGATCGAACCGCTGGCAGCGCGACAGGATGGTCACCGGCACCTTGCGGATTTCGGTGGTGGCGAAGATGAACTTGGCGTGGGGCGGCGGCTCTTCCAGCGTTTTCAACAGCGCATTGAAGGCCGCAGTCGACAGCATATGCACTTCGTCGATGATATAGACCTTGTAGCGCGCCTCGACCGGGGCGTAGCGCACGCCGTCCAACAACTCGCGCATGTCATCGACCTTGGTGCGGGTCGCCGCATCCAGCTCCAGCACATCCATATGCCGGCCCTCGATGATCGAGGCGCAGTGGCGCCCATCCACCGTCAGATCGACGGTCGGACGATGCACGGTATCGGACTCAAAGTTCAGCGCCCGCGCCAACAGCCGCGCCGTGGTGGTCTTGCCCACCCCCCGCACGCCCGTGAGCATAAAGGCGTGAGCGATCCGGTCGGCGGCGAAGGCGTTGGACAGGGTGCGCACCATCGCCTCCTGCCCGATCAGATCCTCAAACGTGCGCGGCCGATATTTGCGCGCCAGCACCTGATAGGCGGCGGCGGGCCCGGCGCTCGGCGCAGGCGGCGCGGCTGGAGGCGCGCCGAACATGTCGTCGGTATTGGGGTCTGGTGTGGCGTCGATGTCGAGATCGAGGTCGGTCATCGGGGCCAATAGGACAGAAGAGGGTGGAGACTGGACGACGACCCGAAGCGAAACTCGTTACGGCTGCTTCCTTCCGGACCTGACCGGGTTGGCGAGGGCTCCGCCCGCCGCCAGCCTCCACGCCTTATATCGCTTGCCGGGGGCTGGGGCGCAAGCGGGTGTTGGGGTGAGGTGGAGGCAGGTGTGGGACTTGGGGCGACGGCGGCGGATTTCTGACTCCACTAACGCCTAGTTTGCGACAAACTCCGACCATGGCCGCATGTCCCAAGTGGCTCTAGCTCCGCCTGTAGGCCGGCGCGAGAACGCCCCATGGGTTAGCCCCCTGCATCCCCTCCTCTTGCGCCCTAGCGTCCAGGCGCGCAGGCCTATTCGTCGTCCGTGAGCGGCGTCGCCATGAGCTCGTCAATCGTGCTGTGAATGTCCAGTCCGATTTCAGAGGCGATCTGAATCAGCTCCACCACGTCCACGCGCCGGCTTCCGACCTCGATGGCGGCGATCACGGGCTGGACGCGCCCAATGCGGTCCGCCAAGGCGGCCTGGGTCAGACCGGCTCGCTTGCGTTGCGCGACCAGCAACTCAATCAAACGCCTTTGCCTTGGAGATCGAAGGGTCTTGGGCATGCGCCCGCATCGGCCTTTTCATTTTAGCCGATTGACGAGCTAGGGGGATTTCTT
>Ga0116229_10013863_pt1 | contig 11317 bp, 4 predicted proteins | sample S1TSphgellanicum_3_FD_87313 | JGI IMG/M metagenome (GOLD analysis project Ga0116229, IMG submission 87313) | Host-associated microbial communities from peat moss isolated from Minnesota, USA - S1T2_Fc - Sphagnum magellanicum MG | ecosystem: Host-associated > Plants > Peat moss > Unclassified... | reverse complement strand
CATGTCAATTTTAAAACATATGCCTTTTCATTGTTTAAAAAAAAAAAAAAATTTACCTAAAAAAAAAAAAATTCAAAAAAAAAAAAAAAGCAAAAAGCATGGCAATTTATTTCACAATGCATTCACTTTCCAAGAATGTTATATTTGGTTGCTCTTTTATTCCTCGCTCCTTCCCTATTTGTTCATGGATTATGTCATGTTTTCATGTTGTTGGTATTACTTTAGGATTACAATGTTTACACATGGGGGCAAGATCAATAATTGGATTCACACTATAGAATTTCTTAACCTTACAATTGCATGGGATTCACAATAGTAAGATGATCATCGAGCAAATGTATTAGTAAATGCATTGTTCAAGTGTATTTCATTCTTCTTGGATTTTGCACAAAATGATTGAGTAAAACCCAAGCAAAATAGAAAGAGAACACAATGGTGTATTATCTCATGAGTAGGAGTAAGAGGACAAGATCATCTCATTTGAAGCTGCCAATGTGTGGCAATGTGTGAAGTTATGGAAGGAAGGTGGCTTGGTAGATGATGGATAATGGCATTCCATGTGATGTTTTTCCCTTCACTGCAAATGCACCAATATGGTTTATTGGTGTTTTTGGTGCACAAGCAAAATTATATTAATAAGCCATGGGTAATGAGAAAAAGTTTTAAGGTCATAAGGAAAAGCGGGCCAAAAAAAGAAGCTCTAAATCAATTGAAGAACACATAGAGCTAAGGATTGTAATTGTGTACACCTTATAACTAATGAAAGAAAAACAATGAAATGGCTACGAACAAAAAATCAACTTTTTGAAGCAAAAAATAGATGAACGTGAAAATTATTAAAACAAATACAAAATGCAAAAAGAAAGAGTCCTCTCTTCCTTTTCCTTGGTTTTTGAACTACAAGGTTGTCTAAATAGCAATTTTGAAAAAATAAACATTCTTACTTTGACTACCTTTTTCTTTTTACGAGTTATTCAATTTTAGCCAATGGGAACCTAAGCCATTATGTCCATTGACATGTTTTGTCAAAAACATTGCAACAGTTTGATAGAAAATTTTACCAATTCAATTTTAAAATGTGTTGCAAGACAATTCAATTAAGTAGATCACAAAACTTTTATGAATTCTACATCATGGACCTATGTATGGTCCTTTTAGAATGATTTGTTGGCCTATATTGCAAATCAAAAAAATTATCAAACACATTTGGAATAAACGAAATAGAAGATCATATCAACTAGGAAAGATGTATTTTTACAAGAAGATTTTAATAAGGTCAATGAAGTATTCCACATGTGTGTGCACATCAAATTTCCAACTCAATGAAAGCTTTTTACACAATAGACATTAACAATCCAATTGTGATGACAAACCCCAAAAAAGAACAAAAATCGTTCACTTTTTGCTTTCATGTAATAAATCTACTTGAAAAAGGTATGTTCAAAATATTCAACTTGTATCCCTTTCGCAATAACATTAAAGTAATTAACATGCTAAATAAAAGCATAAAACACATAGATTACATACTTTCTTTGGGAAATTCTATTTCATAATTGGACAAAATTCCATGGATTCAAATTCTAAAGTTCAAATTATTGTTGTTAATTCCATCAACAACAAATGCAAAATTAATGCAAAGTTTGTCTTTCTCTTGTGGGGAAATATTTAGAAATAGGAGTTGAACTTTTTGGTATTAGATATGAACAATTTTGTATCTATTTTGCTACTTTGGCACTACAAGTCACTACATGCATGAAAGCCAAATCCCACCTTCTTTTCCTCTACCACAATATATAATACACCAATTTGAGAACACATTCAATTCATTCAACCAAAACAAATGGTGGTGGGCCAACCTTTACAAGAATAGACAAGGGGTGATGTATATAAAGATAGATGCCATTCTTTGGCATTAACACATCCAATATAATTAAATCATATGCTTTGTGGAAAAAACATGTCTATTGCAAAAATTTGGTTGAATAACAACTTTCCAAAATACACAATTGACTAATATATGTTAGTGTTGAACATATATTTGATTTTGTTGATAACCATCAGTTCTAGTTTTTTCAATCATTCAAAGATTATTAATTTTGATTTTTTGAGAAAAAATGAAAATAAAATAAAATGGTAGTTGTATTTATTTCAAAACCTTCAAAGAATTAATGGCCTTCAAGAAAGAACTAGCAAATAATTAAGTGGTTATAGAAACGATCACTTGGAAAAAACAAAACCCCAAGTTTTTGAGAACCATGGTTACATATCAAAAATTGGTTCCTTTAACTTTTAAGGACCATGGTTATGAACCTAAAGAATTGTTGTGATAATTGTCCAAAGTATGTTGTTATTTTTAATAAACATGCAATACTTATTGAAAATGGTTAATAATATGAACATTATCATCACATTAAATAAAACACTATTAAAGTTCATGTTAAGGTACTTCTAGGTCCACAATGGAATTGGCCTTTCAAAAGTTATTAACAAGCTACAAGTGATGGTTTGGTAGCACCTATTTGGGACATTAGGACCTTAGAAAAGATTTTGGGTTCTAACCCACTAATGTGTAAGTAAAGGCCCTACCAACCCCCTACCAAGTTGTAAAAAACAAGACAATGATATCATTTGGAAAAGATTAATTGATTTGACAAACAAGGAGCTTGACAATGAACAAGAATTAAACGGTTTTACTACTTGAACAGAACATGATGCAAGTTAAGCATGAGATCAACTATAAATACAAATGCCACAACTTATGTTGGCAAGATTGAGGGGTGGTGCCCTTTAGACCTTTTCTTATACTATCCAATGGAACCTTTTTTCAAATCACATTAGTAAAAAAAACCATGTTTTTTTAACTAGAAATTTTAGTAAAAAAAGATCCCATTTAAACAACCATAAAAAAAACCCCTCATCATTTTGGACAAGTTGGTTTTAACATGTCCATTGTGACTAGGCAGTGATTTTGACTGGTCAAATTAAAATAATTTATTTGAAAAAAATCAAATTATAATGCTAGCTAGCTAGCTAGGTATTAAATAAGTGTAGGTAGTTTTTTTTAAATAGGTAATTAGGTAAAAAAGGTAGGTAGTTAGGTACTTGTCATAGCCTAATTGACCTACCTGCCCATGTTAACATACCTAGCATAGCCCCTTAAACACGAACATGTTGTAAGTATCAAGAATTGAACTCCTCACTTCCATGATGATAGACCAATTCCTTACCAATGGACTACAACTTCATAAGTTGTTAATTTTTGTCATTTTGTCATTTTACATTTTACAATATTGTATATTGTATACTTATGCAAGTAAATAATATATATTTTAAAAATAATTAAGTATGTAATTTAATAGATAGGAGGCTTATTCGCCATCAAACTACTTACCAACTTAACCTATTATGGTACTTAAGTACTTACCCACCTACCTACTAAATACCTAAGTAGGTAACTACCCACATAGGTAGGATCTCATTTTTATTTGTCCAACTTGATTTCAAGATGCAAAACATTATGGGCATCCCTTGGTACATCAATTTTCTTGTTTGTGTTTTGTGATAAAAAATATGAACATCAGTATGATAATTTTTTAAAAAAAGATGCCAATCAATTGCTATAAATAAAATATGTAATTTAATCAACTACACCTCCTTGGTTGTATTTAGCTCAACCAATATGATGTATGCCTCTACCATCTATTTCATTTACACCACCATAATGGACTTTAAATTGAAGACAACAAAGAAGACACTAAAAATGAAACATGTGATGTATTAAGTTTACATGCCTTACATTCTACCAAATCCATATAATTTTATGCCTTGGAATTTTTCAAAACAATTACTACATGATTACAATCCTCTTGTTCAATGGTTGATACTTCAAAAAAAATTTCTAACACCATAACATAAGAGCTTGAATCTTCATGCAATTAAAACATACTTATCACAAATTCACTAACTTCATTGGTTTGTTCAAAATTTGCATGAATCTATTATTTCATGTGTTCATTTTTTTGCACATATGTTGTGTGTCTAAAACATATATGATGCACATATAAGTAGGATGAAATATTTTCATCTTTTGCTAGATATTTGAAAATATTTCATCCTACTTATATGTGCATCATACATGTTTTAAACGCATGACATCTGTGTGTGAAAAACACAAACTCATGAAAGAAAAAATTTCACATAATTTTCATTATCAAATCATGGGATGGGAAACTTATGATGGTGAACATGGACATAAGTGAATAACTATTGATGATGGGTTATCAAATTCATTAACAAATCTTTTGTTGGATGTTTTTTCTCCATATTAACGACATGTGAAGTTTTCCCATGTTGGTTTCCTTAGCATAATCACCATTGGTATGAGTTAACAACTATTTATATGTGTATGCATTAATAAAGCAAATATGATTTTTAAACGTAATGTTTCAAATGCCACAAAGAAAGAAACAAAATGATAGATGTGCCATGTTAGGGTTTTAAAGGTGGAGGTATCACAAGGCAAAACATGTAATTCTCAAATCCATAACATGTTAATAGAAGTTGTTAATAGGTTGGTAGTCCAATAAACATTGAAAAACCCAATGAAAAATGTGTTAATTATGTATTATAAACTTGGGTTCCATGTTATTACACACTATTAGTGATGATTGATTTCTTAAATTTCTTACAAGCATTTTCTAAGCACAATGGCATATACCCAACACATTCCAAAATGTAATGGTTTTTACAATTGTACAATGGGGTGCATTTTCTTTATTAAGAGCCACAAACACCAATTTCACAAAGTCATTTTAAGTAATGGATGGGGCAATCAAATTGACGTGGCACAATACAATTAATCAATGCCATTTGGAAATCATAACATGTGATTTAAAGATTTTCAAGTTTTTGATTCATCCTTTGTTTGGTGTTCATTGAGTATAAATTTTTGCCTTTCCTTTTGCATACATGCATCATTTGGACAAGACATTACATATGAGTTTTCATCCATTGAAAAGAAGGTTACATGATTTTTCATCCATCAACAAAAGGGTTACATTGTCATTTTAAAGCCTCTAAATGGTATGTTATGTTTGGTAACCAATTCGAGGTCATTAGTTATGGAAGTACCTTCAACGTTTGTGCACTTCAATTATTTGGTAGCTAATGACATGTTGGTTACTTAGTCCATTATGTGAATTATATTTTTTCATCTAAATTACAACAAAAGGAAATACAAGCTAGTTCCATAAATATCAACTAGACACATAGATACCTTATATAATTATTAACAATTGATTATTTGATTTAAGGAAGCTATTAGGAACATGGTTTTTTTTCAAATAATTAGTTGTATCATTTTAGAATGTTGTTAATAACTTTTTATTTTTAAAATTTAAAAGAATAAGAGCAAACCCAACCAACAAGTTATTGGCATCCCCAAGTGAAATTCAATGGTAGAAGGTTGGTGTAATAACAATAAACTATAAAAGAAAAAATTAAATTTTTTTCAAAAAGATTATTGAGAAATATGTTAAGAAATTTTTAGTATGCCTCCTTTTAACACCACAAATGTTCTAGCTCATAAAAATAGATTATTTTTTTCATGCCCCTTCCTTCCATAAATCACCATTCCACTCCATAAGCTTCCATGCCTAGCTTTTCCAACAAGCATAAGATTTGAGTAAATGCTTGATCCTTCAACATGTAAAGACAATTAACCCTAGAAAATTCCCAAAAAAAAACAATATATATTTTTTATTTCCCATTTTAGGATAAGATACTTGAAGCTTAAACATTACCTCACCACAAATGATTGATCCTAGTTGTTGATAATCTTGGTAATCATCATCATCCTTTGTGCAAAGATGTTGATATTCATTGTTAAATTATTGTGGCCCAAATATATCATAAAAATAGGTAATTAATAAGATAAAGACCATGCATGTTAGGGTTTATCAATTTTATGACATGTTCCAAACAAAAGAAATGATATCATACATCATAATTTTTGTTTCCCATACAAAATTTTGTGATAAATAGTATATTATTGACATTTGATGTTCAACTTGTGCAAGTTGAAGATTTTGCATTGTTAATTTACATTCCCAATGAACTCCATTTATCCAAATTGGCAAAACCCACAAAAGACTAAAATTTTGAGTTTTCAACTTAGTACCTAGAAAATGTCACATGAACTTGATTGCAAATGGAAATATATGTGCACTCCAACATTACATAAGCACTTTTGCCAACTAGAAAGCTCTTGAACCTTCTTGCATGTCCAACACCTATGAATGTACTTAGTCCATTTCTCATAATCGAATCAAGTTATTTTTTATTGAATGGAACATCTTCAACCTTACTTCCATGAATGAATGGTTGTTACCATTACAGATGTTCAACTTTTAGATTGAAATAGGTGTACACAAGTTTACATTGCTAATGTGTTGTCAACTTGATTGCCAATTGCAACACCTACAACACATGTAATGATATTTATTACTTGTTCAGACTTGATGATCATGATGTTGCTTGTCATGAGGAATACATGAGAATGGAGTTCATGTTGGGAATGTAAATTAAAATGCCATTATAACCTCTGCTGAATTTTGTAGTCTATTAACAAATGAACATCATTCCTTCACAATTGATTAGTGAAACAATATTTCAAAAAAATTCCATGATGTGCTTGCACACTTGGCAAGAAGAGAATATCTATTCATTTCCATCACAACTCTATTTGGGAAAGAGCATCGTGAGACATAAGCAAGCAAGCTTTACGTGCTCAATCCAGTATATACTACCAATACATAAGATTGGTCTGAGGTACTCACCCAGTCTTCAAGGAAGGGGCACAAATTATCTCTACACACATGTGGAACCTCACTCTCCTAGCAATACTATCCTCCAGACTAACAAAACTTGTGCAGTAAGGCACAGATTATTCAAGCAGCTGCTCAAATCATGGATACCAACCTACATAGATGAAACACTGACCTTCATGATTGTAAGTGATGACCCACAACACATCTGTTGGTTTCTGGAAGGCTACACACATATAGGACTGCTTGACATGTGCCAGAAGTTGTTTGCTCAGTCTATCTTGAAAGAACCTCGATCTAAGGACACCTGAAACATGCTTAAATGGAGCAGCAACTACAAAAAATTGAGCAAGAGCTTCATTCCACTATCTTACCTCATGTTCCAGCTTATGGAACATCAACACACTTGCGCACTATGCAAATTCTGAGATCTCCCACATAGCCAATCTGCAAGTTGCATGTCTAGAATCTCCTACTGAAGATTTGTGAATCAGTGAAACACAGTCAAAATTTTGCAGAGACATGCCCATGTCCAGAGAAGCAGTGGTAAGTATATATGGGCCTCAAGAAGGTTGTCTCATTTCTTCAAGCAACAGAGATGTCATTGATGCCTGCCAAACCAACTGTTTGTCTTGTCAAAGACCAAATCTGTAATGTCAACCCCATCGTCATCCAGGAGATCAAAGCTGATTGCAGAGAAGTCTATCATTTGTTCATCCTGTCCTCCATCTGCACAGCTTAACGTATCAAGAATGAAATCCACATCTTCAAAGTAAGCCTGTGGGAGGTGTATGGCAGCATTGTCACAGAGGTCTTCTTCTCCCACTTCTAGCTTTGAATCCGCTGAACTACCATGCTGCTCCCTTGCCTGCTGTTGCTCTGCAGCACAATCTTGTATCCTCTCTTGAGGCAAACAGACTGTACTTTCTGAAAGACAACATCCTTCAATTGAATCATCTTCTCCACTTAAGAATTGTTCGCAAACTGAATGCTCTGAAGTAGTTTCAGGGAAGGAGCATAGGGAGTGCTCAGCAGAAAAATTACTCATACACCCATCTATAACAGAGGAGGGCGATGAGGAGCTGACAAAGAAACCACACTCTTCATCAGCAGGATGAGGAAAGTCATTGAATTGCTCCTCCAATGGGTGGTCCAAAGACTCATCATAAATGTCAGAGCATTGCTCCATCATCTCAGTTGCAATGTCTTCATCAGCAGAGTCTGCAATATGGTCAGATCTTGTCATTGCTTTACTAGCCATCTCTTTTTCTGGTGAGTCAGTGAGCTTTCTTTGACACCCATCCTCTGCATTTCTGTTCTCAGCCTTGCTTTCAATTTGCAATAAAGGACCTGCACCAGCTGAGGGCACTACCACCCCTTGGAAATTCGTCCGTGCTTCTGAACCTCGAATCTCCCGTGCAGCTTTATCATAAGCATGAGCAGCTTCCTCTGCTGTGTCGTAGGTTCCAAGCCACAGGCGCACCCCCTTGGAAGGATCCCGAATCTCGGCAGCCCACTTTCCCCATGGCCTTTGCCTCACTCCTCTATACTTGCGGGGCTTCACTCCTCCTGCGCCCTCTTCTCCTGTCTTCTGAAATTCTATGGAACCAGCTCTAGAACCAGTTTGCGATGAAAGAAAATCGCCGGTACCCATCTTCTTCACCACCGTAGTAGTAGTAGTCGAAGACTTGACGATGCTGGATTTCTCCGAGGCCGTTTCCTTCTTGCTAGATTTCTTGGCTACCTTTTTCTCCTCCGCCTTCTCCTTCTTCTTCATTTGCCAAGAACCCGCCGATGTCGTCCCAAACTTGCTCGGTTCTTTGTCATGGAATGTGCTGGATCTTGCACAATTGAATCCACATTTCATTGCGGTTGCTGTGAAGACAGAGTGGTAGCTTGGAACCTCCGCTGCACCGCCTTCTTCGTCTTCAGAATCCGACTCAGATGAAGGAGAGTATAAATCTGCTCGGAAGCCGATCTCCTGTACATTTCTCCGCTGCCGCAAGCCGCCTGGAGTGAAATGGTTGTGGCGAAAACTGCTGCTGCCTTCTTCCTCGCTAGAGGAATCGGTGGCATCAGGATCCGTGCAAATAACTCTCACTTTTCTCGGTCGGATCCGCGTCCTGGAATCCCACTCCTCGTCCTCCTCCTCAGAGTCATCCATCAACAGCTCTCGTTTCACAACCACCTTCTTGCTGATTTTCGGCAACGTTGTGCGGCAGATGGTGAGGCTTTTAGGAGGAAGGGACTGAGGACCTGGCATGCTCTCTCTCTCTCTCTCTCTCTGTGATTGCAACGACGTTTCTGCAGTCGGAGAGGTGCAGGAGCGCAGTGATGTGGCTGGCTGGATTTGTCGTCTGTTTCTTTCTTACAGTCCGTCCATCCGCTGTAGTTCTGCATGCACGACGCTCGCTGCCGCGCGCGATATTATCGAGATAACCTGTAGAACAATGCAGACAATGTAGACACGAGTCCTCGGCAAACCTGCTATTCTTCGTCTCTTGAGCTGTGCTTCTTGTCAATCGTTTCTTCTGTGATTGATCCCAGTACATTCCCTTCCTGCAAGTTCTCGCTTCATCAAGGAATAGAAATGACTAATAATAGACAGAGACAGACAGACAGATGCAGACAGACAGACAGACAGAGAAAGGGAGCTGCAAAATGCAAAGGACAGGTAGCGGCATTCCTAGTTTGTCGCGAACACTTCCAGCAAGAACAAGCAAGAAACAAAAGAAGCGATAGCATTGGTGGCGTGCTGGTCTCCGGCACCACAGTATGACTGAAACAAAAACTGAAAGAAGAAGAAGAAGAAGAAGAAGAAGAAGGCAAATACCTGACAAGTACATGAGCGCAGAGTTGCGGTCTCTTGCTTGGCCGGTGCGGGAGCGAGCGTGACAGGCTGAGAAAACGTCAACAAGAAAGAAGAAGAGGCGTCGCTTGTACTTGTTTGAAAAGCAGCTACAAAAGGAGAAGAGAAAGAAGAAATCTGCAGCAACGAATACACTTGACAAAGAAGAGGACGGATAGTTTCACTGAAAAGCGAGTACGGATTCTCCGTGTGTTGTTGTACAAACAAAGCAACGACAACAAACCATACTCGAGAAAAAACGAAGACTGGGATTACAATCTCTACAGAAGATATAAGTCCGCATCCTCCACAAGAAGTAGAAGAAGAAGAAGAAGCCGAAGAAAACCAAACCGGATCTGTTTGCTACGAAACTTCGCCTCTCCTCTACTGAGAATGCCAACAAAATTCTTGCAAGCGAAGGCAAAGTACGCCGGTGCAGCGACAAGAGTGGCAGCGACGAAGGACACACGAACAAGAGCGACGGCGACGACGGCGACGACGGCAACAGAACAAGAGCGAAAGAAGGAGAGTTTCTTTCTTTATGAGAGGAGGGGGGGAGGGGGGTACGTAATCAAAGCAAGGAATTAAAAAGAAAGTAAGTTTTAAAAGATAAAAGCAAAACGAGGTGCAACTAGCCTAATATGGAAAAGAATCAAGAATAAAAAGAATAATTGTAAAAATAACTCTTAAGTTTTAACTATAATATATTTATCTTTTATCTTTATTTATTTATTTATTTATGTACCACATATTATTAAGATAATCTCCACACCAATTTTTAATTGACAGGACATTTTTCAAAAGGCATCAAAATCAAAATTCCAACTCCGTTTTATTTGGGTTACTGCTAAAAAAAAGAAAAATGTAATCTATTAATTTTGAAAACTTAAGTAAATACAGAATATAAATGGACTCTGGATTCTGGAGCCAAATTAATAAACTGATTCAATTATTTGATAACTCTTTTGATTATTAAAAAAATGTATTACCACATTTAAGATAATACCCAAAATTAAACAACTAAAAATAATAAAGGCATTATCAAACCTGTAATTTTTTTAAAAAAATTTCTCGGTACTGTCAAAAGAAAGTGTGCTTTATTAGTTATGAAAATCAAGTAAATACAGACACCCAAATTAATAAACTGATTTTTTATTTTTTATTTTATTTTTGTCTGGCGTCTATGCTAATCATATTATTTATTATTTATAATATAATTATAGTCTCCTGCACCGAATTCTGTAGCTTTCATGCGTAGTAAAGAGTATTTATTAACATGTTTTTACTTTACTGGTTACTGTGACTGAAAGTAGTAGTTAAAGTAGTAGTACTATTTACTGTGTTTTTTAACTGCTACTGAACAAGGTAATTTCTCCCGCAGCTTCTGTTTATTTGCCGTTTACCTTTTGTCGCTTTGCTTGACGGAGTTTCTTTTACTTTTACCTTTACCCCCCCCCCCCCCACCACCCACACCCCCCCCCCCCCCCCCCCCCCCCACCCCTCCCTCTCTAAGTCAGCAACAGGGTCAAGGAAAAAGAAACAGGAAAACTGGGAACAGGGAAGGAAGGGGGGGTGCCAAGTTTTAGGGGGGGGGGGGGTAAAGGTAAAAGTAAAAGAAACTCCGTCAAGCAAAGCGACAAAAGGT
>Ga0116229_10013862_pt1 | contig 11317 bp, 8 predicted proteins | sample S1TSphgellanicum_3_FD_87313 | JGI IMG/M metagenome (GOLD analysis project Ga0116229, IMG submission 87313) | Host-associated microbial communities from peat moss isolated from Minnesota, USA - S1T2_Fc - Sphagnum magellanicum MG | ecosystem: Host-associated > Plants > Peat moss > Unclassified... | reverse complement strand
CGATCGTCGGCGTTCCGGTGCCGGCGAAGTGGACGATGTTGCGGGCGTAGACGAAGCCGTCGATCAGTTTCTGCCACAGCTCGGGCGGCATCGTCCGCCGCGCGTTCTCGCCGACCGTGGTGGCGACGAGCACGGTCACCGGCTCGACCCCGCGGCCGGCCCCGCGGGCGGGTGCGGCGCAGCAGACGAGGGCGGCCAGGAGCAAGGCGATTGGTCGGCGCATGACCCGCTCCTTCGGCCCGAAACCGCCGAACACCATGCCGGGTCGTACGATGCGGAGGTTCAATACCGAAAACTTATGAGTGCTTTATCCAATGTCTCGCAGGCCACGTTTCAAGCGGACGTGCTGAACGCGGACAAACCCGTCCTGGTGGATTTTTGGGCCGAGTGGTGTGGCCCGTGCAAAATGCTCGGCCCGGTGATCGAGAAGATCGCCGGTCAGATGAGCGACAGCGTCAAGTTCGTGAAACTCGATACGGATGCGAATCCGAGCCTCGCGGGCCAGTATCAGGTCTCCGGGATCCCGTGCTTGATCCTCTTCAAGGGCGGAGAAGCCGTGGATCGTCTCGTCGGTTTCCGCCCGGAGCGCGAGATCACGGCGATGCTGCAGAAGCACCTGGCCGCCGCGTAGCGATCGCCTCGAACCTCCGCGGCCTGCCGGCCGTCCATCGGCTCCTCGACGAACCGCGCGTCGCGCGGTTCGTCGTTCTTTTCGGCAGCTCGGCGGTCAAGTCACAGGCGACCGCGCTGCTCGACGATCTGCGCGCCGCGGGCGACGTCCCCGACGCGGAGACGATCGTGGGCGCGCTCTGCACGCGGCTCGCGCGCGAAGCGCGCGACGGGCTCATCCCGGTGCTCAACGGCAGCGGGATCATCTTGCACACGAACCTCGGCCGCGCCCCGCTCGCGGCCGAAGCGCTCGCGGCGATGAACGCGGTCGCGGGCGGCTATTCGAATCTCGAATACGATCTCGACGCGGGCGAGCGCGGCTCGCGCTACGCGCGCGTCTCGATGCTGCTGCGCGCCGTCAGCGGCGCGCAGGATGCGCTCGTGGTGAACAACTGTGCCGCGGCGGTGCTGCTGATCCTCGACACCTACGCGCGCGGACGCGAAGTGATCGTCGCGCGCAACCAGCTCATCGAAATCGGCGGCGGTTTCCGGCTTCCGGATGTGCTCGCGCGCAGCGGCGCGACGCTGGTCGAAGTCGGCGCGACCAACAAAGTCTATCTGCGCGATGTGGAACGCGCGCTGACCGCGCAGACGGCGCTGCTCTTGCGCAGTCATCCGTCGAATTACCGGATCGAAGGCTTCACGGCCGATATCGAGCCCGCCGACCTTGCCGCGCTCGGCAAACGGGCCGGCGTTCCGACGGTCGAGGATCTGGGGACCGGCGCGCTCGTGGATCTCGCCGCGTACGGGTTGCCGCACGAGCGCACGGTGCGCGAAGCGGTCGCGGACGGGATCGATCTCGTCGCCTTCTCCGGCGATAAATTGCTCGGCGGTCCGCAGGCGGGGATCATCGTCGGTCGGAGCGCGCCGATCGCGCGCTTGCGCGCAAACCCGCTGCTGCGCGCGCTGCGCGTCGATAAGGCCACGCTCGCCGCGCTCGGCGCGACGCTGCAGCTCTCGCTGCGTGCCGAGGATCGCGCACGGATCCCGTTCTACGCGATGATCGGCACGCCGCTCGACGCCTTGCGCGCGCGCGCGACCGCGCACGTCGCGCGACTCGCCGAGCGCGGCATCGATGCGCGCGTCGATGCCGCGACCGGCTACGTCGGCGGCGGGAGTCTGCCGCTCGCCGAAGTGCCGTCGATCGCGCTGGCCGTGCGCCCGCGCGCGGGCGATGCGAACGCGCTCGCGGCGCGGTACCGCGCCGGCACGCCGCCGCTCGTCGCGCGCAGCGAAGGCGACCGCGTCGCGGTCGATCTGCGCACGATCCCGCCGGAGCGCGACGGCGAGCTTTTCGACATCCTCGCCCGCACCTGACGCGATGCATGTCGTCGGTACCGCGGGCCACGTCGATCACGGCAAGTCGTCGCTCGTGCGCGCGCTGACGGGGACCGATCCCGATCGCTGGCTCGAAGAGCGCGTGCGCGGGATGACCCTCGATCTCGGCTTCGCGCACCTGCGTTTTCCGGACGGCGTCGAAGCGGGGATCGTCGATGTGCCGGGCCACGAGCGCTTCTTGCACAACATGCTCGCCGGCGCGGCGGGGATGGAACTGCTCTTGCTCGTCGTCGCCGCAAACGAAGGTCCGGCGGCGCAGACGCTCGAGCATCTCGCGATCCTCGGGTACCTCAACGTGCGGCGCACGATCGTCGTCTTGAGCAAGATCGATCTCGTCGACGCCGACGAACGCGGGCTCGCGCGCGCGCTGGTCGCCGACGCCATCCGCGGCACGGTCGCCGACGGTGCGCCGGTCATCGGCGTCTCGACGCGCAGCGGCGAGGGGATGGACGAGTTGCGCGCCGCGATCCACGCTGCGCTCGTCGCACTGCCGCCGCGCGCGCCCGATGCACCGCCGTTCTTGCCGATCGACCGCGTCTTCGCGCTCGCCGGGCACGGCACGATCGTCACCGGCACCTTGATGCAAGGCCGGATCGCGACCGGCGATACGCTCGTGCTGCAGCCCAGCGGACGCGACGTCCGCGTCCGTTCGCTGCAAGTCTTCGGCGAGAAAATGGAGCGCGTCGCCGGCGGGATGCGCGTCGCGGCGAACCTGCCCGGCGTCGACGTTGCGGAGATCGCGCGCGGCGAGGTGCTCGCGGCACCGGAGTTTCGCGCCGGCGCGACCGTGCGCGTGCGTTTTCGCCCGCTCGCCGAGCAGCGCGCCGCGCTGCGCCGCCGCACGCCGGTCCGGGCATACTTCGGCAGCGCCGAGCTGCTCGGCACGCTCGCGCTCGACGCGCCCGGCACAGCCGACGGCGCCGGGACGCTGTTCCTGCGCGCGCCCGCCGCCGTCTTTCCCGGCCAAACGTTCGTCGTGCGCCGGCTCTCGCCGAAGACGCTGCTCGGCGGCGGGACGGTCGCCGGGCTCGATGCGGCCATCGACGATGCGATCGAGGCCCCGGACGCCGGCGCCATCCGTGCCGCGCTCGCCGCAGCCGGCCTGCAGCCGAAAACGGCCGCCGAACTCGGCGCCGCGGCGAACGTCCGCGAGACGCGCGCGGCAGCGATCCTTGCCGAGCTGGTCGCGAACGGCGGTGCGGTCGCGGTCGCGCGGCCGGCCGGCTTCGTCGATGCCGGCGCGCTCGGCGTATGGCTCGGGCGGATCGAGGCGTTCATGCGGCTGCGCCAGCACGAGTACCCGTGGGCGCTCGGCGCGACGTCGCTTGCGATCGCGCGCGAAGCGGCGCTCGCCGAACCGCTCGTGATCCGGTTGCTCGCCGGCCTCGCCGACGACGGCCGCATCGCGCAGCGGCAGGGCTACTACGCAACGCTCGATTTCACGCCCGCGCTCACGCCGGAGCAGCGTGCGTTCTTCGAACGCTACGCCGCGGTCGACCCGCAGGCCCCGGCCGTCCCGGCCGTCGCGCTCGACGTGCTCGTGAATGCGATGAAGGGTGCGAAGATCGCCGGGCTCTCGCAGGCCTTCGACACGCTCGTCGCTACCGGTGCGCTCGTGAAGGTCGGCACGGACGTCTATCGCGGAACGCAGCTCGCCGAGATCCGCGCGCGGCTTGAAGCCGTGCTGCGGCGCGAGGGGCAGATCACCGTGTCCGGGTTTCGCGATGCGATCGGCTCCTCGCGCAAGTACGCGGTGCCGTTGATGGAATGGTTCGATGCAAGCGGCGTCACGCTTCGCAACGGCGACCTGCGCGTGTTGCGCGCCGCGGCGCCGGAGGCGCGCTAGCGCGTGGCAACGTGGACCTTCGTCAATCGGATCGTCAAGTCGACGACGGCGTTCGATGCGCGGCAGCTCGAATGGCGCTACGGGCTGCGCTGCGCGATCGGCGTCGCCGTGCCGCTGATCGCGGCGCTCGAGATCGACGCGCCGCTCTCCGGCGTCTCGGTCGCGCTGGGCGCGCTCATCGTCGGGTTCGCCTCGCGCCAAGGCTACTATCGAACGCGCGCGGCGACGATGCTGATGACCGGGGCGATCCTCGGCGTCTCCGCCGTCGTCGGCAGCTTGACGGGTCAGATCGCGTGGCTCGATGTGATCGTCTCACTCGTGTGGGCGCTCGCGTTTGGCCTGGTCTCTTCGCTCGGCCCCTCCGCCAACGTCGTCGGGCTCAACGCGATCGTCGTGCTCGCCGTGTTCGGTCAATTCGGCTACACGCCGCTCGAAGCGCTCGTGCAAGGCGGCCTCGTCTTTGCGGGCGGCGTCTTTCAGACGCTCTTGCTCGTCGCGGTGTGGCCGTTCGGACGCTTCTCGGCGGAGCGCAAGCTGCTCGCGCGCGCGTACGCGGCGCTCGCGTCGTACGCCGCGCATCTGCCGTCGGTGTCGCTCACCTCGCCCGATCCGGCCTCGCTCTTGACCGTCGAACGCCTGCTCACCGATCCGCCGCCGTTCGCGCGCCGCGGCGAGATCGCGGCGTTCGAAAACTTGCTCGCCGATGCCGAGCGCATCCGCGGCCAACTCGCCGCGATGACGACCGATCGCTACGTGCTCGAACACGCCGGGAGCGTCGAGGGCGTCGAGGCGATCGGCACGCTCGGCGCGCGCGCGCACGATCTGTTGCGTGCGATCGCCGATGCGCTGAGCGCGGGCGAAGCGCCGGGCGATTTGGAAGCGGCGTTTCACGAGCTCGATCTCGCCGTCGAGAACCTCGAACGCGTGCGCGGCGAACACGTGCATGCCCTGGCGGACGCGCGCGCGCTCGCCGGGGGGTTGCGGGCGGCCGTCGCGTCCGCGCGTTTCCCGGCCGAGGGCGTGGCGAGCATGCTGCCGGCCACCGCGAAGCCGGTCGTCTTCGATCGCGACGCGCTCGCCGATGCGTGGGCGACGCTGCGCGCCAACGCAACGGTTCGCTCCGAGAACGGCCGGCACGCGCTGCGGCTGGGCGTGACGGTCGGCGTCGCCGCCGTGCTGGAACACGTGCTCCCGATCGAGCGCGGGTATTGGATCGCGATCACGGCGGCGATCGTGTTGCGGCCGGACTTCGGCGCGACGTTCACGCGCGGGGCCTCGCGCCTCGCCGGCACGTTGCTCGGCGCGCTCGTCGCCGGCGGGATCGCGTATTTCTTTCATCCCGGACCCGTCGTGCATCTGGGTCTGGTCATCTTTTTCGCGTGGTTCGGCTACACGGTCTTCGCCGCGAGTTACGCCGCGTTCAGCGTGGCGATCACGGCGTATGTGATCTTTCTGCTCGCCTACGGCGGCTTGCCCGAACACACGGCGACGGTCGACCGGCTCGAAGCGACCGCGATCGGCGGCATCCTCGCGATGGTCGCGTACGTCGTCTACCCGTCGTGGGGGCACCGTCTCGTCCCCGATCGCGTCGCCGATTCGTTTGCCGCTCAGCGCCGGTACGCGCAGCTCGTGTTCGATGCGTATCGCGATCCGGCGCGGCGCGACGACCGCGCCTTGCACGACGCGCAACTCGCGTCGTGGCTTGCGCGCTCGAACGCCGAAGCCGCGGTCGATCGGCTGCTCGCCGAACCGGTGCGGCCGCGCGCGCTGACCGTGCGCGCGGCGCTCGGGACGCTGGCGGCGGGGCGCCGGTTCGGTCTGGCGTCGCTCGCGTTGCACGCGCGCATCCCGGCGACGCCGATCGCGCCGGCGGAACCGTTCGCCGACCTCGCGAGCGCGTTCGATGCGGCATTCGCGGCGATCGTCGATGCGCTGCACGCGCGCGACTACGCGTTTACGCTGCCCGATCTGCGCGCCAAGCAAGTTCGGCTGCGCGATGCGCTCGTCGCGCAACCCTCGCAGGTCGCCGGGGCGGTCATCGTCGAGACCGACCTGATGGTCGATGCGCTCAATACGGCGGCGTTCGTTTTGGAGCGCGCCGGCAGCAGCTAACGCGGGCGAACCGCGCTTGCGGCAGATTGGCCGATTGTCGGGTGACGCGGCGCGCCCGCCTTCCTACGATGAGGTCCTGGCGCCGGCATCTCCCGGCGCCGTTCCATGGGAGCCGGCTTGAAAAGACACGCGTTTCTTTCCACCCTCGGGGGCGCGGTTGCGCTTCGTGCAACGGCGCTGCCCGCGCTCGCGCAGAGCGCTCCGAAGATTCTGGTCGGCTACTGGCCGGTCGCGGCGGCGCTGCCGTTCTTCGTCGCCGACAAACTGGGCTATTTCAAAGACGCCGGAGTGGACGTCGAGCTCGTCAAGTTTGCCGATCAGGTCAAGGTGACCGAAGCCCTGCTCGCCGGACGCATCAACGCCTCCGCCACCGGGACGGGGTCGACGCAGCTCGCGCTCGCCGAGATCGCCCAGCCCGACTTCTTCAAGATCCTCGCTGCGAACCTCAGCAGCGACAAGTCGATCCTCGACGAGGTGATCGTCGCCAAGGATTCGCCCTACAAGAAGATCGCCGATCTCAAAGGCAAGAAGCTCGCGACCGGGGTCGGCCCGCAAGCGATGATCGAAGCGAAGATCGTCTTCGGCAAGAACGGGCTCGACACGAGCGCGATCCAGGAACTCGCGCCGGCGCAGCATATCGCGGCGATCGCCTCGGGCCAGATCGACGCGGCCTACACCTACGAGCCCAACGGGACCGTGGGAACGCTCAGCGGGACGACGCGGATCCTCGAATCCGGCGTGCGTTCCCATTATCTGCTCGGGAATCCGGACGCGCCCTGGTACGGCGGCGCCGCCGTCGTGACGACCGAACTGATCAAATCGAGCCCGGCGACGGTGAAGAAGTACATTGCGGGAATGAAGCGCGGGTTCATCGACGTGCGCAAGAACATCGACGGCGCGCGGATCGCCTACGAATCCTACACGACCTTCGATAAGAAACTGGCCGAGGCAATCCCGCCGATCTCCTACACGATCTACGATGAGTTCAAGCCCGCGGACGTGCAGTATTTCCAGGACAACTTCGACCTCTTTTACGCGCAGAAGATCTTCACGCGTAAACTCGACCTGAAGTCGATGCTCTACACCGCATGACCGCGGCCGCCGCGCCGGCCGACGCCGCGTTCATCTGCGTGCGCGGGCTCGAGAAGTCGTTCGGCGCGCAGCCCGTGTACCGCGGCTTCGATCTCGATCTGCCGCGCGGCACGTTTACGACGATCTTCGGGCCCAACGGCTGCGGCAAATCGACGCTGATCAACATGCTCAGCGGGATCACGCCGTTCGACGGCGGCAGCGTGCGCATCGGCGGCAACGATCTGCGCGCGGCCAAGATCGGGTACGTCTTTCAGAACTACCGCGATTCGCTCTTCCCGTGGATGCGGGCGATCGAGAACATCGAGTACCCGCTGCGCGTGCGCGGGGTCTCGAAAGCGCGCCGGCAGGCGCGGGTCGAGGAACTGATCGCGGCGTTCGAGATCACGCTCGATCTCAAGCGCTATCCGTACGAGATGTCGGGCGGCCAGCAGCAGCTCGTCGCGATCCTGCGTGCGCTCGTCGCCGATCCGGACGTGCTCTTTCTCGACGAGCCGTTCTCGGCGCTCGACTACGAGATGACGCTCTACATGCGCGACAAACTGCAGGCCGTGTTTCTCGAGACCGGGCTGACGATGGTGCTCGTCTCGCACGATCTCGAAGAGGCCGTCTACCTGGCCGATCGCATCCTGCTGCTCAGCAAACGCCCGACGCGCCTGGTCGAACTCATCGCCTACGAAACGGCGCGTCCGCGCACGACCGCGATCATGGGCGACCCCGCCTTCGTGCAGACGAAGCAACACGCGCTGGATCTCTTCCGCGCGGAGATGGCCCGCTGAGCGCGTCGACGGAACGGTTTGCGGCCGCACGGAGGCGCTGGTCGTTGCGCTGGCCGCAGCCGGCGTCGCTGGTCCCGCTGATCGGACCGGTCGCGTTCCTCGCACTCTGGCAGGCGGTGAGCGCATCGCATCTGGTGCGCGCGGTTTTGTTGCCGTCGCCGGTCGACACGCTCGGCTACCTGGCCGACGCGCTGGTGCACGGGACGCTCGCCACCGACGCGCTCGTGACGATCACGCGCACGCTGATCGCGTTCGCGATCGGCGCGCTGCTCGGCGTGCCGCTCGGCGTCGCCTTCGGCAGCAGCGAGCGGCTCTACAGCAGCATCGAATTTCTGGTCGATTTTTTCCGTTCGATGCCGGCCAGTGCGCTGATCCCGCTCTTCATCTTGTTCTTCGGCATCGCCGACATCAACAAGATCGCGATCGCCGGCTTTTCCGTGTTCTTGATCGTGATGTTCAATAGCGCGTACGGCGTGATGAACGCGCGCAAGTCGCGCCTCTTGGCGGCGAAGGTGATGGGGGCGACGCCGTTCCAGATGTTCCGCGACGTGCTCGTCTTCGAGAGCCTGCCGCAGACGTTCGTCGGCTTGCGCAACGGCATCAGCACCGCGCTCGTAATCGTCGTCGTCGCGGAGATGTTCATCGGCTCCGATCAAGGCCTCGGCCACCGCATCATCGAGGGCGAACAGATCCTCCACGTCACCGACATGTACGCCTCGATCATCGTCGCCGGCCTGATCGGCTACGCCCTCAACATGCTCTTCATGCTCGCCGACAAACGCCTCATCCACTGGAACGGCAAATAACGCCCGCGCTTACGAAACGAGGCTGAGGGCTCCGAAGTGGCGGTCTTGTTCGCGGCGGAGTTTCCAGAGGGTGGATGATTCGTCGAACGTGACGTCGTCTTCGCCGATGAAGTGGTCGGCGGGGACGTCGCGACGCAGGGTGAGGCCGTGGGCGAGGCCCATCGGAACGAGCCGGCGCGCGCGCGCGTCGTCGGCGGTGGCGATCGTGCCGTAGGTGGCGTAGCCGCCTTCGCCGTCGATGATCTCGCCCGCGCGCATCGCGGTGCGCGTCGCGCACACGACCTCGGCGCGCGGACCGTAGGATGGCGCGCCGGTGGCTTCGCCGCGCAACACGGCGCTCGCGATCGAGACCCCGATCTCGAGGCCGATGAGATGATACGGCCGCCACATGGCGGTGTAGCGTCCGGTGTCGTCGGTGATCAGGCCGTATTCATCGAAGCAGCGCACGCTGTACGGCTCCTCCGAGGTGAACGTGACGAAGACGCCCCAGCGCAGATGCCCATCGACGAACGTTCCGTCGGTGTTCATGCAGCTCACGACGTCGGTGACGCCCTCGCGATCGAGCACGCCGCCCAGCGCGCGCGGACGCATCAAGGAGGCGAGGTCGGTCGCCGCCGCCGGCGTGAACGAGAGCCCGCCCGCGCGCACGCCGAGCCCGGTCGCGTTACATACCGCCACCATCTCGATCGCCGACTTCGTGCCGTCGAGGAACGAGTTGAACATCTTCGGATTGAAGCCGCCGGTCGCGATCTGCTCGGGCGTGAAGCCGTAGTAGCCGAACGCGGTGTCGGGCGTCGAGCGCCGGTATTCGGGGAGAAATTTCGTCCCTTTCCCGGCCGAGACGACGCGTAGCCCGCAGGTGCGTGCCCAGTCGATGAGTTCGCAGATGATCGCCGGCTGATCGCCGTAGGCCATCGAGTAAACGACGCCGCGTTGCTCGGCGAGATGATGCAGATACGGCCCGACGACGACGTCCGCTTCGACCGTCACCATGATCACGTGCTTGCCGGCTTCGATCGCGCGCAGGGCGTGCACGGCGCCCGCCTCTTCGTGTCCCGTCGCCTCGATGATGATGTCGACATCTGCTTCTGCGGCGATCTCACCGCTCGTCACGAGCGCGGTCTTGCCGCTACGCGCGAGATCGTTCGCGGCGTTTGCGTTTGCGGCGAGCGCGAAGCGCTCCGCGGGCCAGCCGGCCCGGACCGCGGCGTCGCGCGCGCGATCCGGCGCGAGATCGGCGAGCACCGCGAGGCGCACGCCCGTCATCAAGCGCACCTGCGCGAGGATCATCGTGCCGAATTTTCCGGCCCCGATTAGCGCGACGCGGATCGGCGTACCGTCGGCCTCGCGTTTGGCAAGTTTTGCGGCGAGATTCATGCGCCCGGCCTACGCCGCCGTTTCCCGCGGGACCTCGGCGGCGGCAGCCGGTCGGATTAGGCCGGGACGGTTTCCCGCAGGCGCAAGGCGGCGGCGGTGTCGCTGCGGACCGCACGGCACAGCGCCGCGTCGTTTTCGATCTTTTGCCCGAACGACGGGATCATCGCCTTGAGGTGCGGCGTCCAGGCCGGAATCTGCGCCGCGAAGCAGCGCTCGATGACGTCGAGCATCATCGCGACCGACACCGACGCGCCCGGCGAGGCGCCGAGAATCGCGACCAGCGACCCGTCGGCACTATTGACGACCTGCGTGCCGAACTGCAGCACGCCGCCCTTGGCCTTGTCGGGCATGATGACTTGCACGCGCTGGCCGGCGACCGCGAGTTTCCAATCGGCGGGCTTCGCGCCGGGGAAGTATTCGAGCAGCGCTTCGAAGCGTTTGTCTTCCGAGAGCAGCACCTGGTTCACGAGATATTTCGTGAGATCCCAATTATCGCGACCGACCGCGAGCAGCGGCCCGATGTTGTCGGGCTTGATCGAGAGAAACAGGTCGGCAAGCGAGCCGTGCTTGAGAAACTTCGTCGAAAAGCCGGCGTAGGGGCCGAACAAGAGCGCGCGCTTCCCGTCGATGACGCGCGAGTCGAGATGCGGGACCGACATCGGCGGCGTGCCGACCGAGGCTTTCCCGTACACCTTCGCATTGTGCCGTTCCGCAAGATCGGGGTTGTCGCAGCGCAGCCAGAGTCCGCTGACCGGAAAACCGCCGAACCCTTTGCCTTCCGGGATCCCCGAGCGCTGCAGCAGCGGCAGCGCGCCGCCGCCCGCGCCGAGGAAGATGAACTTCGCCGCGAGCGTGTGTCGCGCGCGCGAGCCGTCTTTCACGCTGACGTTCCAACGATCGCCCACGCGCTTGAGATCGGTCACCGAATGGCCGTACGCGACGCGGAAGCCGGGTTGCCGCTCGAGGTGCGCGATCAAGAGACCCGTGAGCGATCCGAAATCGACGTCGGTGCCCTGTTCCATGCGCGTCCCCGCGACGGGTTCGTTCGGGTCGCGGCCTTCCATCACGAGCGGCATCCAACTCGCGAGCTCCGCGTGATCTTCCGAATACTCCATCCCGGCGAAGCAGTGGTTCGCGCTCATCGCTTCGTAGCGCTTGCGCAAGAACGCGACGTTCTCGGCGCCGCGGACGAAACTGATGTGCGGCGTCGAGTGGATGAAACGGTCCGGATCCGCGAGCGCCCCCGAGCGGACGAGATACGACCACAGCTGACGGGAGAGATCGAATTGGGTGTTGACCTT